>Ga0075521_10000008_pt1 | contig 36562 bp, 31 predicted proteins | sample NGEPerD_FD_74785 | JGI IMG/M metagenome (GOLD analysis project Ga0075521, IMG submission 74785) | Arctic peat soil microbial communities from the Barrow Environmental Observatory site, Barrow, Alaska, USA - NGEE PermafrostAB12-D | ecosystem: Environmental > Terrestrial > Soil > Wetlands > Peat ...
CCTCGACCCCCATCTCGCGAAGCAGCGCGCCATCCCGCTCGAGATACATCTTGCTGCTGTCCACGGCGACCGCGAGATGGGTCTCCTTGTCGATCTTCGCCTGACGCCGCAGCAGCTCAATCATCATCGCGAGCCGCTTCTCGTTCGTGTTGGTGACGGCATCGCTCCGCCGCCGCTCGAAGTCGCTCATCCCGGCGCGGAGCCGAGCGACTTCCTTCTCGTAGGCGGCGCGCTTGTAGAGAACCCATCCGTCGATCGCCAGCAGCCCCACGATGATGACGGCAACCGCCGCGGTGAACGCCGGGTGCTTCCGGCGAAAATCGTAGAAGGACATCAGGGGATGTGAGGGTGGAGGGCCGAGCGTGGCCGCCGGAGGATGCTAGCGCGGAACGATGCGCAGGACATCGAGAATAGGTACCCCGGATGGGTCGCTTCGTCCCGCACGAACGCGCGCCAGCACCATGATGTAGCTCAGCGGCGGAAGCGCCTTCGCGCTGGCGACGAGCGCCGTCGGCAGCGCGAGATAGAGCAGCGAGCTCTCGCTGCCGGGGCCGCGCGCAAGGAGGTACGGCTCATCGGGCGCGAGCCCTTTGCGCAGCGGATCCGCGGATTGCACCGCGATCGCCTGCACCACCCACCGCACCGTCGACCCTTTGTAGTGCTCGGGATCCGAGCGAAGATCGGCAGCGCTCACCGCGCTCACCGACGAGCTGTCCACCGGAATCAGCTCGCTTTCGCGCACCCACCCCTCGGCCTGCACGCGCGCCCAGCCGTGGTCGCGGGCGACGATGCGCACGCGCGCGGCGGAGTCCGCGGTGCCCGTCGGCGTTCCATCCGGCGCGGCGCGCAGCACGAGTGGATGCGCCGCTGCGAAGTCGCCGGACGCGAGCGGCGCATCCGCGGCTGGAGTGGCGAGCGCGGTGCGCGGAGGGAGCGCAGCCACGCGCTGCGGTGCGCCCTGCGACGCTCCGCGCTGAGGCGCACTCTGCGCGGCGGGCGCGCGTACCGGCGCTCCACCCACCAGCGGTGGCGCCTTCGCAACGACCGTCTTGAGCTCGTGCGTTTGCACGAAGGCGTCGCGCTTCACCCGAAACCAGTCGCCGTTCACCGCGACCTTGTCGACTTGCATCCCATCCTCGATCACGGCCACGATCGCCGCCGACGCGCCGGCGCTCACGCGCAACGCGGCTCCGCTCGATGCGTGAACAGTGAGCGCATCCTTCTTCGCGGTCACCACGCTCTTGTGAAGAAAACCTTCGATCGTGACCGCGGTCCAATCTCCCTTTGCTGCGCCGGTCTTCAAGGTGGCGCCAACGCGCATCGTCGCCACGAGACGGCCGTCGGGTGCGATACGCGCCGGGGCAGCGGTGATGGCGGTGGTCTGCGCGCCAACGGACGATGCCGCGAGTGCGCACACGAGCACGAGCGAATTACAGCGCATCGCTGGAAGGAGAATGTGAGGGCGCGTACATTTCCGAGGCTGGGGTCGCGCCGCAGTATACGTTCGAACTCTCACTGAGCAAAGATGTCGACTTCGCGGAAGCGCCCAGTCGTTTTGTTGGTGCTCGACGGTTGGGGGTATCGTGCGGAACGTGAAGGCAACGCGATCGCGATGTCGCGCACGCCAACGTGGGATGCGCTCTGGAGCAGCACCTCCCGCACGCTGCTGCACGCGTCCGGCCTTCCGGTGGGCCTTCCGGAAGGACAGATGGGGAACAGCGAGGTTGGGCATCTCAACCTCGGTGCGGGGCGCGTCGTGCCGCAAGATCTCGTGCGCATCAACGGCGCGATCGACGACGGCTCCTTCTTCCGCAACGAGACCCTGCTCGAGACGTGCGCCGCGGTGCGCGAGAGCGGCGGCACGCTCCACCTCGCGGGGCTGATCGGCAACGGCGGCGTGCATGCGGTCGACAAGCATCTCTTCGCCCTCGTCGACCTGGCCGAGCGCGAGCACGTGCCGCACGTGGCGATTCACGCGCTGCTCGATGGCCGGGATACCCTTCCCCGCTCGGCGCTTGGCTTCATGGAGCAGATGCTGGAGCGCGTGAAGGGGCGCGCGGAGATCGCCTCTGTGGGCGGACGCTATCACGGCATGGATCGCGATCGACGCTGGACGCGCACGGAGCTCTGGTACCGCGCGATGATGCAGGGCGTCGGGCCGCGCGCCCCGGATGCGCTGAGCGCCATTCGCGCCGCTTACGAGCGCGGCGAGAGCGACGAGTTCATGAAGCCCGTGGTGATCGAACGGAACGAGGAGCCGCTCGCGACGGTACGAGATGGCGATGCGATCATCCTCTTCAACTTCCGCTCCGACCGGATGCGGCAGATCACGCGCGCGCTCACCGAGGATCCGTTCGACGGCTTCGATGTGCGCGGGCGTCCGTCGATCAGGGTCGTGACGATGACGCAGTACGACGAGATGTACGATCTTCCCGTCGTCTTCCCGCCATTTACGCTCGCGCACGTCGTTGGCGAAGTGATCTCGGCGCACGGCGGCACGCAGTTCCGCACCGCGGAAACCGAGAAGTACGCGCACGTGACGTACTTCTTCAACGCGGGCGTCGAGGCGCCGTACAAGGGAGAAGTGCGGGAGCTGGTGCCGAGCCAGAAGGTGGCGACGTACGACCTGGCGCCGGAGATGAGCGCATACGGGGTGACGGACGTGTTGTGCAAGGCGATCGGGTCGCGCAACTACGATTTCATTCTGTGCAACTACGCCAACGGGGACATGGTCGGGCACACCGGCGTGATTCCGGCGGCGATAAAGGCGGTGGAGACGGTGGATGAGTGTCTCGCCCGCGTGATCGCCGCGGCACAGCGCGCGGATGCGCGCGTGCTCGTGACGGCAGACCATGGAAACTGCGAGATGATGATCGACCCTGCTACCGGCGGGCCGCACACGGCACATACGACGAACCCGGTTCCACTTGTGATTGTCGATCCGGATGGTGATCGTCCGCTGCGCGCGGGCGGCGCGCTGCGAGATGTTGGACCAACGGTCCTGGCGATGCTCGGTGTGGAAAAGCCCACCGAGATGACCGGAATCGACCTCAGAGAGATGGGAGCCGCAACGTGAAGCTCGTACTTACCGCCGCACTTCTCTGCTGCGGCGCTGCGCCGCTCGCCGCACAAGTGGGGAGCGAGCCGGACAAGAGCCCGTATCAGGACTTCAACTACCACCAGGACTTCACAGTCTGGGCGGGCTACTTTGGCGGCAACACCGGCGAGGCGGGCGTCGGTCCGCAATCGAGCTCCATCCTCGGCGTGCGCTACGGCCTGCACGTAGGAGGGCCGGCCGAGTTCGACGTCCGAATTGGGCGCGCCTTCTCGAACCGCCTCGTGCTCGATCCGATCAAGATCGGCGCGGCGCGCACGGTCGGCACCGAGTCCGATGCGCTTTGGGTCGCCGACCTGGGGATCAACCTGGCACTCACCGGAAAGAAGAGCTTCCACCATGTAGTTCCGGAAGTCGGCTTCGGGATTGGCGTCGCCTCCAGTAGAGCAAGTCAGGACGTCGGCGGCTATTCATTCGGCACCGGCTTTGCAATCCATGGTGGCGGAGGGCTGAAGTTCGTCACACACGGCCCGTGGGGCGCGCGTCTGGACGTAACGGACTACTTCTGGCAGCTCTCCTATCCCGGCTCTTACTTTCTGGCACCAACCGGCGGCACGGCGATCCTGTCGGCGAGTCAGGTGCAGAATCAGTGGGTGTCGAATCCCGTGCTCACGTTCGGAATTTCCTACATCTTCTCGCGCTAGCAGGGGTTGACCAATGGCTCAGGATTTTGAGAACGTCTTCGACCTCGATGATCTGAGCGACGCGGAGCTCCGCGACCTCGTGCGCGAGCAGCTGGCCCAGGATGTTGCGATCGACGTCGACGGAATTCTGGTGCACGTGAAGGACGGCTACGTGACGCTCTCGGGTCGCGTCGGCACCGAGGGCGAAAAGCAGATCGCCGATCACGTGCTGAGCGATGTCATTGGTCTCGAGACGTATTCGAACGACATCTTCGTCGACGCCATACGGCGCGATGAGGAGCCCGAGGCGGCGGATGACGCCGTGGCCCGCGCGGCGTCGAGCAGCGACGAATCACTGCTTGGCGGAAGCGACCTCTCGGACACCGACGACGAGGCGCAGCGCGCCAGCGACAACGACGACGCGTCGCTCTTCGGCACGCGCGACATCGAGAGCGTGATGGAGAACGGCGTGCCGTGGATTCCGCCCAACGAGCCAACGCCTGAGGGACGCGACGCGTCCTGATCGGCGAGTGCAAGTGCACGTTGCGCGCGTGAGCGACTGACTGGTGTTTTCGCTCACACGCCGAGTGTCGTTCACGGCATCGCATCGCTACTGGCGATCGGACTGGAGTGCGTTGCGTAACGAGCAGCGATTCGGCTCCGCATCCGCGACGCACTCGCACGACTACTCCTGCGATGTGACCGTGCGCGGCCCTCTGGACGAGGAAACGGGGATGGTCGTCGATCTCGGGCAACTCGACACGGTGCTCGATCGCGAGGTGCGCGTGCGCTTTCACGGCATGGACATCACGACACAGGTACCGGAGTTCGCGGACGGCAAGCTGATCCCCACCGGCGAGAATCTCGCGCGCTTCATCTACATGCGCGTCGGCGCCGCGCTCACCGGCTCGGCGGCGGTCGTGCGCGTGGTCGTGCGCGAGGATGCAACCATCTCGTCGGAGTTCGCGGGCGAGGGCTGAGGCTGCACTGAACGCTCGGCCGGCTCTTCGGGAACGCGGTATATTTCGCGGATGACGAATCCGGCCGTCTCGCTCGACGCGGTGGAAGAGGCGCCCGTGTGGCTCGAGGTGAACGGTGCGCCCGCGGTGACGTGGATGTGCACCCCGGAGCGGCTCGACGAGCTCGTGGTCGGGTGGCTACACGGCGAGGGGTACATCGACACCGCCGCCGACATCCTGAAGATGCGCCCGTGCGCGCAGGAGCTGGGCTTCTGGGTGGACGTGCCCGCGGAGCGATTCCAGACGGTGGAGGCGAGCGATCGCCGGCGCGTGCTCGCCTCGGGATGTGGCGCGGTAACGACGATTCTGGGCTCGCTGAGCTCACTGCCGCGACGCAAGTCGGCGCTACCGCCGCTCGACTTGCAGAAGATGCGCGCGCTCTTCAAGGAGCTCTTCGCGCGCGGCACGCACTACAAGGAAACGGGCGGCATCCACGCCGCGGCGATTACCGACGGTGAGACGCTCTTGTACCACGCCGAGGATATCGGCAGGCACAATGCGGTCGACAAGGTGATTGGCGCGGCGATTCTCGACGGAAAGAGTCCGGAGGATTTGATCCTGCTCGTGACGGGGCGCATCTCCGGCGAGCTCGCGTTCAAGGCGGCGCGCGCGCGGATGGGACTCGTTGCGACGCCGTCGGTGCCGAGCACGATGGCGGTGGACATTGCGAAGGCGACGGGGATGGGGATCGTCGGGCGCGCGGTGAGTGGAACGCCACAGCTGCATCAGTCGTGAGGGCGTGTACGGGCGTGATCCTGGCCGGCGGCCAGGCGTCGCGCTACGGCGGCCGCCCAAAGGGGCTCGAGCGTGTGCACGGCGAGCGGGTGATCGATCGCGTGGCGACGGTGCTCCGTGCGGCGACGGACTCCCTGCTGCTGATCGCGAACGATCCGCTGGCCGCGGAGTGGCTTCCGGGGGTGCGCGTGGCGAGCGATGTGCGCCCGGGGATCGGGAGTCTCGGCGGGATTCATGCGGCGCTCGTGCATGCGGGGACGGCGGTGATCGTGGTCGCGTGGGACATGCCGTTCGTGCCCGAGGGACTGCTCGCGGAGCTACGCGCCAAGGGCGAAGATGTGGACGTGGTCGCGCCGGAGAGCGGATCGTCGCGGCGAGGGCTCGAGCCGCTGTGCGCGTACTATTCGCAAGGATGCGTCGCGCCGATCGAGCGCTCGATAAACGCGGACGACCGGCGCGTGATCGGATTTTTCGATCAGGTGCGCGTCGCGCGGCTCGGCATCGACGAAGTGCGGCGCTACGGCGATCCCGATCGGCTGTTCATGAACGTCAATTCACCGGACGAGCTCGCGCTCGCGGAGCAATATGCGTCGACCGCCGATCGTGACGATCGTAGGAACTAAGAAGCAGGGGAAGACGACGCTCACGGTAAAGCTCACGGCGGAGATGGTGAGGCGCGGGCATCGCGTGATGACGATGAAGCACGGGTCGCACACCTTCAACATCGATCCGAGCTCGACGGACACGTACAAGCACTATCACGAGGGACACGCGGAGCGCGTGGCGATGGTGAGTCCGGACAAGTTCGCGCTGGTCGAGCGATGGACGGAGGAGAAGACGCCGGAGCAGATCGCCGAGCGGTATCTGTCGGATGCGGACATCGTGATCGGCGAGGGCTTCAAGGCGGCGGCGCTGCCGAAGATCGAGATCTTTCGCCGCGAGACGGGGAAGGCGCCGCTGTACGAGGCGGGGTCGGAGATGAGCGCGCACTACATCGCGATCGCAACGGATGATCCGACGATCGAGGCGCACGTGCCGCTGGTGTTGTTTTCGGATCCAGGGTGGCTCACGACGTTGGCGGATATCGTTGAGGAAAAGGTGATGCGAGTATGAGGGCGACTCGGATGCTGGTGTTCGCGTTCGGCGCGATGGCGTGCGCGAGTAGCGGGGCGAAGCCGGCCACGACGGCGGCGCCGGCTGCGCCTCCGACATCGGCGGCTGCCGCACCAACCGTGAGCGCGGCGCCGAGCGAAGCGGTTTCGCGCGCGATGCTACGACACGTGATCGACTCGATGGTGACGCAGAGCGAGTTCCGGAACTCACACTTCGGCGTTCTCATCGTGGATCCCGAGAAGGGCGACACGCTGTACTCGCTGAATGCCGGCAAGCTGTTCATGCCGGCGTCGAACATGAAGATCGTGACGGGGGCGACGTCGCTGGCGCAGCTGGGGCCGGACTACACGTATCGGACGGACTATGCGACGGCCGGCGTCGTTCTGCGTGATACGCTGCACGGGCAATTCGTCATCTCGGGACGTGGCGATCCTTCGATCAGCGATCACATGCGCGGCTCGGCACTGCAGCCGCTCTACGACGCGGCCGATTCGGTCAAGGCCCATGGAATCAAGGCGATCGCAGGAGGGATTTACTCCGGGCCCGACGTATTCCCCGACAGTACGATTGGCTTCGGCTGGTCGTGGGACGACCTTGCCGAGGACTACGGCGCGGGAGTCGACGCACTGTATTTCAACGAAGGCTTCGGAACGGCAATCGCGCGAGGCAAGCCGGGGTCGAGCCCGGATTCGATCGAGACGCTGCCTCTCCATAACTATCCGATCTTGATGAATTATCCGATCGTAAGGCGGCTCCCGCGCTCGCCGCGCGACGCCCCGGATACTGGAGACGTCAGGCTCGAGTTGAATCAGCTGCGTACGGCCTTCTTCGCGCTCGGAAAGCTCAAGACTGCCGCCGATACGCTCGTCTATGTGTATCCGAATCAGCGCTTCGCATTTCTGAGGGCACTCACCGAGGCATTCGAGGCGCGCGGCGTCGCGGTGGAAGCTCAGGTGTGGGGGCTGGGAGACGTGGCGCGCACTCCGTACGACCCCAAGCGCAACACCGTTCTCTTCACGACGCACTCGCCGCCCCTTCGCGAAATCCTTCGCGCCCTCGAGAAGCCCTCCCAAAACCAGATCGCGGAGATTCTCTACAAGACACTCGGCCTCGAGAAGACTGGCGTTGGCTCCGCGGACTCCGGTCGTGTGGTGATCGAGCGGCAGCTCGCGGCGTGGGGTGCGCAGCCCGACGGATATCTCATTCGCGACGGCAGCGGTCTCTCGCGCTACGACTATCTGAGCCCCGAGACGATCGTGCGCGTGCTCGACAAGATCCGCGCGGACTCCGCCTTCCACGTGTTCTACGATGCGCTGCCAATCGCCGGCGTCGACGGCTCGCTCGAGCATCGCATGCGCGGCACGGCCGCCGTCGGAAACGTCCACGCGAAAACGGGCTCCATCGCCAACGCGCGCTCGCTCTCCGGCTACGTGACTACGGCGGACAATCACATGCTGCTGTTCAGCCTCCTCGCGAACAACTGGACCACGAAGCAGTCGGCGGTCGACAGCGTGCAGAATCGTATCGCGGTGATGCTCGCGTCCCTCAAGCTTCGCGACGCGCAGTAGTGTTCACCGTCTCGGACGCCGTCGCGCGAATCGTCGCGGGGATCGAGCCGCTCAGCATCGAGCGCGTGGCGCTGCTCGATGCGCTGGGGCGCGTGCTCGCGACGCCGATCGTCTCGCCACTCACGCTTCCGGCGTGGGACAACTCCGCGATGGATGGCTATGCGCTTCGTGCGAGCGATGTCGAGGGGGCGAGCGCGGAGAAGCCCGTTTCCCTCACCGTGCTCGAGACCGTCGCCGCGGGCGCCTTCCCGTCGCGCGTAGTAGAAGCAGGCACCTGCACTCGCATCATGACCGGCGCTCCGCTTCCCGAGGGAGTAGACACCGTCATCCGCCTCGAAGACACCGATGGCGGCACCGAGCGCGTCTCCATTCGCAGCGACCGCGACGCGGGCCGCAACGTGCGCCACCGCGGCGAGGACATCACCACCGGCACACAAGTCCTCGCGCGCAGTCAGCCGATCGGCGCCGCGCAGATCGGCGTGCTCGCCTCGGTCGGCGCCTCGTCGGTCGACGTCCATCGCCAGCCGCGCGTCGCCTTCTTCGGCTCGGGCGACGAGATCGTCGACCTCGATCGCTTTTCCGAGGCGCTCGACGGCAAGAAGATCGTGACGTCGAACAGCTACACGCTCCACTCGCTCATTCGCCTCAACGGCGGCATCCCCGTCAACCTCGGTGTCGCCCGCGACGATCCCGCCGACATCCGCGCGCGCATCGATCGCGCCGCCGGCTGCGATCTTCTCATCACCTCGGCCGGCATCTCCGCCGGCGAGTTCGACTACCTGCGCCCGGTGCTCGCCGAGGCGGGAGTGACGCTCGATGTGTGGAAGGTGCGCATGCGTCCCGGCGCGCCACTCGGCTTCGGCTGGCTCGGAAAAATGCCGTGGATCGGGCTCCCCGGAAATCCGGTGTCGACGATGGTGACCTTCGAGCTCTTCGTCCGCCCCGTGCTGCGCCGCATGCTCGGCCACACGCGACTCTTCCGTCGCCCGCTGCCTGTGACGCTCGAGGAGCCGGTGAAGATCGGTGCGGCGCTCACGCACTTCCTGCGCGCCATTGTGACCGTGAAACCGGATGGCACGCTGAGCGCGCGGCTCACTGGCCCGCAGGGCTCCGGAATTCTCACATCGATGTCCGTCGCCAACGCGCTGCTCGTGATTCCGCAGGAGCGCCCGCGCATCGAGGCCGGAGAAGTCGTGAATGCGATTCTGCTCTCGGACGATGCGCAGCTCGCGACGCACTTCTCACTGTGACGCGATGACGGTGCTGCGCGGGCGGCCGCTCGTGAACGAGCTCGAGCGCCGCTTCGTCGTCGCGCACTCGCGCGTCGATCTGCCTGGTGGCACGGTCAACATGATGCACCCGGAGAACACCGACGCGCTGATCAGCGAAGAGGACATGGTGCGCGATGATCGCCTCCCCTACTGGGCGGACATCTGGCCTTCGTCGCGTATCCTCGCGCGCGCGCTCGCGGGCGAAAGCGGCGCCGGGCGTACGATACTCGAGCTCGGTGCCGGGCTCGGCCTGGCGACGATAGGCGCGATGCGCGCGGGCTACGATGTGCTAGCGAGCGACTACTACGAGGACGCGCTGCTCTTCACGAGCGCGAACGCGTGGCGCAGCATCAAGCGCGAGCCGCGCACGCGCATGATCGACTGGCGCGATCTTCCGTCGGATCTCGGTGTGTTCGACCGCGTCGTCGCCGCCGACGTTCTCTACGAGGACAGATATCCGCCGCTCGTGGCCAACGTCATCGCGCGCACGCTCGCGCCCGGCGGCGTCGCGACGATCGCCGATCCGGGACGGCCGATGGTGGAGCAGTTCTTCGAGTTGCTCCCAACGCTCGGGCTGCGCCTCCGCAACACCGAGCTCATCGACTACAACGAGGCTCCCGCGCAGCAGACGATCCGCCTCCATCACATCGTGCCATTGACCGGCTGAAATCGCACTCGCATTTTGAGGCGGCCGCACTCCCTCGACAAGCTCTGATGCTGCCGCGCTGACGAAGCTCCGAAGCTTGTACCACGCGCTCGGCACCACGAGCCGGGCGCCATTCGGGAGGTCTGACATGCGCGCGATCGGATTGAAGCTCGCGCTCGCATCGATGGTCGTCGTCGCCATCGCGTGCAGCGGAGATCGCGCCCTCGCACCGAGCTCGGGACACTCGTTCCAGATCTCCGACCTTCCTCCAGAGCTGATCGCCCCCTACTCGAGGACGATTCTCCCTGGCAACGAGACGGTAGTAGCGCTGAACGACAGCGGAGATGCAGTCGGCGCCGGCGCCACCGGCGGAGTGCTCTGGCACGGGGCATCGCACGCAAGAACCACCTTCCCGATTACTCCCACGGCGATCGCGAACGATGGAACCGTCGCCGGAAGCATCGGCGGTCATGCGGCAACGTGGAAGAACGGTCGAGTGACGATACTCGACACCGCAGCCAGCGCGGCGCTCGCGATTTGTCGCTGTGAGTCCGCGACCGTTGTCGGAAGCGTTCGAGTGAATGGAGTCAAACACGCGGCGATCTGGGTCGACGGAATTCGTATCGACGCCGGCGTGCCGGAGAACGCCGATTCCGCCGAGTTCTCGGCCATCGGGACGGGTTTTGTGGTGGGGAACGCCGTTGTCCCGGTGTGGGACGGGCGGTATGGCACTTTCTCACATCTGCCGGAGCCCTACTCCTGGTCTCACGCGGGAGGGTGGCAGCCTTTCAGCTTCGAAGATGGGGCCACCTCGGCCGTGATCGTGTCGTTGAACTCGCACGGCATGGGAGTCGGAGTCGGCGTCGGACCCAACAGCTTCAATATCACCCGAGCCATATTGTACTACGTCTCCGCTGGCATCGGATCCGATCCGCCCCCCAGCCACCAACCTTTCGACATCATTTTCCCTACCGGCATCAACGATTCCAATCGGATTTCCGCAAACGCGACTTTCGCTCCGGAGACCGGAGCCGGAGGCGAGATCGCTCTGGTGGACGGACGACTCCTACCCCCGGGAGTGTTCGGCGACCGCGCCGTCGGCATCAACAGCGCGGGGATCGTCGGCGGGCAATCGAGCGGCCTGCCCGTTCTCTGGACTCCGAATCCGTGACCGTTGTTCTACCGCATCGTGCGCTCAGCCAACGGCGACGGCGAGATTGATCACCCCTGAGTAGACGCCACCCGCGTTCGACGTCGCGAGCGTGAGCACCTTCTTTTCGGCCGAGGAGAGAGAGTTGTAGATCCCGTCGTCCGAATTGCGAATGTCGCGCGTCCCCTTGGCGTTGTAGGGCGGCTCGGCCTGGATCGTATCGGTAAGCGTGTCGTCGAAGAAGAATTGCGACGTGAACTCGTACGTCTTCGTGGAGCCCGCGTAGAGGCGCAGCTTGAAGTGGATGTGCACGGCGCGTCCCTGATACCACCCTGGATAGATCGTCACGAACTTCACGACGCCGTCCGCGTCTGTCACCTGGTAGCCGCGGAGATACTTCTTCCCCGCGCCGCCGGTGCCGTTGCCGTTCCCGGAAACGTCGGAGTATGTGCCCGTCGCGTCGGCGTGCCAGACGTCGAGATACGCGCCGGTGAGCGGTGTGCACGCATCGTTCGACGCGCGCGTGACGTTGAACGTCAGATTGAGGAGAACGCCTTCAGAAAGCGCGCCCGACACGGGATCGTAGCGGATATCGGAGCGATTGAGCATCTCATCGACGAAAAAGGGACCCTCGGTGAGCGCGGCGGTGAGTACGCACGCGCTCGTCGAGCCCGTGCCCGTTGTATCGGCGCCGGAGCTGAGCGCCGAGTCGCCGCCGTAGGAGATGAGCGCCTGCGACACGACGACGCTCGCGGCGCCCTTCGCTGCGAGCCCGAGCAGCTCGCGACGGCTAAGATCGGTGCGCGGGAAGAGCCAGCTGGTGCGGTCTCGTGACATGGGCGAACCTCGCTCGATGCGGATGGCGGTGCGGCCGCGCGAAGTAGCGCGGCCGGGTACGCGAGGAGATTAAGTTCGCCGCACTCGCCAAAGGCATCGATTGTCACGAGATGCACTTCCGTGTTCCGAAGTGCACGGGGAGCAAATCGGGCGCTACACCCGGAGCCGCGCCGCCACGACCTCGGAGATGTCGTACACCGGCACGTCGCTTCCCTTCGCCTTCACCCCGTCGCTGATCATCGTCATGCAGAAGGGGCACGCCACAGCCAGCGTGTCGGCACCCGTAGCGAGCAGCTGCTCCGCGCGCTCGATGTTGATGCGCTTCCCCTGCGTCTCCTCCATGAACATGCGTCCGCCGCCGGCACCGCAGCACATGCCGCGATCGCGCGTGCGCTCGGGCTCAATCATGGTCACAATCGGCAGCGCGCGCCTGAGCGTCTCGCGCGGCGCGTCGTACACGTCGTTGTAGCGCCCGAGATAGCAGCTGTCGTGATAGGCCATGGTGAGCGTCTTGCCGGCATCGGTGTCGAACGGCACGCGTCCGGCCTCGAGCAGCCGCTCGATGTACGTCGAGTGATGGATCACTTCGTAGTTGCCGCCGAGCTGCGGGTATTCGTTGCCGATCTGATGGAAGCAGTGCGGGCAGAAGGTGACGATCGTCTTCACATCGTAGCGGGTGAGCGTCTCGATGTTCTGCTTGGCGAGCGTCTGGTAGAGATACTCGTTGCCCATGCGGCGCGCGGGATCGCCGTTGCACGTCTCTTCCTGCCCGAGAATCGCGAAGGGCACGCCGGCTGCCTGGAGAATGCGTGCGAAGGCGACGCTGATCTTCTTCGAGCGATCGTCGAAGGATCCCATGCACCCCACCCAGAAGAGAATTTCCGGGCTCTCGCCGCGTTCCGTGAGCTCAGCCATCGTCGGAATGTCCATGCCCTCGGCCCACTTCGCGCGATCGTCCGGGCGAAAGGCCCACGGAGATCCGTTGCGCTCCATCGACTCGAAGGTAGGGAGCACCTCGGGCGGGAAGCGCGACTCCATGAGCACGAGGTTGCGCCGCATGTCGACGATGTGATCGAGATGCTCGATGCCGACGGGGCATTCCTGGATGCACGCGCGGCACGTCGTGCACTGCCAGAGCTCTTCCTCGGTGATGAAGTTGTCGAGCAGGCGATGCTCGAGAATCGCCGTCGCGCTCATGCTCCCTTCGTCGCCCTCGCCGTGCACGAGCGCGTGATGCGCGACCTCTGAGTAGTCGCCGAGCATGAGCGGCGCCTTCTCCATGAGCCGCCGGCGCGTGTCGATGATGATCTTGCGCGGGCTCAGCACCTTTCCCGTGAGATGCGCGGGACATACCGAGGTGCAGCGGCCACACTCGGTGCAGGTGTAGCCGTCGAGCAGATCCTTCCACGTCATCTGGTCGACGTCTGCCGCGCCGAACTGCTCGACGTTCTCCGCCTCGAGATCGAGGAAGCGGATCACGCCCTTGGGGCCAGGCCCCTGCGAGTTGGAGAAGTAGACGTTGGGGATGGACGAGACAATGTGCAGATGCTTCGAGTACGGCAGGTAATTCAGAAAGGCGAGGACGAGGAGCGCGTGCGTCCACCAGAACACGGCGTGCGCACCGGTAAGCAATCCGGTGGGCAGGTTGCGCAGCGGAATCGAGAGCGCGAGCGAGAGCGGCTTGGCGCGCGTGATCGAGTCCGGCTCGAGCGCGAGCTCGAAGGCGTTGACGGCGAACATCGTCACCATGAGCCCGGCTATTGCGCCGAGTATGAGCAGCGCATCGCTGTGCTCGAGATTGTCGCCTTCGAGGCGTTCGGGATGGAGCACGAGCCGCCGATAGAACGCGAAGGCGATCGCGCCGAGCACGAGCGCGCCGAAGAGGTCTTGCGAGGTCGAATAAAAGGTGTAAAGCTGGCTCGGGAGAAACGCGTACGAGAACGCCGGGAAGCTTCCGTTCAGCAGCAGCTCGATCGTCCCCACGGTGAGCACGACGAAGCCCCAGAAGATGAGCGCGTGCATCGGGCCGGCCACCGGATCGCGCAGAATCTTCTTCTGCAAAAAGGCGACGGTGATGACGTTCTTGAGACGGACGAGCGGATGCCCGCTGCGGTCGTCGGGCTGCGCTATGCTGAGATAGGAGAGCAGCCGCTGAACGTTGTACGAAAAAAAGCCGGCGGCGAGGAGCAGGACGAGCAGGAAAACGGCGTTCTCGGTTCGCATGGCACCGAAGCTATGGCGCGTGGAGGGCCGAAACAACCAGCGCGGCTCACCCCTTCGCGCGCGCCTCTTTCACCGCAGCCGTGAGCACCGGAAGAATCTCGATCACGTCACCAACGATCCCGTAGTCGGCAACCTTGAAGATCGGCGCTTCCTTGTCCTTGTTGATCGCGACGATCGTGCGCGAGTTGCGCATGCCGGCGATGTGCTGGATCGCACCCGAGATGCCGAGCGCGACGTACAACTCCGGCGAGACCTGCCGCCCCGTCTGCCCGATCTGATCGCTGTGCGGCCGCCAGCCATCGTCGGTCACTGCGCGCGTCGCGCCCACCGCCGCATTCCCGAACGCCGCCGCGAGATCCTCGACAAGCTTGAAGTTCTCGGCGCTCTTGAGCCCGCGCCCGCCGCTCACGATCACCGGCGCATCGCCGATGTCGAGCTTGGTACCGCCGCCAACGATCATCTCCTTCACGACGAGCTTCGATGCGCCGGGATCGCTCGCCGGCTGCGCGCTCTCGACGCGCGCAGCTCTCGCCGCCTCGACCGCCGATCGCGCGCCGGGCCGCAGCGTCGCGATCGCGGGCGAGCCCGTGAGATTGAGCGTCGCGATCACCTTCCCCGCGTACGCCGGATGCTTCACGACGAGCGCATCGCCCGCAAGCTCGAACGCGGTGACATCCGCCGCCATGCTCACACCCAGCTGCGCAGCCACGCGCGGCGCGAGATCGCGCCCCTGCGCGCTCGCCGAGAAGATTGCGGCGCGATAGCCGCCGGCCTTGATGCGCGCGGCAGCCGTCGCCGCCAGCGCCTCGACGTTCGCGTTCGCGAGCCCTGCGTGCTCGACGACGATTACCATATCGGCGCCGTACTTCCCGAGCTCACCCGCCAGCGACGCGATGCCAGGCGCGCCCGCGAGCATCGCGTGCACCTCGCCGCCGCCACTCGCATCGGCCAGCGCGCGCGCCGCACTCACCGCCTCGAACGCCACGCGCCTGAGCGCACCGCCGCGCGACTCCGCAAACGCAAATGTGTTCGCCACTACAGCACCTTCGCTTCGGTATGGAGCAGTCGCACGAGCTCCGCCACCGCGCCCGGCCCCTCGCCCACGATCCGCCCAGCCGCGCGCTCCGGCGGCAGCTCCATCTTCTCGAGCGTGAGCCTCTCTTCGCCGAGCTGCGCCGGCTTCACCTCGAGCGGCTTCTTCTTCGCCGCCATGATCCCTTTGAGCGATGGGTAGCGCGCGCGCGGCATCCCCTCATCGATGGTCACCACGGCAGGGAGCGCGAACTCGACGATCTCGGCCGCGCCCTCGAGATCGCGCCGCGCGGTGCCGCGCCCATTCGCGATGTCGAGCGTCGATACGGCAGTCGCGCATGGAAGGCCAAGGAGCTCGGCAACCATTGGGCCCACAGTTGCGTTGGCCGAGTCAACCGCCTGGCGTCCGAAGAAGATGAGATCGTAGGCGCCGCCCTTGAGTTCCGCCGCGAGCGCGCGCGCGATCACGAGTCCATCCGTGGGTACGCGCTCCGCCTTGAGCTGCAGCGCGCGATCCGCGCCCATACTCAACGCTTTGCGCAGCTGCTCCTGCACCACGTCGGGGCCTAGCGAGATCACCACCGTCTCGCCCGGTCCCTGCTTCTCGTTGAGCTGGAGCGCCGTCTCCACCGCGTAGCCATCGAAGTCGCTCATGTCGTACTTGAGCCCCGCCTCATCGACCGCCGTGCCGCTCGCCGCAATCTTGAATCGCGTTTCCATGTCGGGAACACGCTTGATGCACACCGCGATTTTCACACGCGCACCGGGTTAGTTGAACGCGCTCAACCCGGTCACTGCCTGACCGAGAATCAACGTGTGAATGTCGTGCGTCCCCTCGTACGTGTAGACGCTCTCGAGATTCGCCATGTGCCGCATCGACGCATACTCGGCGAGAATTCCGTTGGCGCCCAACAGCCGGCGCGCCTCGCGTGCGACATCGGTGGCGATATCGCAGTTGTTGCGCTTCGCGAAGGAAACCTGCTGCGGCGTGAACGTCCCCGCATCCTTGAGCCGCCCGAGGTGCAGCGACACGAGCTGCGCCTTCACGATCTCGGTGAGCATCACCGCGAGCCGCTGCTGCTGCAGCTGGAAGCCGCCGATCGCCTTGCCGAACATCACGCGGGTCGTCGAGTACGCGAGCGCCTCTTCGTAGCAGGCCATCGCCGCGCCGATCACGCCCCACGAGATGCCGTAGCGCGCCTGCGTGAGGCACATGAGCGGAGACTTTATCCCTCCGCTCTTCGGAAGGATCGCGTCCTTCGGCAGGCGAACCTCCTGGAAGACGAGCTCACTCGTGTCCGACGCGCGCAGCGAGAGCTTCCCCTTCTGATCCTTCGCGGTGAAGCCCGGCGTGTTCGTTGGCACGATGAAGCCGCGGATCGACTTGTCGCTCTTCTCGCCATTCGTCTTCGCCCACACGATCGCGACCTTCGCCTGCGAGCCGTTCGTGATCCACATCTTCGCGCCGTTCAGAATCCACGAGCCGTCCGGCTGCTCGTTCGCCATCGAGATCATCCCCGACGGGTTCGAGCCGAAGTCCGGCTCCGTGAGCCCGAAGCAGCCGATGATCTCGCCCGCGGCCATCTTCGGCAGGTAGTGCTTCTTCTGCTCCTCGCTGCCGAACGCGAAGATCGGATACATGACGAGCGCGCCCTGAACCGAGGCAAAGGATCGAATGCCGGAGTCTCCACGCTCGAGCTCCTGCATGATCAATCCGTACGCGACGTTGTTCAGCCCAGCGCAGCCGTATTCCTCGGGCAGGTTGGCGCCGAACACGCCGAGCTCGGCGAGCCCCGGAATGATCTCTTTCGGGAAGCGGCCCTCGACGTAGCAGTCGCCAATGATCGGGAGGATGCGCTCGTCGACGAATTGGCGAACGCTGTCGCGAACAGCGCGCTCCTCTTCGGAGAGAACGCTGTCGATATCAAAGAAGTCTTGCATGCAATAAAGCTACGGCTGCGGCGGGCGGCGTCAAAGTGCCCTACGCCCCTTGCGTCAGCTCTGTCTCGCCGCCCGCAATCCGAGCTCCTGCTGCGCGACCACGAGCGCCGCCGGAGCCGGCGCGCGAAGCTCGCGGCGAGCCTGCGCCGCGATCCCCACCGCCTGCGCCTTGGCCCGAAACGTCGGCCCGTGATCGATCGGCAGCCCCGTCTCCGCTTGCCACTGGTGCACCATCTCGTGCAGCAGTGTGTGGAGCGCCTCCGCCCACCCGTGCTTCCGGATGTGCGTCCGGCTGATCGTGATCTCGGCCCGCTCGCCGTACGGCGTGGCCGTCGTGTACTGCCCCAAGCGCGAGCGCATGCGTCCGGAGAGCCTGATCGGGATCGCGCTCAGCGTGCCGCCGAAGTGGCGGAGATTGTACTCCTGGTGCCAATGCGCGAGCTCGCGCAGCGTGACGGGGTCCTGCGGGTCCGCGCGACCGGGACGCCGCACCGGCGCGCGGTGCGCGGCGGCGACCGGATGCGTGAGGATCACACGCTGCGCATCGCGCCGCTCCGCGCGCGTGCGCCCCTGCACGAACTGCACGATCGCGCGCAGCACCCCTTCCGGCGCCTCGAGATACCCCTCGTTCACGCGAAGCTCGCCGCAGCTGAAGCTTACCATCACCGCGCGATTCGACGTCAGTCGCAGCTTGGTGATTCCCTTGAGTCCATACACGCGCAGCCGATGCAGCAGCTGCTCGGCGTTGCGCGGCGGGGTATCGAAGTCGAGGAAGAGCTGCAGGAGCTGGTTGATGCGCGATGCCACGAACTTCTTCATCGGTGGAATCGCGTCGTCGGACCGGGAAGAAAGGTCTGCTTCTCGTCGGACCAGATCTGGGGCTCGATCTCGATTCCCTTCGGCGAGATCTGGATCGCGTTAATAGCCGACGGACGCCGGCCGCGGGTGCGGTCGGAGACCGTGCCCGCCGTGCACACCACGGTGCCGAACTGCGTGTGCTCGACGTGATAGACGGCTTCCTGGTGATCATGTCCGCACAGCACGAGATCGATACGGAGATCGACGAACGCCCTCGCGGCGCGGGCGGGGCGCGAGAGCCCGTACCGGTTCGAGATGTCGCCACGCAGCGGATTGTGATGCATCACGAGCACGCGAAGATCGTCCGCGGGCGCGGCGCCGAACTTCGCGCGCGCCTCCTCGATCTGCGCGGTACTGAGATTGCCGACCACTCCCACATCTCGCGGATTCCAGGTGAGCGTTCCCGGCACGACGCCCTGCGCCGTGTTCACGCCCACGAAGGTGACGCCTGGCACCGAGAGCACGGGCTCGAAGTCCCGCGAGATGTAGCGCGCGTAATTCGCGACGGCGGACTTGCGCGAGCCGATGCCGAGCGGCGCGCGCCACCACTTCACGTCGTGGTTGCCCGGGATGACGATCGTGCGGCTCACCTTTGCCGCATCGCGCAGGAAGTGTCGCGCGGCCTGGAACTCGCCCGGCCGCGCGCGCTGCGAGAGATCGCCCGAGACCGCGACCACGTCGAAGCGACTCGTCGCGATCATCTCCGCGATCATGTCGAGCTGCGCTGGTACTGCGGGCGGTCCGAAGTGGAGATCCGAAACGTGGAGAACCGTGGTCAAGCCAGTCTCGCGATGATGGCGTCCGCAAAGCCGGTGGTCGTCGCGTTGCCGCCGAGGTCGGAGGTGAGCGACTTCCCGGAGTGAAGGACGTCATTCATCGCCGTGCGAATTCTCGTGGCCGTGGACGGGTCGCCGATGTGATCGAGCATCAGACACGCCGCGAGAATCACGGCCCCCGGATTCGCGATTCCCCTCCCCGCGATGTCGGGCGCCGTGCCGTGCACGGCCTCGAAGATCGCGGCCTTCTCGCCGATGTTTGCGCCCGGCGCCAGCCCCAGCCCGCCAACGAGCCCCGAGATCTCATCGGAAAGGATGTCGCCGAACATGTTCGTCGTCACGATCACGTCGTACTTCTCGGGGGTGAGCACGAGGTGCATCGCCATCGCGTCGATGATGCGCTCCTCGAAGATGATTCTTCCCTCGTACTCCTTCGCGATCTTGCGCCCCGACTCGAGGAAGAGGCCCTGCGAGAGCTTGAGGATGTTTGCCTTGTGCACGAGCGTCAGCTTCTTGCGCCCGCGCGTCACCGCGTGCTCGAAGGCGAAGCGAATCACGCGCTCCGCACCCGCGCGCGTGATGATCGCGACGGATTCCGCCGCGGCGTGATCGTCGTTCCCGATTTTGACGTAGTGCTCGACGCCGCTGTAGAGCCCCTCGGTGTTCTCGCGCACGAGGATGATGTCGACGCCGGTGTAGCGGCCGTTCGGGATCAGTGTGCGCGCGGGGCGGACGTTGGCGAAGAGGTCGAAGCGCATGCGCAGCGCGACATTCACGCTGCGATAGCCGCTGCCGAGCTGCGTCTCGAGCGGGCCCTTGAGCGCGACGCCCGTGCGCGCGATGGACTCGAGCGTCGCCACGGGCATCGGGTCGCCGACGGCGTTGAGCGCCGCCATTCCCGCGAGCTGGCGATCCCACTCGATCTTCGCGCCGGATGCCTGTACGATCTTGACCGTCGCGCCTACGATTTCCGGACCGATCCCATCACCGGGAATCAGCGTGACGGGAATGGCATCACTCATTGGTTCGGGGGTCCAAGTTGGTCTGCGAGATGGCCGGCGAGACTCGCGGCGAGCGCGGGCCCAAACGACGTCTGTGGATCGCTGGCAATGTCCGCCATGTAAATGATCTTCGCGCGCACCGCGTCGAAGATCACGAAGCGGAGCACGGCGCACTCCTTCCCGTCGGGAATCGACTCGAAGCGCAACTCGACCGGAAGGAGCACGAGCTGCCCGCCGTCCTGCAGCGCGACGAGCGTGCGGAGCTGAGACGCGATTGGGTCGGGCACCTGCTCGGGCAGCCGCTTCGGACCCGGATAGCGCAGCCACTGTGCCGCCATCGCGCGCGGATCGGGCGCGTACGGCTCGTTGCGCTTGACCATCGCATCAATGGCCGTCGGAAAGATCCACACCTTCTTCACGCCGCGATCGCTGAGCGCGAAGGCGATCTCGTCGTCGAGCGAGGAGAGATACGCCGTCTGGTCCGTGATCTGGCCAGCCCAGTTGAGCGAGTCGCCCATGCGCAGATAGTGCGTGGGCAGGATCATCAGGCGACGCGTCGAGAAGGCCGCGAGCACGTGTTGATGCGCGGGCTTCGGTTTGTCATGCGACTGCGCACTCGCGGGAAAGGCGGCGAGCGCGGAAGTCGCGAACAGGGCGGCGCCGAGTGCGGCGGAAATCTTCACGGACATCATCCTTGAGACGGGAAAGCTATAAGAAGGGCGAGGCGAGTGATACCGATAAAGACGCGCGAGCGAGGCCGCTCGGCACTCGATCAATTCGTGGGGAGCATCTGGCCGTTCGCTCTGCCCGTCGTACATATTCGCCCTCCATGCGACGTCTCGTGTCAACGCTCACCTGGATCGCCGTCTCCCTGCTCGGCGCCGGCGCCCTCGCGCGCCTCGCGCTCTCACGCGGCGAGACCATCAGCGCCGGATGGCTCCTTGCGGCCGCGCTCTGCACGTACGCGATCGCGTATCGGTTCTACGGGCGCTTCATCACGACGAAGATCTTCGCCGTCGACGACCGCCGCGCTACACCGGCCGTGCGCATGGAGGACGGCCGCGACTATCTGCCGACGAATCGCTGGATCGTCTTTGGCCACCACTTCGCGGCGATCGCCGGTCCGGGTCCGCTCGTCGGCCCCACGCTCGCGGCGCAATTCGGCTTTCTCCCCGGCGCGATCTGGATCGTCGTCGGAGTCGTGCTCGGCGGCGCCGTGCAGGATCTCGTCATCCTCCTCGCTTCGGTGCGTCGCGACGGCCGCTCGCTCGGCACCATGGCGCGCGACGAGATCGGGCCAGTCGCGGGAACGACCGCGCTCGTCGCGATCCTCGGGATAATGGTGGTGCTGATCGCGGTGCTCGCGCTCGTCGTCGTCAACGCACTCGCGTCGAGCCCGTGGGGCGTCGTTACGATCGGGCTCACGATTCCGATTGCACTGCTGATGGGCATCCATCTCCGCTGGATTCGGCCCGGGCACGTGCTCGAGGCGAGCGCGATCGGGCTCGTGCTCCTCGTGGGCGCGCTCTTCGCCGGCCGCTGGGTCGCTGCGCACCCCGACGTCGCCGCCGCGTTCACGCTCTCGCGCCAGTCGCTCGCCATCATGATCATGGTGTACGGCTTCGCTGCATCCGTGCTCCCGGTGTGGCTGCTCCTCGCGCCACGCGACTACCTCTCGGCCTTCGTGAAGATCGGCGTCGTGCTCGCGCTCGCGATCGGCATCTTCGCGGTGCTCCCGCCGCTGCAGATGCCCGCGCTCACACGCTTCGCGCACGGCGGCGGGCCGATCTTCGCGGGCACCATCTTCCCCTTCGCCTTCATCACCATCGCGTGCGGCGCGATCTCCGGCTTCCACGCGCTCATCGCGTCGGGAACGACGCCCAAGCTGCTGGCACGTGAAAGCGACGCACTCCTCGTTGGCTACGGCGGGATGCTCATGGAGTCGTTCGTCGCGATCATGGCGCTGATCGCCGCGTGCCTCCTCACCCCCGGCGTCTACTTCGCGATCAACGCGAGCTCCGCATCGCTTGGCCCAACGGCGGAAAGCGCATCGCACGCGATCGCGCAGTGGGGCTTCACCGTCACGCCGCAGGAGATGCGCGACCTCGCCGCGCGCGTCGGCGAGCTCTCGCTTCTCTCGCGCACCGGCGGCGCGCCGAGCCTGGCAGTGGGGATGGCGCAGCTCTTCTCGAACGTGCTGGGGGGAAGCACGGCCATGGCGCTCTGGTACCACTTCGCGATCATGTTCGAGGCGCTCTTCATTCTCACGACCATCGACGCCGGCACTCGCGTCGGCCGCTTCATGCTGCAGGACCTGGGCGGCCTTCTCTGGAAACCGTTGGGGCGCATCTATTCGTATCCCGCGACTGTGATCTCGAGCGCTGTTTTCGTTTCCATGTGGGGATACTTTCTCTACCAGGGCGTCGCCGATCCGCTGGGCGGCATCAACTCGCTCTGGCCGCTCTTTGGCATCTCGAATCAGCTGCTCGGCGCGGTCGCGTTGTGCGTTGGCACCACCGTCATCATCAAGATGGGCCGCGCGAGATACGCGTGGGTGACTGTGATGCCGCTCACATGGCTCGCAACCGTCACCCTCACCGCGGGATATCAGAAGATATTCGCCGCCGATCCCGCGCTCGGCTTTCTGGCGCACGCGAGGCTGCTCGTCTCCGCCGCGCAGAGCGGGACGCTCCCTCCCGGCGTGGTCAACGCCGAAGCGGCTACGCGCATGGCGGTGAACGATCGGCTCGATGCCGCAGTGGCCGCGTTCTTTATTTCGTGTGTAGTCGTCGTACTGGTGGCATCGATCCGGGAATGGTGGCTCGTGTTGTCTGGCCGCAAGGCCAGTATTACGACGGAGCACCCGTTCGAGCCCAGTGTAATTCCCGTTTCGAGCGGCTAAATACAGTAGCGGCCTTGTCTTTGCCAATGTGTTTCACGAGCTCCGGCATCTCGGGCTCCACGATTGGAAGGCTCTCATGAATCGAGGCAGCATGGACCGAATTCTGGTCACCGGCGGCACCAGCTTTACCGGTCTGCATCTCGTCCGAAGTCTCGTGCGCGATGGGCACGCGGTCCGCGTCATGACGCGGTCGCTCGAGCGCGCACGCGCGCTTCTCCCCGCGGAAACCGAGATTCTCGCGGGCGAGGTAACCGAGCGCCTCGATGTGATGCGCGCGATGGAGGGACGCGAGGTCGTCTACCATCTCGCGGACAGCTCCGGTGCCGGCCATATCACGGATGCTCGCGACCACTGGCGCATCAACGTGCAGGGAACGCGACTCGTCATGCAGGCCGCGATGGAAGTGGGCGTGCGGCGCATCGTGCATTGCGGCACCGCGCGCGTGCACGGCGACACCGGGCCCGGCGCCGCGAACGAGGAGTCCGCCTTTCGCCCCACCAACGCGTACGAGCTCACGAAGATGCAGGCGGAGCGTCTGGCGCTGCTCTTCGTGCACGAGTGCGAGCTTCCGGTGGTCGTCGCGCGCCCCACGTGGACCTACGGTGCCGACGATCGCCGCTTCCGCCGCATGATGGCCTCGGTGCGTCGCGGACACATCGTCATCCCGGGCACGCGCACGGCTCGCGTGCACCCGATCCACGTCGAGGATCTCGTTCGCGGGCTCAAGCTGCTCGCCAGCGAGGGCGCCGCGATCGGCGAGTCCTTCATCCTCGGCGGACCCGAGCATCTCTCGCTCGATGAGCTGATCACCGTGCTCGCGCGCGCGGTTGGCGTGAAGCGCCCGCAGGTGCACATCCCCGAGCTCTCGACGCGAGCGCTCGTGTGGGCATCGGAGCGCTTCGGCACGTTCGGCGGCGCGATGCGCGGCCGGCTCGAGTTCTTCACGAAGAGCCATGTGTTCGACATCGGGAAGGCGTCGCGCGTGCTCGGTTTCACGCCGAAGGTCGCGGTGTTCGATGGCGTCGGCCGGACGGTGCTCTGGGAGGAGCGCGTCGCGCTCGTGTCGCGCGAGAAGAGCATCGCGCGCCGTCGCACCGCAGACGTCGCTGCGCGACCGTCTGGCGAGCTCCGGCGCCGCTACGGGCTCAGCGATGATGCATTGATCGTCGGCGCCGTATCGCGATTCTTTCCGCTATCGGGAACGCATCATCTCCTCGACGCTTTCCCACGCGTACACGCCGCAGTGCCGTCGGCGCGCCTGCTCGTGGTCGGCGAGGGCGCCGCGCGCGACATGCTCGAGACGCAGGCCCTTCGCCTCGGGATCTCGCCGTTCGTTATTTTCGCGGGCATGCGCGAAGATCTCCCCGCACATCTCCGTCTGTGCGATGTGGCCGTGGTCGCGTCCACCGACGACGGGCTGTCGCTCGCCGCGATGGAGGCACTCAGCGCCGGCGTTCCACTCGTCGCCACGCGCGCGAGTGGGCTGTCGTCGATCGTGCGCGACGGCGAGAATGGGCTGCTCGTTCCGCCAGGCGATGCCGACGCGCTCGCGTCCGCCCTGATTCGCGTCCTCCGAAATCCGGTGCTGCGTGGGGAGCTCGCAGCGCGTATCAGCGCTGCCGGACAGGGCGGAGTATTCGACCATTTGGCCGATGCCTCGCCCCGACTCGCGCTCGGCTGAGGCTTGCGAGAGGCGCGTCCGCGTGCTTCTCTAGGATTGTCCCGCGCGTAGCTCTCCGCGCCAATCCGTACGTCCTCAGTCTCGCTCAATGCGCCTTCAGCTCCTTGCCGCCGCCCTCACGGGCAGCCTTGTCTCGCTCGGCTCGCAGCAGCCGGCCGCCCCATCCACCGCCGCCCCCGCATCCCGCGGAACGTTCGACTTCACGATCAAGGGCATCATGCGCGGCCACGAACTCGTCGGCCGCACGCCCGCGGACGTGCGTTGGTCCGCGGACAATCGCTGGATCTACTTCGCGTGGAATCCACCGGGCGCCGATCCGCGCGAGCCGCTGCACGCGTATCGCGTGCGCGCCGAGGCCGGCGCGGTGCCGGAGTCGCTGACGGTGGCGCAGATGGACAGCGCAGGCCCGCTCGCGGCGAGCGGCGATCTGTCCACGGACAAAGGCTCGCGCGCCGTGGAGTGGGGCGGCGACATCTACGTCGCCAATCTGCACACGGGCGCGCTGCGCCGAATCACGAACACCGTCGCGCGGGAAACTGACCCGCACTTCGACCGCGGCTCGAAGCACGTGTACTTCGTCCGCGACAACAATGCGTTCTCCTTCGACCTCGCCACCGGTGAGGAGAAGCAGCTCACCGACATCCGCTCCGGCCCCAAGCCGAAGGACAAGGACGACGAGAAGCTCACGCCGCAGCGCGCCGAGCTCGAGGCGCAGCAACGCGAGCTCCTCGGCGCCGTGCGCGACGAGTGGCACATCGACTCGCTCCGAAAGAGCCTCAAGGCGCAGCACGATTCGCTCAAGCCCGCCACGCTCTGGCTCAAGAAGGACGAAACGGTGAGCAACATCTCCGTCTCGCCCGCGGGGAACGCACTGCTGCTCGTGACGAACATTCCGGCGGGCGACAAGCAGCGTGTGACGGACATTCCGCACTACGTGTCGAAGAGTGGCTACACGGAAGAGCAGAAGTCGCGCGAGAAGGTCGGCGACGTGCAGGATGGCGGACGCGTCGCGTACATCCCGCTCACGCGCGGCGATCCGGCGTGGCTCGCGCTCGTTCCCGGCGACACGGCCAATGCGCCCGGGCTCGCGCTCGTGAACGGCTGGTCCGACGATGGCTTAACGGCACTCGTGTTCGCGGTGAGCTTCGACTGGAAGACGCGCTACATCTACACCGTGGGCGCGAAGGGCGCGCTCGCCGCGCTCGACACGCTGCGCGACAGCGCGTGGGTGGATGGTCCGGCGTTCGGCGAGGCGGGATTCCTGGATGGGGGGAAGCGCATCTGGTTCATCTCGGAGGCCGACGGCTTCGCGCATCTCTATTCGATGGCCGCGAACGGAAGCGACAAGCGCCAGCTCACCAAGGGGAAGTGGGAGGTCGTCGACGTCGCACTGTCGGCCGACCAGCGCACCTTCTATCTGCACACGAGCGAGGAGTCGCCCTTCGAGCAGCAGTTCTATCGAATGGCGAGCACGGGCGGCGCGCGCATGCAGATCACGAAAACGAGTGGCGGACACACGGTCGTCGTCTCGCCGAACGAGCAGCTGCTCGCGGATGTCTATTCGACATCAAATCGTCCGCCCGAGCTCTACGTGATGCGCAATCAGCCCGGCGCGGCGGAGGCGCGGCTCACGCTGTCGCCGACGGCCGAGTGGCTGAGCTTTCCGTGGCTGGTTCCGGAGATCGTGATGGTGCCGGCGTCTGACGGCGTGCAGGTGCCTGCGCGCATCTACCATCCGAGCGACATGGGCGCAGAGCCCAACGGCGCCGCGGTGATCTTCGTGCACGGCGCGGGCTACCTGCACAACGTGAATCACTATTGGTCGTACTACTTTCGCGAGTACATGTTCAATCACTATCTCGCGTCGAAGGGCTACACCGTCATCGACATCGACTATCGCGGCTCGGCGGGCTACGGGCGCGACTGGCGCACGGCGATCTACCGGCACATGGGCGGTCGCGATCTGCAGGATGAGGTGGACGGATCGAAGTATCTGCACGACAAGTACGGCATCGATCCGAAGCGCATCGGCATCTACGGCGGCAGCTACGGCGGCTTCATGACGCTGATGGCGCTGCTCACGGAGTCGCCGCATTTCGGCGCGGGCGCGGCGATTCGCTCGGTAACGGATTGGGCGCACTACAACCACGGCTACACGTCACGCATTCTGAACACGCCGGTGCAGGACAGCATGGCGTACCGGCAGTCGTCGCCGATTTACTTCGCAGAGGGACTCAAGGATCCGCTCTTGATGCTGCACGGCATGGTCGACGACAACGTGCACTTCGAGGATATCGTGCGACTCACCGAGCGCTTCATCGAGCTCGGGAAGACGAATTGGGATCTCGCGGTGTATCCGGTGGAGCGCCACGACTTCGTGCGCACGGCGAGCTGGCAAGACGAGTATCGTCGGATCTACGAGCTGTTCGATCGCACGATCGCGAAGCCGCGCGATGCGTCAGCGTCGCACTGAGGGCGCGGCGGTGCCGCGCGCGAGCACGGAGCTCCTTCCGCGCACCGCGCATGCGCGCGTGATAGCGCATGCGCTCAGTATCGTTCGCAGCGTCATCGGCGCGCCCGACTACGCGCGCTATCTCGCGCACCGCCGCGCGAAGCACCCAAACGCGACACCGCTCTCGCGCGAGGATTTCGCACGAGAGCGGGAACGAGCAAGGTATGAGGGAACCGGCAGCCGCTGCTGCTGAGCCGGCGGTTCTCTCCGCGCGTTACTTCGAGATTGCGATCCCCCACGGCGACTTTCCGCCGGGAATGTGCTTGGTCACGGTGTTCGTGCTCGCGTCGATCACAGAGATGTCGTTCGACGGACCATTCGCGGTGTAGACCCACTTTCCATCCGCGCTCACCGCAATTCCCCACGGCCGCTTGCCAACGGGAAATGGCGTGCCCACCGAATCGTTCTTCGTGTCGATGACGACCGCCGTGCCTCCGCGCCCCGTCGTGATGTAGAGATGCTCGCCGTCGGGAGCCATCGCGGTGCCCATCGGCTTCGCGCCATCACCAGGGATCGTGAGATTCTTGAGCACCTTGTGCTTCTTCGCGTCGACGACGGTCACCGTTCCGCCAACCTCGTTCGTGATGTACGCCTTCTTTCCATCGGGGGTGAAGGCGATGCCGCGCGGGCGCTTTCCCGTCGGGAACGTCGCAACGATCTTCTTCGTCTTGAGGTCGAGAACCGACACGGTGCCACTCCCCTCGTTCGTTGCGTAGAGCACCTTGTTGTCCGGATGGATCTGCACACCCTCCGGCTCGGAGCCGATGGGCACGTTCCCGATGATCTTCCGCGAGTCGACATCGATCACCGTGAGCGATCCCCCATCCTCGTTCGACACGTAGATCGTCTTCCCGTCGCTCGAGATCGCGAACGCCTCGGGATCGATGCCGCCCGGCAGATTCGCGACCTTCTGCCCAGTCGCGAGATCGATCAGCGCGATCCCATCCTTGGTGCGATCGGCAGGCGGCAGCGTCTTTTCGTCGACCCCCGGCCCCGCCTTCGGCGATCCGCTCACCGCAACGATCAGCCACTTTCCATCGGGGCTGATGCGCACGCCGCGCGGTCGCTGTCCCGGATCGAGCGTGGCGACGACGCTGTCCGTCTTCGCGCTGATGACGGTGACGTCGTTGCCATCCTCGTTGGACACGAACAGGTACGGACCGCCCGTCGTGAAATCGGTCTGCTCCGCCTTCGGAGCAGCCGGCGCCACCGCGGCCGCGGTATCCGCCGCCGGAGCCTTCGTCTCGCCATTGCATGCCATCACCATCCCAGCCACCACCGTTGCCGCTATCGCTCTACGCCACATGTGCGTTCTCCATTGAGTGTTCGAGCACTACCTGACTTGTGCCAATCCCATCCCTTGGTGTGTAGCGACCCATCGAGGATCACGCGCACCGCACGCCACAACAGATTGTGCGCCTGGAAACATCGCTCCTCCGCCGAATCCAGAAACGAGGGGGGCTCGTCCAGCCGCGCAAGCAGCAAGAAGATCCCGTTCACGGCGTGCAGCAGGCCACCGGATTCAGACGCCAGCGCAGATCGAGATAGCCGCCCATTACAGCGGAAAAAGGCGCTCACGCGGTTACCACGATCCGCTTGTGCTCCGCGACGAGCGCGGTGAGCTCGTCATCGCGCATCGTGCGCGTCGCGCGCTTCGCCGCATCGAGAATGTGCCGGCACAGCGCATCGTCACTCCCATCGTGCCCGTGCGCGTCGAGCCACGAGCGCACGTTCGAGATCCCCGACACGTGTCCCACGTCGATGCGCTGCGAGAGCCCGAAGTCGCCCGCCGGCACTCCCGAATAGATGCGGTCCGCCAGCCACGCGTCGCCCTTCTTGTGCGCCTTCGCAATCGCCGCAGCATGCACGCCCGTTGCCGTGCGAAAGGCATCCTCTCCCACAACCGGGTAGGTGGACGGAATCGCAATCCCCAACGCGCGCGACGCGAGTGCCGTGTACTCCGGCAGCTTGCTCAGGTCGTGATGGTGCGCGCCGAGCAGCCGGAGATTGACGAGAAGCAGATCCATCTCGGCGTTCCCCACCCGCTCGCCGATGCCGAGCGCGGTGCCGTGCACGCGATCGACGCCGGCCTCGATCGCCGCGAAGCAGTTCGCGAGCCCGTTGCCGCGATCGCGGTGACCGTGCCAGTCGATCTTCACGGCGATGCCCGTTGGCGCGATGATCTCCTCGCGCACGAAGCGCACGAGCGCGCGCACGCCGTCGGGGGTCGCGTGCCCAACGGTGTCGGCCAGACAGACGCGACGAGCGCCGCAGGCGATCGCGGCGCCGTAGAGTGCGCGCAGCGTCTCGGGATTCGCGCGCGTCGTGTCCTCGGTAACGAACATCACCGAGAGCCCCTCGCTGATAGCGAACTTCACCGCGTCCTCGCTCACCTTCACCATCTTCTCGAGCGTCCAGTCCTCGGCGTACTGCCGAATGGGCGACGATCCGATGAACGTCGCCGCCTCGATCGCGAGCCCCGACTCCTGCGCGATGCGCGCGATCGGCTCGATGTCCGTGGCCAGCGTGCGCGCGGCGCAGTTCGCCGAGATCGGGAGCTTCGCGCTCACGATCTCCTTCGCGAGCGCGAGCGTGTCCGCGCGCGTGCGCGGGCCCGCGCCGGGAAGGCCGATGTTCGCCGCCGCGATGCCGAGGTCCGCCATCAGATGCAGCAGCGCCTTCTTGTCCTCGATCGATGGATCGGTGACCGAGGGCGACTGCAACCCGTCGCGCAGCGTCTCGTCGTTGAGCTCCACGCGAGACAGCTCCCACTTGAAGCTGGGGGAGCGTGTATTCCAATCGTAGATGAGCTCGTGTTCCTGCATGTCGTGTCAAGGTAAACAGGGACGTTCGAACGGCTCGTTCCGAGACAGCCAACACTGAAAAGTGAAGGCACCGAAGCCCGGCTGACAATGGCCGCTGGCAGAGCGCGCTACTTGCGCGGCCGCGCAACTCCGCGCAATTCAAGGGCATGGATGTCTCTTCCCCACTTCGCGTGCTCTGGGACGCGCCCGCGCTCGCGCGTGCGCGCGCCGCGATTCTGCAACGGGACGAGGCTACCATCGAGACGCAGATCGCCGTCTCCGAGATCGCGGCGCCCACTGGCGAGGAGGGGGAGCGGGGAGCGTGGGTCGCGTCGCGCTTTCATGCAATCGGACTTACGAATGTGAGCACCGATGCCGCCGGCAACGTGCTCGGCACTCGCGCCGGCACGGAGCAGGGTGCGCCCGTGGTCATCTGCGCGCACCTCGACACGGTGTTTCCGCGCTCGGTTTCGTTACGCGTGCAGCACGAGGGACCGCGGCTGATCGGCCCCGGGATCGGCGACAACGGGCGCGGACTCGCGGCGATGCTCACACTCGCGGAAGTGCTCGACGGGAGCACGCTTCGCACGCGCGCGCCGGTGGTCTTCGCGGCGACGGTTGGCGAGGAGGGATCGGGCAACCTGCGCGGCGCGAAGGAGCTCTTCGCGAACACGCTGAGCCACGCCGCCGCGGCGATCGCCCTCGACGGCGCCGGCGACGAGCGGATCGTGCATCGCGCGCTCGGCTCGCGGCGCTTTCGCATTCACTTTCGCGGCGCCGGCGGGCATAGCTGGACAGCGTTCGGCGTTCCGAACGCCGTGCACGCGGCGTCGATCACGGGCGCGCTGCTCGCGCGCACCACGCTCCCGACGCTCCCGCGTACCACTCTCTCGGTTGGCCGCATTGGCGGAGGGATCTCGGTGAACGCGATCCCCGACGACGCGTGGCTCGAGATCGATTTGCGCTCCACCTCAGAGACGGCGCTCCGCACCTTCGAGGGCGAGATCCGCGCGGCGGCGACTTCTGCGCTGCACGAGGAGAATCTGCGCGGCACGCGCGGCGCGCCGCCGCTGACGCTCGAGATCACGGTGATCGGGGACAGGCCGAGTGGCGAGACCGATCGCTCGCTGCCATTGGTGGAGAGTGCGATCGAGGCCACGCGTCTCATCGGCCGCGACGCCGATCTCGCCACGGCATCCACCGATGCCAACGTCCCGATCAGTCGCGGCATTCCGGCGATCGCGATCGGTGCCGGCGGCCGCGGCGGCGAGGCGCACACGGTGGCCGAGTGGTTCGAGAATGCAGCGGGGCACCTGGGCGTGGTGCGCGCGCTGGCGATCGTGGTCGCGAGCGCGGGGTTGGCGCTTTAGCCCTCCCCCGCGTGCACCTCGCTCTGATCCCCCACCGTCACCTGCCCCTTCACCCCCTCGAGCACCACCTCGTCCCCCACGAGTGACCCCGTCAGCTCGCAGTCACTAATCGTCGACCTGCTCCCGATGATCGTATCGCGCAACGTGGATCGCTCGATTACCGCGCCGGCATGGATCGACACGTTCGGCCCCACCGTCGCATTCGTGAGCGTCACTCCCTCCTCGATGTAGACCGGATCGATGATCTTCGAGCCAGCGGGCACCGTCGCCGGTCTGCGGGCCCGCCCCCGTTCGAGCATCGCGCGATTCGTATCGAGCAGCGTGTCGAGCTTCCCGGCGTCGTACCACCCCTCGACATCGACGACCTTGATCTTCGCGCCATGGTCGATCATGTACTGGAACGCATCGGTGAGATAGTACTCGCCCTTGTTCGCCGGCTGCTTCATTACGTACGAGATCCCCTCGTACAGCAGCTTCCAGTTCTTGATATAGTAGAGCCCGATGTTCGCGCGCTTCGAGATCGGCGTCGATGGCTTCTCGACGATCTTCGTCATGAAGCCGTTCGCATCGGTGAGCACCACGCCGAAGCGCTGGTAGTCCTCGACCTCCTTCACCCAGATGATCCCGTCCGCATCCGTGTTGTGCACGAGCGAGAGATCGGCGTCGAAGATCGTGTCGACGAAGATGATGAGTACCGGCTGATCGACGTACGGCCGCGCGAGATCGACGGCCGTCGCCGTGCCGTTCTGCACTGTCTGCTCGACGAACACCGCCGGAAAGTCGTATTCCTTGCGCGCGTATTCCTCAACCTTCTCCTTCAGGTGCCCCGTGATGTAGACGATCTGCTCAATGCCGCCGAGCGATTTAAGATCGTCGAGGAGATACGAGATGACGGGCTTGCCGGCGACCTTGAGCATCGGCTTCGGCGTGAGATGCGTGTGCGGACGGAGGCGCGTGCCCTTCCCCGCGAGCGGAATGATCACCTTCATGGCTTGCTCGTTCCTTCGCGACCGTAGCGATCCGTCAGACGGACCACGTCGTCGAGCTCGGGGGTCGATGCCTCGAGGACATCGCAGTCTGTCACCGCTTCCATGTAGTGGATGGTGTGAGGGGTGATTCGAAATGCGTCGCCAACACTAAGGTGCATGTCCGTCATCGTCTCTCCGACTTTCACCCAGTACTTGAGCTCACCCGCGAGCAGGTACACCGTCTCATCCTTGCGCTCGTGATACTGCACGGACAGTGCGTGCCCCGCGTTGATGTGCAGGATCTTGCCGACGTAGCGGTCGGTGCGCGCCCAAATGATCTCGTATCCCCACGGCTTGGGGACGCGTGTCACCTCGGTGGGTCCCGACTTTGGCGGCGGCGTGGTCATGGCGATGAGATCCGGGTGTTGAGAAGGGCGCAGCAGCCGCCAACAAATAGAGCGTAAGAGGTGCTCACCATAGGTCAGCAAACGAAAAGGTCCAGCGAAGCTTCACGCGATCGTCGCCCGGCTTGCCTCCGGGCGCGAGAGCGGGATCGCGAACGTATAGCGGCACATCGAAGCGAAAGGTGACAGCTCGATCCCACAGCTGATCTCGCGCGAGCACCCCGACGCCGGCATCCGCGAAGGTGTGCGCGTCCGAGTTACCGGGCAACCTGCCCAGCGCTGCATCGCCGAAGGCGACGAGCTGCACCGCCGGCACCAGCGACTTGGCCCTCGCGCGCAGCACCGTCGCCGCCATCTCGCCATTGAGCGCCACCACCCTATCGACGATCACGAGCGGCGAGTAGCCACGAAGTCCCGCTCCGCCGGGCACCACGAAGTGCACATCGGAGCGAGCGAACAGCGCGTCGCGCCCGCGCACGAAATCGTCCGTGTACGTGTCCGTCGCATCGAGCGACGCGAGCCCGATCGAGCGCTGCAGCGGCGCATCCCTGCTCGCCCCCGCGAAGAGACGGAGCTTGTGCGTAAACGTCTCACCCGCGCCGAAGCTTCCGGTTTGCGCGACCTCGCCCTCCGCGCGCTCGAACGCGTGCGTCGTGCCGTCGTCGTTCTCGCGGTCCAGCCCCGCGAAGCCCTTCACCCTCGCGCGAATCGACTGCGGCAGCCGCGAGCGCCACGTGAGTTCCGCATTCACATCGTACACATTCGCCGGCTGCCATCGGCCGAGATCCAACCACCGATCGTCGTACGGCAGCGTCGCGTCGAAGCCGAGCTTCAGATGCTGCTGCGGTCCGTTCGAGTAGAGAAATGGGCTAAGGTTCCAGTCCTTCTTGATCTCCACCTTCGTGATGCCATCGAGCACCCACACACCTGCGCTCACACCAACCAGTGGTCGATCGCGAAACGGCACCGTCGGATTCGAGAACGTGAGCCATCCCATCACATGCTCGGCCCCGTTTGCCCCATCGGGAATCTGCGACGACAGCGCGACGCCGAGCTCGCGCTTGTCCCACGCGGCGTCGCCAACCGTCGCGTAGTTCGAGCGAAGGCGAACCGCGCCCGTGAAGCCGCCGGGCCTCGTGTACCACGCCTCGGGTCCGATCGCCACGAGCTGGTGGCTGCGATCCGTCTGCGCGAGAAAGGGCCAGTCCGCTACGTACGTCGTTGCGCGCCCATCGAGGAGTCCGCCCGACACGTTGTTGCGACGATCCCAATCTTCCGTTGAGTGAAGCGGATCCAGCCGCACGTGCATCGGCTTGGCCGCCGACCGAATCTCGACCCACTGCTCGTCGAGCATCGGGTCGCCGCGCACGATCGTCCAGCTGCCGCCCACGTCTTGCGATGTCACACCCACGGGCATCGCGTGCCGGTACTCGCCTCGCCGAATGATCTTCGCGCGCGTGAGCCAGCCGTCGCCATCACGCGTCGTCTCGACATCCTCGAGCGCGTAGTCCACGAGCCCCGTGTGGTGCACCCACTGCTCGAAAAACCAGTCGAGCTTGCGCCCCGACACGCGCTCCGCACTCGCGCGCATCGCCAGCTCGTCGACGTGCTTGAATTTCCACCTCGCGTAGTAGTCGTGCAGAAAGGCGGTGAACACGCTATCGCCGAGCATGTCGCGCAGCATCCCGTACATCATGTCGGGGCGCGAATACACGGCGGCCTGGTAGATGTTGAACTCGTTGAACGTGCGCGACGCCGGCTCCGGCGCCTGCGCGCGGCCGAGAAGGTCCATGTCGAGCAGTTGCATCGTGCTGCGATCGTCGGCGTTCATCACGTGCGCGTGCGCGCGATAGCCGCTCGCCGGCGCCACGCCCTGCTGCTTCGCGCCTTCCGCCACATCCTGCGGCGTCCCACCGATGCGCCACTCGCTCTGATAGCTCGTGAGCCCCTCGTCGAGCCATCCCTCGCGCCACTCGTTGTTCGCGAGCATCCCGTAGCTGTAGATGTGTCCCACCTCGTGCGACACCGTTCCTTCACCCACGCTGCTGCCGTACATCGCCATCATCGGAAATTCCGTCGCGCCGGGATCGAGCCTGATCAATCCCGTGAGCTGCGGATACCCATAAGGCCCGTAGATCTTTTCGAGGAATTCGAGCGCGTGCTCGTTCCACTTCACGAACGTTCCATTGCCGAGCTTCGCGAGCTGCGCTCGCGGGATGAGCACGTGGATCGGGGTCGCGCCTCGATAGAGCGCGCCCTCGTACTTGAACTCCGGATCGGTCGCCCAGCCGAAGTGGTGCGCATCGCGCGCGTAGAATCTCACCGCCTTCTTCCCCGCCGCCACCTCGGGCAGCGTCGCATCCACCGCGCCGTAGGCATCGCGCGCGAGATGCACCTCACCCCACACCCTCGCCTTCTCCCACCCCGGATCGCCCGCCACCGGAATTCCCGTGGCGCCCACCACCTGATCGGTCGCGAGGATCAGCGTGACGTCGAACGTTCCGAACTCGCCGTACATCTCTCCGTTCGGAATGAAGGGCTGCGCCTCCCATCCGCCACGATCGTACACCGCGACCTTCGGATACCATTGCGAGAAGTCGTACTTCCGCCCTTTCCGCCCCTGCCTCCGATAGATCGTCGCCGACGGCCGCGCATCCCACGCGAAGTGGACGATCGCCGAGTCGCCAGGAGCGAGCGGCTTCGCGAGCGCGAAGCGAGCAACCGTGCTGTCGGGCGCGAACGGATACGTCACCGTCACCGGCTCGCCGTTCACAGTGGGTTGCGACGTGAATCTTTCATAGGCTAAGTCGGGCTCCTTCAACCGCTGAAAGCGCACGCGCCCCTCGCGCTCGTCCGCCGCGCTCCAGCGAGAGCCCGGACGAAACGCATTGAGCAGCTGCTGCACGCGCATCTCGCCCAGCGTGTCCGGCGAGTGGTTCACGTACGTGAGCGTCGCCTTCCCGTGCAGCACCTGCGCGGGCTCGTCGAGCTCCGCCGTGATCCGATAGTCGGCGCGCTGCTGCCAGTAGCCCACCGTGTCACCAGCAGGCGGCGACACGGTAGCCGTCACACCTTGCTGCAGCGCGAAGATCAGCGGAATAAAAGCGATCATATCATGGGATGAAAACACGAACGCGGCGCCCGTGGAAGGGCGCCGCGTTGCGAAATCGCGGCATCGACGCGAAAGTCGCTCAGTTCGCCCGGCCGAGCATGTGGCCGCGGAGATTCTCGAGCCGGCGCACGAGCGATCCGTCCATCACCGTGTCGCCCACCCGCGCGATCACGCCACCGAGGATCTCGGGCTTCACGACGAAGTGCGTGACGACGCGCTTTCCTGTGATCGTGCCGAGCTGCTTCTCGACGCTCACGCGCATCGCGTCGGTTGGCTCGCTCGCGACGGTCACGCGCGCGTGCACGCGCCCCTGAAGCTCATCCACGAGCAGCGCGTACTCGCTCGCGATCTGCGGAATGAGCTGCTGGCGACGATTCACGATCACCGCGCCCAGGAAGCGCACGAAGAGCCGCGGCAGCCGGTCCTGAAACGCCTTCGTGATGATCTCGACCTTGCCCTTGGCGCTCACCTTCGGCGACGCGAGAAAGTTTGCGATGCGCGAATCGCCTTCGATCGAGTCCGCAATCTCGGTGAGCGTCGCTCCCCAGCCATCGAGGTCGCCGGCACGCTCCGCGAGCGACACCAGCGTTTCGGCGTAGTTCCGGGCGATCGTCGGCTCGCGCATTACTTCTTCGCTCCCGTGGGCGCGATCGACGCGAGGAAGTTCTCGACAACGGCGCGATTCGTCTCGACGTCGAGATTGCGCTCGATGACCTTCCCTGCCGCGCGAACCGCGAGCTCGACCGTCTGTTTCCGCAGCTCGGCCATCGCGCGATCCTTCTCGGCGACGATCTCGGTGCGCGCGCGCTCGAGCATCGACTGCTGCTCCTTGTGCGCCTGCTCGACGATGTCCGTGCGAACCTTCTCGGCGGTGGCGCGGGCATCGGTCATGATCTTCTGC
>Ga0075521_10000009_pt1 | contig 34848 bp, 33 predicted proteins | sample NGEPerD_FD_74785 | JGI IMG/M metagenome (GOLD analysis project Ga0075521, IMG submission 74785) | Arctic peat soil microbial communities from the Barrow Environmental Observatory site, Barrow, Alaska, USA - NGEE PermafrostAB12-D | ecosystem: Environmental > Terrestrial > Soil > Wetlands > Peat ...
AGCGGGAGCGGCACGTCCATCATCCCCTCGCTCACCATCACCGCGCTTCCGCCCACGCGCACGGCAGTCACCTCGCCCTCTGCCTTATCGACCTCGAGCTCGAGAATGCTCGGCCGCTTGATCTCGAAGCCCTGCTCCACGACATAGCTGAAGTTCCCGCTCGGCGCGCTTTCACGCGCCGCGAGGTAGCCGCCGAGCGCGGCGACGGCGGAGCCGGTGGCGGGATCCTCGATGATCCCCTGGCCCGGCACGAACACGCGCGCGCGGATCACGCCCTCGCGCACCGCATCGCGCGCGAACACCATCACGTCCGGCGCCCAGTACGACTTGAGCGCGGAGTCCCACTGATCCATGCGCACGCGCGCCCGGCGCACTGCATCGAGATCGCGTAGAGGCACGATGAGAAATGGGAAGCCGCAGGAGATCGCCTGCGGCGCCGCCATGCCACCGAGGATGTCCGACGGGTCGAGCGACAACATCTCGGCCAGATGCGTGCGGCCGGGTGGTGGCGGCCCCGTTTCCGGAAGCTTCGCCACCGACAGCTGCGCAAAGGTCGGCCTCTTGAACTCTCCGCGCACGAGCACGGGCACCGGACCCACACCCTCCTCGAGCACGATGCGCGTTTCGCCCTCGAGCGGGATCTCGCCGAGCGCGGCGAGCGCGAAGGCGCAGCCGACGGTGGGGTGGCCCGCGAACGGCATCTCGAACACCGGCGTGAAGATGCGAACGCGCCGCGTGTGCTTCGGATCGGTAGGCGGATAGACGAACACCGTTTCCGAGAGATTCAGCTCGAGCGCGATGCTCTGCAGTGCCGATTCCGGAATCTTCGTCGCGTCGGGGAACATCGCGAGTGGATTGCCGCCGAACGTCCGATCCGTGAATACATCCAGCGTGTAGAATCGCGCTCGCATGGAGCGCGGTGTAGTCGTCGCCACCGGCTACTCAGCCCCCATGAACGGGTAGCGGAAATCGTGCGGCGGCGCGAAAGTCTCCTTCACGCTCCGCGCGCTGACCCACCGCGCGAGGTTGAGCATCGAGCCCGCCTTGTCGTTCGTTCCCGACGCGCGCGCGCCGCCGAACGGCTGCTGTCCTACCACCGCACCCGTGCACTTGTCGTTGATGTAGAAGTTGCCCGCCGCATCGCGTAGCGTGAGCATCGCCTGCTGCACCGCCGCGCGATCGCGCGCGAAGATCGACCCCGTCAACGCGTATGGCGACGTCTTGTTCACCGTATCGAGAATCTCCGCGAACTTCGCGTCCGGGTACACGAACGCGGTGACGACCGGGCCGAAGATCTCCTCGCACATCAACCGGTAGCCCGCGTCCTTCGCCTCGACGAGCGTCGGATCCACGAAATAGCCCGTCTCGCCGCGCGTCGTACCGCCCGCGATCACCTTCGCGTTCTTCTTCGCATCGTCGAGATAGCCGCTGATCTTGTCGAACGAGCGCTTGTCGATCACCGCGCCCATGAAGTTCCGGAAGTCGCGCACGTCGCCGACCTTGATCTCGTTCATCATCGCGACCATGCGATCGCGCAACTCGGCCCAGAGCGACTGCGGGATGTAGACGCGGCTCGCGGCCGAGCACTTCTGCCCCTGGTACTCGAATCCGCCGCGAACGATCGCGACAGCGAGCGCTTCGACATCCGCCGTGTGATGCGCGACGATGAAGTCCTTCCCGCCCGTCTCGCCGACGATGCGCGGGTAGCTTCGATAGCTCGACGTGTTCGCGCCGATCTGCTTCCACATCATGTTGAAGACGTTCGTGCTCCCCGTGAAGTGCAGCCCCGCGAAATCGCGGTGCGAGAGCGCGGCGTTCGAGATCGCGATCGGGTCGCCCGGAAGGAAGTTGATCACACCCGGCGGCAGCCCGGACTCGGTGAGAATCTGCATGATGTAGTGCGCGCTCAGCATCGCCGTTGCCGACGGCTTCCAGAGCACCGTGTTCCCCATGAGCGCCGGCGCCGTGGAGAGATTGCCGCCAATCGCGGTGAAGTTGAACGGCGTCACCGCGTAGATGAATCCCTCGAGCGGGCGATAGTCCGTCTGATTCCAGATCCCCTTGTCGCTTATTGGTTGATCCGCGTACAGCGTTTCGGCGAAGTGCACGTTGAAGCGCCAGAAGTCGGCGAGCTCGCACGCCGCGTCGACCTCGGCCTGGAACGCCGTTTTGGATTGGCCGAGCATCGTCGCGGCGTTGAGCGTCGCGCGATAGCGAGTGGAGAGAAGTTCGGCCGCGCGCAGGAAAACGCCCGCGCGTTCCTCGAACGGCCAATTCCCCCAGTCCGCGCGCGCACGCTCGGCCGCGTCGATCGCTTGCGCGACGTGCGAGACGGTTGCCGCGTGCCACTGCCCGAGCACGTGCTGATGTGCGTGCGGCATCACGACGTTCGCGGTGTCGCCGGTGCGAATCTCGCGGCCGTCGATTACGATCGGGATGTCGACGACCTCGTTCGCCATCGACTCCAGACGCGCCTTGAGCTCGGCGCGCTCGGCGGTGCCGGGCGCGTAGCTGCGAATCGGCTCGTTAATGGGCGGCGGCGTTCTACGATGGCCGTTGAACGCGACCATGGTGCCCTGCGCGCCTTCGGCGCTTCGGGCGCGCCCGTTGAGCCCATCGGAGGCGGGTACTGGAGCGGTGGCGACCGGAGCGGGCTTGGTGGCGACAGGCATGACGACGAATCGCTATTCTAGAGGGGCGCGCGCATCACCCAATGCAGGGCTGCAGGCCGCAGGCAGAACAGAAAAGGTGCAAGGCGCACGCCGTCGCACGCAAGCTCTTCAACCCACGGACACATGCCACTATTGCTCGGCGCACACACGGTTGACAACGGTGGAATCGACATGGCAGCCCTCCGCGCGGGGAACGGCGGCATGACGGCGCTGCAGATCTTCACGGCGATTCCGAAATTCTACGGCGACAAGCAGTCGATTCGGCCGGAGCGCGTCGAGCGCTTCAAGGCCGCGCTCGAGAAGTCCGGGATCAAGCCGGAGCACGTAGTGGTGCACTCGGCGTATGTGTTGAATACGGCGTCGAACGACGAGGAGAAGTGGGGGCGTGCGCGCGACGGGCTCGCGAAGGAGCTCGAGCGCACGACCGCGCTCGGCATCGGACAGCTCTGCTTTCATCCGGGCGCGGCAACGGGCGGCGATCGCGTATCGGCGGCAAAGCGCGTGGCGAAGGCGATCACGCACGCGCTCAAGACCGTGAAGGGAGAGACGCGCGTGCTGATCGAGAACACTGCTGGTGCGGGGCTCACGATGGGACGCACGCCGGAGGAGATCGGGATGATGCTGGAAGATATGCCGGCGTCGCTGCGCGAGCGCACGGGCTTCGGGCTCGATACCTGTCACTTGTTCGCGGCGGGGCACGACATCAGTGAGTCGAAGGCTGCGCTGACGAAGATTCTCGATGACTTCGAGGAGGCGGCGGGAGCGCCGCCGTCATTCTTTCACTTGAACGACAGCGAGGGCGCGCTCGGCTCGAACAAGGATCGCCACATGCTGATCGGCGAGGGGAAGATCGGGAAGGAGGCGTTCGGCTGGCTGCTCGCGGACAAGCGCGCGAAGAAGGTGCCGCTGATTCTCGAGACGCCGCAGGAGAACTTCGAGATCGCGGACGATGATGCGACGCCGGATCCGTATGACGTGAAGATGATGAAGCTGTTGAAGGGGATGGCGGCGAAGTAGGGACCTTCGCCCTGGCGTGCGCTACGACGCCACATCCACCGTAATCACCGGCGTCTCCTTCCCGCTCCATCGCATCCGATACGTCTTCGCGCGCCGCACGTTCATCACGAGCGCCGGCCGGAAGCACGCCATGCACGTTCCGCCCGCGCGGCGCACGCTCGGATAGATCACGCCGAGCGATCCGGCATCGAGGAGGCGCGCGCCGAGCGTTTGCGACGAGACGTAGCTCGCTGGATCGAGATAGGGCGCGAACGCTGCGCCCTTCCGCAGATCGTGAAGCTCGCAGCTGAAGTCCGCGAGATAGTCGTCGAATGTCACCTCATCCTCGAAGCGGCCGATCTCCGCGAGGTGAATCGTTCGATGGAACGCCACCTCGGCCTGCGCCGTGCGGATCTCGAATGCCGCGTACCACGCGCCGCGATCGGGGCCGCTGAGGCGGCTGCCGAGTGGATGCGCGTGGGTGAACGAGGCGTTGACCGTGCGGTAGTAGGGAAGGCCGAAGAGGAGCTCGTGCTTCGCGATGCCGGGGAGCAGATCGTTCTCGGCGAGGAGGCGATCGTTCGTCGCGTTGTCGAGATCGAAGAGATCCGCGAGCTCTGCGTCGCTATTGGTGAGGAGAGCGAGCACCGAGCGCCCCTCGTCGCGATGCTGCGAGGGGATGAGGCGATGCGTGTCGTTGCGGCGGACGAGCGAGGTTGGCGGAAGCGCTCTCACATTCCGCCGCGCCGCGCGTCGAGGAGGCGCCGCACGGTCTGCATCGCAGTGACGCCGCCCTTGAGCATGTAGGCGAGCGGCGTGAGTCCACCGAAAATGCGATTGGTGTTCGGGAGCTGCACCCACTCATCGGCGAGTGTGCGTGAGTGGAGGATGTTGAGCGCCTTGTAGATGCCAATGAGATACGAGGTGCGGAGCAGCCGGTCGGCGTCGAGCACGCGGCCGGCGGGATGTTTCTTGAGCTCGTAGTACGGCCCGTTGCTGATGCCGCCGAGAAGGGAGCGGGCGTCTTCGTCGCGTACGGCCCAGCGATCGACGATCGTGAAGAAGGCCTTGAGCGCGGCGGGGCTGAGTCGCTCGCGCGCGTCGCTCGAGATGACATCGACGAGCGGCGACGGCTCGTACCGGCTGACGGGGTATGCGCGAGCGGCCATTTCGGTCATCTCCTGTTCCGGAGGATAATAACTCCGTTTTCATAGAAAGGCAAATCGGCCCCTGCCGCGACCGCTCCGTGCATGATTTTCCCTCACCCCGTTCATTCTGGTCGCCGTAACTCCAGTTAGCACACTGACTTACAACTCCCCTCTTGCATTCGGTGTTTGTTCGGTATAACGTGCGCTACCCAGATGCATCCGTCGAACGCACCGAGGATCACCGCTATGCCAAAAGCAGAGAATGGCTACGACCTGGATCGCTACGCTCCCGTCGCCCGCCGCGTCACCCTCTTCTATGAGCGTTACCCCGCCGGCCGCATCATCACCTCGCTCGTCGAGCGCGACGCAAACGCCGTGATCTTCCGCGCGCGCGTCTATCGCACCGCCGACGAGCAGAATCCCGCCGCAACAGGATGGGCGCTCGAGCGCGAAGGCGATGGTGACGTCAACGCCGTCGCCTGCCTCGAGAACACCGAGACCTCCGCCATCGGGCGCGCCCTGGCCAACCTGGGCTTCACGGCGAGCGCCGAGCGTCCGAGCCGAGAGGAGATGGTTCGCGTGGCGCGCGCGAGGCAGGCCGCTCCGCCGCTCCGAGTCGCCCCCGCGCGACCGCGATCGGCGCCGCCTCAACCCGCAGCGGCGCCCCATACCCCGCCGCTCCAGTCGCGCGCCGACGCACTCGGCGACCTCCTCTCGCTGCTTGCCCTCGCCCGCCACGCGGGCATGCGCCCCGCGCGCGCGGCGCACGCGAGCGCGCGACTCCTCGCAGAACCCCCCTCGCACGCCGATCTCGCGCGACTAGCGAGCCGGCTGCGCGCGTGGCTCCGTCGCCATCCGCGGCAGCGCATCGGGGCCGTGTAACCCTCCGGCGTCTTCACTGTAGCGACGGAGGCGAGGACAGATGATCAAACGAGATCGACCGGATGACACGCGCAGGGAGCGGCTCGCGGAACGCATGCGCTGGCGCGCGACGAGCAATGCGGAGCTCGTTGCCGCCGTGCGAAAGGGAAGCTTCGAAGCGCTGCGCGAATTCTACGCGCGCTTCGAGCCACTCCTCGCGCGCTATGCCGTGCGCGCCGGCGTCTCACTCGAGAGCTGGGAGGACGACGCGCACGACGTGCTCTCCGACGTCGTCCTCTCGCTGATCTCCGATGAGAAGCGCGCGCGCACGACGCCACGCGACGATGTGCGCGACATTCACTCGTACATCCAGCGCGCCTTCCGGAATCGCATGCTCACTGCCCACCGCTCCGCCGCTCGGCGCGACCAGCGCGATGCGCGCGCGATCTCGAGCGACGCGGCGACGAGCGAGCGAATGGTGCTCGCGACGTGCTCCGAGAGCGCGGTTCGCGCGAGCGGTGGTGAGAACGGCGATGTGTCGACAGTTTCCCCGGCCATCGCACGACTCGCCGCCGTGCTCGACGCCGAGCTCACCTCCGACGAGCGGCAGATGCTCACGTGGGTTGGGAACGCGGTGCCGATGCGCGACGTCGCATCGTGGCTCGGCATCAACTACTCCGCGGCGAAGGTGCGGCTCTCGCGCACGCGGAGCCGGCTTCGCGAGCGTGCGCTCCGCCACGTGCACGAATGCGTGGGGGCCGAGCGTGAGGAGCTGGTCGCGTTCTTCCGCAGGAGCTCGGGGGATGCGGGAGGAACACGGTACATGAAATCCGAAGACATCGCGGCCGCACTTCGATCGCGCGCGGCCGAACCAGGAGGCACACATGGACACCACTGAATTCGCGGGCGACAGGGAGGAGCGACGCGAGCGCGAGATGGATGCGCTGGCACGGCTCGCGGTTCTGACAGCTACCGCCGATGGGGGAGTGGGAGAATTTCACGAGTGGCTTGCACGCGACGCGCGCGCAGGACAGCGAAGCGGCGAGCGTCGTGCGACGGAAGCACGAGCGGAGCGGTTCGCGCGGCGCATGCAGGCGCTCGTGCTCGCGACTCGGCTCGGCGTCGCCGCCGCGCGCGAAGATCCCATCGTGCACGATTCTCGCGCCGATGGTGTGGTGCGCGAGCGGCTCGTGCCGTGGCCGGAGCTCGGCGTCGCCGCCGGCGTGGGGCGCGAGCTGTGGGACGAGCCGTGCGAGCGCTGGATCGAGCTGCCACAGTCGCTCGCGGCGGGGCACAAGTACGTCGCGCTCACGGTGAGCGGGAGCAGCATGGAGCCCGCGCTACACGCGGGCGATGTCGTGCTCGTGAGCGTGGGCTCGCTGGTGCGGCGCGACTCGATGGTCGTCGCGCGGCGCCCCGAGGAGGGCTACGTGGTGAAGGCGGTGGGGCGTCTCTCGCGCCGCGTGATCGAGCTGCGCTCGCTCAACCCCGAGTTCGCGGCGTTCTCCATTCCGCGCGACGACACGCTGATAGTCGGGACGGTGGTGATGCGGTGGTGCGCGCACTAATCGCGCGCCTACCGCGGCCGCACGCGCGGCCCGCGCCGCAGATTCGCCATCGCGCGAATCCCCGCGAGCGAGAATTCCGCAATGTGCTCGGCCGTATCCCGAATCTCTTCCTCGGTGTGCGGCTGCCAGCCCGGGCGTACCATCGACTTGAACGGATCGGGAAGATAGAAGAGGCACTGCGCCTGAATGCTCGTGACGCATCGCCCTATGCGGTCTGGCGACGCGCCATCGCCGAACAGATCGCGCACCACGCCGATCAGATATTCGATGCGCGGCATGATCGCCTGCTGCACGTATCTGCGCGCCACAGGAGTAGGATCGGCTGACTCGTGCTTGAGGAGCTGGTAGATCCATCCCCGAGTGTCCGCGTGGATGATGCGCGGGAGATAGTGCTGCACGTAGTAGCGCAGGCACTCTTCCGCGTTGTGGCCCTCGCGCGGAAGCATCGTGCTCTCGTTGAGCTCGAGCGCGAATCGAAGCCCCATCTCGAGCACCGACTCGTACAGCCCGAGCTTGTCCCCGAAGTGGTAGCTCACCGCCGCGAGATTTGCCTGCGCCTCGCTCGTGATGTCGCGCACGGTGACCTTCGCGAAGCCGCGCTCCGTGAAGAGCCGCTGCGCGGCGTCGAGCAGCCGCTGGTGCGTGTCCGCCATCTGAACGGGCGTGCTCGTCACAGCGTGCGCCGGAAGAGCTTCGTTGCCAATGTCATCGAGACGAGCGAAAAGAGCATGAGATAGAGCAGGTCGTAGCCGATCGCGCCGAAGCCCGTGTTCTTGAGCAGGAGACTCTTGAACGCGTGCACCGCGTACGTGAACGGATCGATCCTCGAGATCACGCGCATCCACCCCGGAAAGGCCTGCGTCGGATAGACCGCACCGCTCGGGAAGTAGAGGAACGTGTTGAGCAGGCCGAAGGTCGCGCGCGGAATGAGGGGATCGTTCACGCGCACCATGAGCAGGAACATCATGCTCACGAGCGCGAACGCCGTCACCAAGATCACGACGAACATGCGCACGAGGCGCAGCGGGTCGAACGGATTCGGCACGCCGGCGATCAGCGAGCCGATCGTCATCAGCACGAGCCCCGCGAGCACCGCTTTGATCGCCCCGGAGAGGTTGAAGCCGAGGATGAGCTCGAGTCGCGTTATCGGAGTGACGAGATAGCCTTCGTGCAGCCCGCGAGCCTTGTCGTCGACGAAGATGATCCCACCGCCGATCATCACCATCATGAAGATCGACATCACGATGGAGCCCGGCAGCAAGTACTGAATGTACGGCACGTACGGATACATCTCGACGACATCGAGTGTCGTTTCCTGGCTCACGCGCTGTGGCGCCGCCGCCGGCTGATTGTACGACGCGATGAGCCCCGAGTACGCGCCGGCGAGGCTCGCGCTCACGAAGTTGTCCGTGTTGTCCTCGATGAGCGCAACGCGCGGCGCATCGCCGGCGAGCTGACGCCGCGAGAAGTCGGGTGGGATCGCGAGAACGCCATTGAGATGCCCGTTGCGCAGGTCGCCGAGTGCGGCGCCGAGGTCGTTGTACATCAGCGGCGTGAACGTGTTCGCGTTCGCGGCGACGGCGTTCGACAGCTCGTGAAGTCGCACCGCCGGTACGCCGTGATCCTGATCGACGAGCCCCACCTTCAGATGCTTGACCTGTCCGCCGAAGGCGTAGCCGAGCACGACGAGCTGGATGATCGGCATGACGAGCGACATGACTATCAGCATCGGGCTGCGGCGGAAACGGCGCAGCTCTCGCTCTACGATGGCCCATGTACGATACATGCGCGTTCTCCTATCGGCCGCGGTTGATCATGACGGACTTGTCCGCCGCCGACGGCTCCTGCAATGCGTCGCGGAGCTGTCGTCCCGTGTAGTGCACAAAGACATCGTCGAGCGAGGTGCTCTGCACGGCGAGCGAAAGCACGCGCACGCCGGCGTGCGCCGCGGTGCTCATGAGCGCCGTCGTCGTCTCCGGTCCGTTGTCCGTCGCGATGCGCGCGACGCTCGCATCGCCCGTCACGCGCTCGACGCCCGGAAGCGCCTCGAGCTGCGTGTGCCAGTTAGCGGGTGCGTCGCCGAAGCTCGCTTCGATGGTGTTCGTTCCGGGGATCGATGCCTTGAGGCGAATCGGCGAGTCGAGCGCCATCAGATGTCCGTGGTCGACGATGGCAATGCGATCGCACCAGTTGTCTGCCTCGTCCATGTAGTGCGTGGTGAGCAGCACCGTGAGCTCGTGCTGCGCCTTGATCTTGCGCACCATTTCCCATACCGCGGCGCGCGACACGGGATCGAGTCCAGTAGTCGGTTCGTCGAGAAAGAGCACGCGTGGTTGATGCACGAGCCCGCGCGCGATCTCCACGCGCCGGCGCATACCGCCCGAAAGCTTCTTCACCTGCTCGTTCGCCCACTTCGTGAGCTCGACCTGCTCGAGCAGATCGGCGATGAGCGCGTTGCGCTTCTCTCGCGGCACGCCGTAGAGTTTCGCGAAGATCAAGAGATTCTCGTAGACGCTGAGCTCGAGGTCGCTCGTGAGCGCTTGCGGAATGACACCGATCACCTTGCGCACGCCGTCGGGATTCTTGATGACGTCGATGCCATCCACCTCCGCGGTGCCGGATGTCGGCGGAATGAGCGTGGTGAGCATGCGGATGATCGTCGACTTCCCAGCGCCGTTGGGGCCGAGGAGGCCGAAGATCTCGCCACGCTCGACGGTGAAGGAGACGTCGTCGACCGCGGTGAAGTCGCCGAACTTCTTGACGATGTTTTTCACATTGATTGCGGCTTCCATCACGACACCGGCAGCATCACGTACGCCGTCATTCCCGTCGCAAGGCGGCGATCCTTGTTGTCGACGCGAAGGCGAATCTCGAACGTCTTGATGTCGCGCTTGGAGCGGCTCACGTCGCGCTGCGTCGCGAAGCCCGCGTCAACGCCGCGAAAGAAGACCGTCCCGTCGCGCACCTCGCCCGAGGGGAGGCGCACCTTGAGCTTGTCGCCGAGCCGGATGCGCCCGATGTAGCTCTCCTCGACGTCGGCGCGGATCCAGAGATCGTCGGGGTTGATCAGCGTCACGATCGGCGTGCCGGCGGCTATCACCTCGCCGGCGCTAACGGCGCGCACGTCGACGACGCCGTTCAAGGGAGAATGAATTTCCGTATAGGCGAGGCGGACGTCGGCCTTCGCGGTCTGCGCAGCAGCAGCGCGCTCCGCTTCATCGACACCTGCTCGGCCTGCCCGCGCGCGAGCTCGAGCGCGGCGCGCTGCGCGTCCGCCTGCCGGTCTGCTGACTCGGACTTCGCCTTGGCGACGAGGAGCTCGGTGCGCTGCTGGTCGACGTTCTGCTGCGAGATCGCGCCGCTCTTGAGGAGCGCGACGTAGCGATCGTAGTTAGTCTGCGCGTTGGTGAGATCAGCCGCCGCCTGCGCCCGCTGCGCCTCCGCGCTCGCCACCGTGGCCTCGGCCTGGCGCACCTGCTGCGTCATCTGCTGCTGCTGGTAGCGCACCGCCGACTCGGTCTCGCGGACCTCGGTGGCCATCCCCGCGGCGCTGTGGGCATAGAACGCCTGATCGGCCGCGAGCTCGCCGGCCGAGATGACGGCGAGGAGCTGGCCGGCAATCACGGAGTCGCCTTCGTTGACGAGGAGCTTCTGGACCTGGCCGCCGACCTGTGGGCTCACGATGACGTCGTTGGTGGTGACGATGCCGGTGAGGACGAGTGGTTTTGCGGGCGCGAATATGGCGTAGGCGATGCCGGCGACAACGAGGACGGCGGCGGCGGAGAGGATGAGGCGTTTGCGGTTCATGGATCGGAAGTAGAGGCGGTTGAACGTGCGGTCACAATAATTCAAACAAGTGTATTAATCGTGCGTTTTACTGTCAAGAGCGACTTAGGTGGTCGATGGCTGAGCCAATCGGCGAGAGAGACGTGAAAGGCGGCATGCGGGCAGAGCGAAGGGGGAGCATTGCGGTCGGTGCACTCGCCGCAATCACGGCGTGGGCCGTAGGCATGCTCCTGCAATTCCACCCCATGCTGCTCTCCGGCCTTCGCCGAATGCAAAGCGACTTGGGCGATACCAGGCTCAACAATTACATCCTCGAGCATGGGTACCGCTGGCTGTTGGGATTGCCAGGGCACGAGCGTTTCTGGAGTCCGCCGGTGTTTTTCCCGGCGCCCAATACGGCCGCCTACTCCGACGTGCTGCTCGGAGTTGCGCCGTTCTACTGGCTCTGGCGTGTGCTCGGATTCCAGCCGGACACCGCCTTTCAACTCTGGATGTTGGCGATCGCGACGCTGAACTTCGCATCCGCGTATCTGCTCCTTGCGCGCGGATTCCGGTGTCGCCCCCTCGCGTCCGCCGTTGGATCGATGCTGTGCTCGTTCGCGGCGGTGCGCACCGCGCAGGTCATGCACGCGCAGCTGCTGGCGCACTTCTACATCGTGCTCGCACTTCTCGCGCTGCTCGAGATCTTCAAGCCCGAGCCGGAACTTCGTGCGGGAGTGCCCATAGTCGAGCGCCGCCCCCGCTGGGTCATGCTGCTCGCGGCCGCATCCGTGGCGCAGATCTACTCGAGCTTTTATTACGGCTGGTATCTGTGTTTTGCGCTCGCGCTCGCAGCGGGATGGGCGCTCGCGCTGCCCGCGACGCGGCCACGCTTCCTGATCACCCTTCGCGCGAATCTGCGCGCACTCATCCCCTCCGCTATCGCCGCGGCGCTCGCCCTCGCGCCGTTGGCGACGCACTATTTGCGCGCGGAGCGGCAGGTGGGGACACGAAGGTTCATCGTCGTCGAGACCATGCTGCCTCGTCTGCAGTCGTGGATATACCAAGGTCCGGACAGTTGGCTCTACGGCTGGCTCGCGACGCGCCCGCTCTTTCACTATCTGCCGATGGAGCATGAGCAGCGACTCGGCCTCGGAGTCGTGACCATCGTGTGCGCCGCGGTGGGGCTCTGGCTCGGCCGCCGCCGCCGCGCCGTCGAGCTCACGGTGCTCGTGTCGCTGACGATGGCGGCGCTCGCGACCGAGTGGCCCGGCGGCTTCGCTCCATGGCGAGCCATCTATCTGCTCGTGCCGGGTGCAGCCGCGCTTCGCGCCGTGTCGCGCATCGGCATCGCGTTGGTCGTTCCCGCATCACTCGGTGTCGCTCTCATGATCGATGCGGTGACGCGATCGCGCCGCGTTCCCCCGTCGCGCGCGGCATCGCTCGTGCGCCGCAGGGATCGTCGACGGCGAGCGGCGATCGCGATCGCGATCATCGCGCTCGTGACGGCGGAACAGGTGCAGGTGCCGCGATCGTACGACAAGAACGAAGGGCGCGCGCGCGTGGCCCGCGTCGCCAACGGGATCGACGCGAGTTGCGGCGCCTTTCTCTATACGACCACCGGTGGCAACGACGACCCGTGGAACTATCACGCCGACGCCATGTGGGCATCGATGAATCGCGGCATCCCGACGCTCAATGGCTACTCTGGAAACCAGCCTCCGAATTGGACATTCTATGACATTCGAGTGCCGACGCCATTTCTCGATAGCGTGGTTGGCGATTCGGTGGCGAGGTGGGCCGCGCGCTGGAAGATCGATCCCGCGCGCATCTGCCGTGTGCGAACGCCGCCCGGGTGAACGAGTCAGCGATCGTTCAGTGCGACCCTGGAGGCCGAATGACGATCGTCTTGATCTCGAAAGCTCCCATCGGCACGTCGAGCTGTGCACCTCGCGCGTGATACCCAGCCGGAAGCTCTCGCTCCAACAGATCGCCCTCGCTCGCGATCACGGGCGCCGCGAGCCGAAGATGCGCGATCGTCGCACGTCCGCTCGTCTCGACGAGCCGCACGATCACGCGGTCATCATCCTCCGCTCGCTTGAGCGCGCCCACATCGATCGTCGCGGGTTCGATACTCAACCAGTGCATCCCTTGCCGCCGCCCCGCGTGCGACGGTAACGCTACCGCCATCATCGGTGAGTCGAGCTCCGTGACCGCCTCCCGAATGACAGCTGCGCGCCAGTCGCCGGCGTGCGGCACCACGCTCAGCGTGACGTGCTGCATTCCGATGTCCGCGTGCGGGTCGGGCCACTTCGGGCTGCGGAGCAGCGTGATGAACATCGTGTCTCCGCTCGCACTGTACCCGTACTTCCCATCATTTACGACTGCGACGCCGAAGCCGCGCGACGATGCATCGAGCCACCGTTGCATCGGCGTCTCGAAGCGCGCGCTGTCGCGTGGGGTCGCGGGCCGCGTGGGTCGGGCGATCGAGGCGTAGGGGATTTCGGCACGCGTCGAGTCGACGCGAAAGGCGAGCGGCAGCGCGAGCTTGAGCAGTCGATCCTTCCCGCGCCAGTCGATGGACATCTCGATGTCGAGCCGCGCGGGGAACTCTCGCAGCGTGTACCGCTCGGTCACGCGCACGCTGTCGCGCTCGCGATGCACGGTCACCATGGCGCCCAGCGGTGTGTGGACGACGGCGTCGACGCGCACCGACTGGTCGATCCACGCGCGTGCGCCGCGAAGGTCATCGATGTTCCAGGCCTGCCACTGAGCGGGGACATCATCCATGAGCAGCAGTCCGCCCGCACCGGGCGACAGCGTTGCGCGCCGATGCGCCTTGTCGACCAGCCGCGCGATGTTTCCGGTCGACGCATCGATCTCGACGCGGAGCGCATCAGACTCGAGCACGCGGGCCTTTCCCGATGCGCTGGGTGTGTATACGACGGCGCGCGCCGGCGGCGGAACGGGCCCAACGAAAATCAGCGCGGTGCCGAACGCGGGGACGTTGGGCACGCGCACCAGGAGTGCGGAGTCCTCGGCTGCGCTCGGGAGCACGCGCGCGCTCTCGTCGCGCGCGCCGCCGCCGCTCGCAACCGGAAGGCGGACAATTCCGGTGCGAGGGTGTGCGCTCGCATTGAAGACGAGATAGGGTGTTTCGCCGGGGATGGCCGGGCGCGTGTCCAGTGAATCGGCGATCGTGATGAGCGATCGCTCCAGAATGCGACGGGCGCTCGATTCCGCGCGCGTGTACTCCGTTGACGCGTCCTCGTAAACCTCCGCGATCGACGTGCCAGGAAGAATGTCGTGAAACTGATTGAACAGCACCCGCTGCCACGCGTCGCGCAGCGAGTCGCGCGGATATGGCGCCGGAGCGAGCGCCGCAGCCGCCTCGGCAGCGAACAGAAGTGCCTCCATCTGGCGATTCTTTCGTTTGACGACGGCTTGCGTCGTGAAGGTGCCGCGGTGGTACTCGAGATAGAGCTCATCGCGAACCACCGGGCCCGCCGCCCCGTCCAGACGCATGCGCGCGAGCGAGGAGTCCGGCGAGGCGTCACGGACGACCGGGAAGGTCGGAATGCGCTGCAGATCGCGCGCATGATCGAGCATCTGCATCGTCGGGCCGCCTCCGTGATCGCCCACTCCGTACACGGTGAGCATGCGCGGGGATGCGCTCGAATCGCGCGTCACGACGAACTCTTTCGCGAGTCGACGCGGCGCAAGGTCGTGATCGTACGCGTAGAGCATGTCCGTGAACACGCGCGAGCCATCCGGTCCCTCCCACCAGAATGAGTTGAGCCTGGGAGGCCAGCGATTGGTGTCGTTCCAGCGCATCTCCTCGGTCACGAAGAACTCGAAGCCGCTTTTGCGCAGGATTTGCGGCATCGACCATGGAAAGCCGAACGAATTGACGAGCCACGCCACGCGCGCCGGTTTGCCGAACAGCCGAATGAACGTGCGCTGTCCGTAGAGCGCCTGCCTGACAAGCGATTCGCCGGACGGGAGATTCGCATCCGACTCCACCCACCATCCGCCGACGGGATCCCAGCGATGCTCGCGTGCGAGCGCCTGGATGCGCGAGAGCAGCTGCGGATCCTGCTGCTCGAGCCAGCTGTAGTACTGCGCGGACGAGCCGGCGAAGTGCATGTCCGGATATTTCGTCATGAGCTTCGTGGCTGTCTCCCACGTCGCCTGAATCGCATCGCGGCCTTCGCGCACGCGCCAGAGCCACGCCGCATCGAGGTGGGAGTGGCCGACGATGTCGATCGTGTCGCGACGAATCCGCGCGGCCGCGGGAGCGAGCCGCGCGAGCCACTCCGCAATGCGCGCGTGGTACGCGCTCTTCGAAGGATCGAGCGCATCGCGCAGCAGCGTCATTGCATCGGCGCTGTCCCGAACGGTCAGCGTCGAGTCGCCAGCGAAGTAGCGTGCCCACTCGGCGCCGTCGCGAATCTCCGTCCATCCGAGCTCGCGCGCTCTGATCTGCGGCGGGTCCCACCACACGCCGTGCGGCGCGATCGAGAGTGTGATGCGTGCGCCCGCGCGGCAGGGGGCGCAGAGGGTGGCTCGGCCCACGGAGTCCGGAACGAGCATCGCGTCGTTGACGCGCACGGATGCCGAGGGCCCGAACTCCGCCACCTGCGCGTCGAGTGTCAGTCCATCGAGTGCGGACGGAACGACGAGGGTGGTGCCCACGTGCTCGAGGCGTCGCCGAGTCATCGAGTCCGTGATCGTGCGCAAGTCGGCGTCGCGCGCCTTGCCGGCAGTGGCGCCACCCTGCCACGAATCGATCTCGATCGGCCGCGAGAGGAGCTCGAGCAACGCGTTCGCGTTGATGGGAAGGGCGAGCTGCGTCAGCGTCGCCGACCCGTGTCTCAACTGGGCGTGTAGGCCCCCCGCGAGCGCGCCGCGGGCGAGCTCCGTCCAGTCGGCGTCGATCGGAATGGAGACAGCCTCCCCATCGCGAGCGATCGGCAGCGGCACACGTGCGTTGCCGACCACGAGCGACTGCCGGCCACTCGCGGTCGCCCAGCGAGTGGCGCACACGCGGAGCTGAACGACCAATTGCGTGTTTGACGCAATGCCCTGTGTGCGCGATGCCGCGGGAGCCAGCCGCGCGCGCGTGGCCATCGTCACCGGCCCGAGCGTTACGGCGGCGCGCGCAACTGGTCCTCGCGCTGTGTCCGCCGCGAGCAGCAGGCGCGCATTGTCGCGCGCCGCGGCGGAGACTTCGGAGCGAAGATCACCGACGGGATCGCGACTCACGTTGAGGAGCCGCGCGCCTAGCCCGAAGCCGCCGCCGCGATTCACGACGCGATAGAGGAGGCGATTGGCGCCCGGCGCGAGCGCGAGGGTGATCGTGTCTCCGCCGGATCGCAGCTCGCGCGCGACCTCGCGACGAAGCACGCGCCGACCGTTGAGCCAGATCACGACATCGTCGTCGCTTTCGACAGCCAGGCGGACCGTGCGCGCCTCGGGGCTCTCTATGTACGTGAGCGCATAGGCCGCGCGGTCGTCGAGCTTCGGATCGCGAAACACGCTGTACAAGTCGACGCGCCCCATCGAGTCGGCGGTCTCGGCACGCCAGCGCATGTCGCGACTGCCAGGAACGGCATCGCCCGCGATCGCGAACAGCATGGCCGGATCTCCAATGTTCGAGCGATCGAGCCGGAGCGCGCCTGTGTCGAGCGGGAAGGTGCCCGCGACGAGCCAGTTGGTGACGGGAGCATCGCACGAACCGTCGGCGACCGGCGCTGCGGAGTGCTCGCAAGATGCGAATATGAGTACGAGAGCCGAGGCCGCCGCGCGAGCGATACTAACCTCGAGCGGCATGAGCATCGTGCGTGCGCTGTGGAGCGGCGCTCACGGAGTCGATGCGGTCCCCCTGAAAGCCGCGATCTCGTTTTCCATCAGCATGTACGCGTAGTCGCCGTCGCCATTGCCGTTGCATGGCAGCGCGGCACCCGGTGCGCCGGCCTTCACGCTCGGCGACACGCCAGACGCAGGATTGCCGTCGCGCTTGATCCAGAACTTGACGCGATGCTCGCCCAGCACCGCGCGCGGTGCATCGTAGTTCGCGCCCACGCACACGCCTTCGGCGAACTGCGTCAGCGCCGTATCGATCGCGATCTCGCCGTGCGCGTCGGACTCGTGACTGGAGACGGAGTAGATTGCGTCGTCCACCTGGATCTCGAGGAGATATCGATGCGCCGGCTGCAACCCGAGCGCGCGCAGGGTGAAGCGGAGCGCCGGACCGGAGTGTGCATACCACACTACCCCGGTGGAGCCGCCCGCGGCGCGCGGAATGGGCTTGAATGCCGCATCCTTCTGAGCGAGCGTGACTCGGGACAATCCCGAGACCGCCTGCGCCGACTCCGTTGGGCCGTACGAGGAACGCACGAAGATGAACCAGAAGAGCGCACCGACGAGCACGACAATTCGCACCGGGTCGAACGGTGATATCGAGGGGGCTGGAAGAGACTGGCTGGTAGTGCTCGGCTTCATCGTTGTGGCCTGCGTGATCCGGCTGCACGGGTTATCGGCTTCAAATCTATGGCTCGACGAAGCGAATTCGTGGCAGGTCGCGAGCGGCTCGTGGCAAAATATGCTCCGCGAGCTGCGTGGAAGTCCCGTCGGGCCCCTCTACTTCGTTCTACTCAAGCCATGGATCTCCGCGCTGGGCGACTCCGCGTTCGCCCTGCGCGCCTTTTCCGTGGCGGCAAGTCTCGTACTCATCGCGGTGACGTACGCGCTTGGCGCGAGGCTGGTCTCGCGCCGCGCTGCGGCGCTCGCCTCCGCGCTCGTCGCGCTCTCGCCGCTCGAGCTGTACTTCGCGCAGGAAGCGCGCATGTACATGCTCACCTCGCTCCTAGCCGCAATCTGCCTCTGGTCGTACGCGGTGTGGCGCACCGAAGCGCTGGCCGCGCAGGATGGAGAGACTCGAGCGGGGACGGTGTCGCTGCTGCGATACGCATTCGCCGCTGTCGCGCTCCTCTTCTCCAATCCGGTGGCAGGACCGTTGCTTGTCGCGATTAACCTCGATGCCCTCGTGGTCTGGTGGCGTACGCGAGGGTCGCGCGACGCCGCACGGTCCTCTCCGCGGCGCAAGGCGACGCTTTCGTGGATCGTAGCGCAGCTCGCGGTCATCGCGATCATCGTTGCGTATGCCGCGTCTGTCCGACTGGACAGCGCCGCGTCGTCGCAGGCGTGGCGCACGCCGCTCGGCCTCGAGCGCGCGTTGCGCGAAGCGATGCTGCTGCCGTTCAACGCGATCTCCGGACAGCGCTTCTTCGCGCCGGATTTCTGGGCGGCAGTCGGTGAGCTGTCGCACGGGCAGGGCGGGCTCAGAAGATTTCTAATCACCCTCATCGTGCAGCCGCTCACACTCCTCGTGTTCGTGCTCGCCGGTGACGCCACCATTCGCGAGCGATGGAACGCCCGCTACGAGCCGCAGGCGACGCCGATCGTCGACAGCGGGCGCAGGCTGCTCCTGCTCGCGCTCCTCGTTCCGCTCCTGTTCTGCGTCGCCATTTCGACCGTCCGGGGGCTCGAGGTCGCGCGCTATTTCTTCTACGTCGTGCCGTTTTTCATGCTGCTGCTCGGGGACGGGCTGCTGCGGCTGCGCCGCAAGGTGCGACTCGCGTCGTTTGCGGTGCTCGGCGCAGCGATACTGTTCGGTACGATGTCGACCAAGGCATCGATCTCGCGCGACAGCGACTACCGGGCCACCGCCGCCCTCATCGAGCACGAGAGCCAGCCGGGCGACCGAATCATGATCCAGCCGCGCGAGATGGGGCAGCCGCTGCATTTTTACCTGCACCCGCATGACGCGCCGATCATCGGACTTGCGGCCGATGCTTCGGCGGGAGTGGCCCTTGCCGCCCTGCCGCCGGGGCGCACTTGGGTAGTCATCGACTATCGCTCGCCACTCTACACACTGGCTCCGAGCGAGCTCGAGGCTGCGCTACGCTCTCCGGTCGAACGCGACGCGTACACCTCGGACGCGAGCGCGGGCGTGCGAGTCGCGCTCGTCGACACGCGCGCCGCTCCGAAGTGAGCTAACGCCCCACCGGCACCGAGTCCGCCGACTGCAGCACGTAGTCGAACACCCCGTCGCCATTTCCTCCGCACGGGAGCGCGCTCCGCGAGCCGAGCAAGTCGTTGCCACTCGCTCCACGCGCGCTTCCGTCGCTCTTCACTGCCACGCGCAGCGATCTCGCGGATGCGAGGGGCCGGCGCGACGGATCCTCGGCGCCGACGCACTGTCGATTCATTAGCGCCGTCTCCACCCCGTGCGCGCCGAGCGAGCCATCGGCGCCGGAGCGGCGACTCGCGATCGCATACTCCTTTCCGTCGGCGGTGGTGAGCAGAATGCGGTAGGCGCGTCCTGATTGCAGATGCGTCGCAAAGACGTACCAGTCGATGGCGCCATCCACCAGGAGATAGCTGAATGTGCCCGCGGGTTGCTCGCGCGCACGAGTGTTCGACGCGCGGAGCTGCACCGCGCTGTAGCCGGTGAGATCGGGAGTGATCGTGACCGTCTTCGCGACGAGCGGCTCATCGCTGCCACCGCACGCGGCCGCCGAGAGCAGCAGGAGCAGTGTGGCAGCCGCCGCACGTCGCATGATCACCGCTCCGACATCGCCGACATCGCGCGCGCGCCCATCGGCTCCGGCGACATCGCCTCGGCCACCTCTTCCACGTGCGCCACCGTTGCCCGTGTCCGCCACGTCACCCGCACGAGCGCGTGGCGAATCGAGTAGCCGGCCACGAGCCAGTAGCCCGCCGCGAACAGAATCAGAAAGGGCGTCGCCCCGTACTCCTTCGTCGCTATCGCGTAGCAGAGTCCGGCCGTGGTGTAGATCGCCATCGCGAGCTCGACGTAAACCGTCGCGCTGAAGCGGCTGCGATAGTGCAGCTGGTGCCAGCGCTGTTCGCGGCGCGTGAGATCGTACTTCGGCGTGCGGATGAATCCCGATTTGATCCCAAACCACGCCTCGGTTGCCGCCTTCGCGTTGTTCACACTCAAGCCGATCGACTGCGCGAGAAAGGCTGGGAAGAGCATCATTCGCTTCAGCCAATCCTTGTGCAGCGCGCGCTCCGCCTCGGCATGATACGAATACGTGCCGAAGAGTGAGAAGATGAAGTACGCGGAGATGGGCCATGCGATTCGGATATTGCTCTGGTGCGCGATGACGACGACGAGCGGATTGATGATCCCGATGAGCAGGAGCACCGGATACGTGCTGTTCGAGAGCAGGTGCAGCGCACCCTGCAGCTTGAGCCACGGCGACAGCGTCGAGCAGAGGAGAGGGCCGAGCATCTTCTTCGCGGTTTCCTGCGTCCCCTTCGTCCAGCGGAACTGCTGCGCCTTGAGGCCGTGGATGTCCGCGGGGAGCTCACTGGGACAGACGACGTTCGGCACGTACGCGATACGCCACCCAGCGAGCTGCGCGCGGTAGCTCAAGTCGAGATCTTCGGTGATCGTGTCGTGCTGCCAGCCGCCGGCATCCGCGATGCACTGCGTGCGCAGCATGGTGCCAGTGCCGTTGAAGCCGAGGAGGAGGCCTCCGTAGTAGCGGCCGGTCTGCTCGATGGCGAACTGCGCGTCGAGTCCCATCACCGTCGCGCGCGTGAGCGTCGAGTACTCCTCGTTGAGATAGCCCCAGCGCGCCTGTGCTATTCCGACCTTCGGATCGCGCATGTGCGGAAGCATTGCGCGAATGAAGTCGTGCGGAATCACGAAGTCCGCGTCGAAGAGCGCTACGTACTCTGCCGTCGTGTGCCGCAGCCCGTTCTCGAGCGCGCCGCTCTTGTAACCCGCACGATCGGCGCGGTGGATGTGCGTGATGTCGAAGCCCTGCGCGCGGTAGCGATTGACGAGACTGCGCGCGAGCTCTACCGTGTCGTCGGTCGAGTCGTCGAGGAGCTGAATCGAGAGCAGCTCGCGCGGATAGTCGAGCTCGCTCGCGGAGCGGAGGAGGCGGGCGAGGACGTAGCGCTCGTTATAGATCGGGAGCTGCAGCACGACGCGCGGCAGCTCGGCGTCCGTGAGCGCTGGCGGGTGATCGAGCCAGCGCGCGCGGCTACGCCGATAGAAGGTGACGAGCACATAGCGATTCAGGCTGACCAGCGACAGCAGAAGAAGCGCGATGCCGTAGACGACAAGGACGATACGAGGGAGCATGTACTCGACGGCGGAAGGGTGGGCGGGCGCGGAGCGCAGCGCACACGGCAAGATTCGCACGACGGACGATGGTATTGCACAGGGCGAGCCCAAAAATGAAGCAACCTGAGCCAGCTAACGAAGAGGAAAGATTGCTTGATGGGACTTTCGTGTGACCCAAGTCGCAAACGCCATTTGACGAGTGCTTCTGGAGCACGTTAGCGGCGCGCCGATTCACGAGAGAAACCCCGGTTGCCCCCCTGGCGTCACTCGCCGTGCGAAGCTCGCCGTTCGCTCGCGCGGACCCCCATCGCTAGTACGCCGGGGCGGTGCTCACGTTCCGGCTGCGCCCGCCGCGGCGTACGTTGGGTGGCGTTGCAAACTCACTTCCTGGAGCCACGTGCGTCTTTTTCGCCTCTCGCCGCGCTCGATCCCGTCCGCTCTCGCGCTCCTCGCTGCCCTCGCCGCTCTCGCGCCGCGTGGCGCGAAGGCGCAGGAGAAGCAGATCGACTACGCCGCGTTGCGTGATGAAACCGTCCGCGCGATGTCCGAATATCTGCAGATCAACACGACGAACCCGCCGGGGAACGAGCTCGCCACGGCGAAGTGGCTGCAGTCATTTCTGGCGAAGGAGGGGATCGAGGGCGAGATCCTCGACACGGCGGAGCTCGGGAAGGGGCGCGCGAACTTCTACGCGCGGCTCAAGGGCGACGGATCGCAGAAGGCGATCGCGCTCGTGCACCACATGGACGTCGTGCCGTCGAATGCGGAGCTGTGGTCGGTGCCGCCGTTTTCGGGAGCGGTCAAGGACGGCTACGTGTGGGGGCGCGGCGCGCTCGACATGAAGAGCGAGGGGATCATCCACCTGATGTCGATGGTCGCACTCAAGCGCGCCGGCGTGCATCTCACGCGCGACATCGTCTTCATTGCGAACTCGGATGAGGAGGTGGAGGGAACCGGCGCGGTGATCTTCACGCACAACCACGCCGATCTCTTGAAGGACGTGGAATTTCTGATCACCGAGGGCGAAGGGACGAACGTCGAGAACGGCGTGGTGAAGTGGTTCGCGATCGGCGTGGCGGAAAAGCGCGCGTACTGGCTGCGGCTCGTCGCGCACGGCACCACGGCGCACGGCTCGATTCCGCGCGCCGACAATCCGGTTCCGCGACTGGCGCGCGCAGTGGCGCGCGCCGCGGCGTGGCAAACGCCCATACATCTTCTCCCCGCCGTCGATCGCTTTTTCAAGGCGGAGGCGACGCTGGAAACGGGGGAGCATCGCACCTGGCTCGCCAACGCGAAGGCCGCGCTCGCGACGCCGCGCGGGCGCGCCTTCATCCTCAGCGATCCCTACCGAAACGCGATTTTGCGGAACACGATCGCGCCCACCGTGCTCACCGGTTCGAACCGGACGAACATCATTCCGCCGGTCGCGTCTGCCGAGCTGGACATCCGGTTGATGCCCGATGAGGACACGACGGCGTTCAAGCGCGAGCTCGCGCGCGTGATCGGCGACAGCAGCGTCCACATCGAGGTAATGCCGGGCGTCATGCCGAGTTACAGCGCGGACATCAACACGGCGCTGGTGCGCGCGGTGGAGGCGCAGATTCACGAAATGCTCCCCGGCGTACCGGTCACGACGCCGCTCGCGGCGGGGGCGACGGACCGTCCGACGTACAGCCACGCGGGGATTCAGGCGTACGGTCTCGAGCCGTACATCGTCGAAAACAAGGAAGAGGAGCGCGGGGTGCATGGCGTCGATGAACGGCTCTCGATCGCCAACATCGAGTTCGGTTTGAAGCTGATCACGGGGATGATTCGCCGGATGCAGTGAGCAGGGAGGACGGCGAACGGGAGCGCGCGCCGGCGAAAAAAGTTCTCCGTAACGGGCGTCACAGTCTTCTCTCCCTATTGCATCCTTCGCGACTCCCTATACCTTCCGCCTTCGATGGACCCGTTCTCGCGAATGAACGAGATCCTTTTTCACCACTCCGGAGAAATGTCGATGGCCACAAAAAAGAAAGCCGCAAAGAAGTCGGGCGCGAAGAAGGCGACCAAGAAGAAGTCGGTGAAGAAGCCTGCGAAGAAGGCGGCGAAAAAGAAGCGCACGCCGAACGCGGCGTTCATGAAGCCGATGCAGCCGGACGAGGCGCTCTCCGCGGTGGTCGGCTCGGGAATGCTGCCGCGAACGGAGATCACCAAGAAGCTCTGGCAGTACATCAAGCGCAACAGCCTGCAGGATGCGAAGGTGCGCCGCAACATCAACGCCGACGAGAAGCTCCTCAAGGTCTTCGGCGGCAAGAAGCAGGTCTCGATGTTCGAGATGACGAAGCTCGTCAACAAGCACATCAAGTAACACTCGCCCCTGTGGGAGTGTAGGTAGAGGGGGCGCTCTCGATCTGGGGCGCCCCCTCGCTGCATCCGGCGTGTGGGGCTTGTGCTCTACCCCCACGCGCGCGGAATATCGAACGTCCGTCAGCAGGTGTCCCTCAGCTCACGAGTGCAGTGGCAGCCAGGAAACGCAGTACGCGCACATCCGCCAGGAAGTCCGTCGTCGCCTCCGCGAGAAAGGGGAAAGGCGCGCGCGATCCCATCATCACGCGCGAGGGAGTGACGTCGCTGGCCTGGGCCGCCGCGATCTTTCTCTTCATTCGAATCTTTCTGATCGCGGCGTACCACATCCCGTCGGGGAGCATGGAGCCGACGCTCCTCGTCGGCGACTTCCTCTTCGTCGACGAGCTCTCCTACGGCGCGCACATTCCGTTCACGAATCTCAGAATGCCGGGCTTCACCTCGCCCAAGCGCGGCAGCATCGTCGTCTACGAATCGCCGACGCAGCGCTGCATCCCGAACACGCGCTGCGACTTCATTCCCGATGATCCCACCCCAGTCGTCGTCAAGCGCGTCGTCGCCGTCGCCGGCGACACGGTCTACATGCGCAAGGGGCTCGTCTACATCAACGGTATCGCGCAGCGCCAGGGCTACGGCGCACTCGCCGATCCGCTCGCGCAGAATGAATCCTCGCCGTACTATGCCTGGCAGCACGGCTTCGAGGTGAAGGGCTCGCGCTTCGGCGCGCCGCCCGCTGTACCGACGCACGATGATTGGGGACCGCTCCTCGTTCCGCCCAAGCATCTCATGGGGCTCGGCGACAACCGCTATCAGTCCGTCGACGCGCGGATGTACGGATTTGCGCCGCTCGCAAACGTGCGCGGCCGTCCGCTCTTCATCTATTTCTCGTTCGATCTGCAGGACTGGACGTTCCGGTGGAGTCGCTTCTTCATGATCATCCGCTAGCTCCCTCTCCCCGGCCACGATGACCGCAGCCGCTCCGCCTAAACGCGCCCTGCTGCGCGACCTGACGCTCTTCGGCACGGTCGCTCTCGTCGCCGGCAACATGCTCGGCACATCGCTCTACACACTTCCCGCATCGGTCGCCGCCGTCGCCGGCCCGATCGGGCTCGTGTCGTGGGTCATTACCGCGGCGGGCTTTCTCCTCCTCGCGCTTCTCTACTCGGAGCTCGGCCCGCGCTATCCGCGAACCGGCGGCCCATATGTCTTCGCGCGCGAGGCGTTCGGTGAGTTCGCGGGCTTTCAAACCGTCTGGATGTACTGGCTCAGCGCCGTCGTCGGCAACGCGGCGATCGTCACCGGCGCGATAGGCTACGCCGTCACCTTCTCGCCCAAGCTCGCCGAGAGTCATCTCGGACAGTTCGTGCTCGCGCAGGGCGTCGTCTGGATTCTCTGCGGCGTCAACATCCTCGGCGTCAAGCAGAGTGCGCGCGTGCAGAAATCGATTTTGCTGATCAACATCGTGCCGCTCGTGCTCCTCTCGCTCGCACTCTTCAAGCTCAATCCCGCCAACTTCCATCCCTTCCATCCGAAGGGCACATGGACGCCCGTCGCGGCGGGCTCGGCGCTGATGGTCTGGGCCTATGCCGGCATCGAGTCGGCGACTGTGCCGGCCGAGGAGATGCAGACGCCGCAGAGAACGATTCGACTCGGCACGCTGCTCGGCTACGGGTTGGCGACGATGATCTTTCTGCTCTCGGCCGTGGCGGTGATCGGCGCGTTGCCGAATGACGTGATCGCATCATCGGCGCGCCCGCTCGAGCTTGCGGTGCGCGAGACGCTCGGTGAGTGGCCGGCGGTGGCGGTTAGTGTGGCGGCAATCGGGGCGTCGATCGGCGTGCTCAATGGCTGGATTTTGATGGCCGGCCGCATCCCGTTCAGTGCGGCGCAGGACGGACTGTTCTTCACGGCCTTCGCGCGCATCCATCCGAAGTTCGGCACGCCGTACGTCGCGCTGATCGGTGGCTGTGTGATCACGAGCCTGATGCTGACGCTCTACTTCATTCCGGGGAGCACGCTGCTGGAGGTGTTCAACTTCACCGTGCTGCTGGCCAATCTCGGGACGCTCTTCCCGTACATCTACAACTCGGCGGCGGCGTTGATGCTGGCGCGCCGCGACCGCGCGCGCTTCACGATGCGCGAGCAGCGCAAGACGTCGCTGCTGGCGCTCGTCTGCTTCTTCTTTCTCGTGTGGACGACGTGGGGCGTGGGAGCGCAGGTCGTGTTCTGGGGCTTTCTCGTGTTGCTGCTCGGCACGCCGCTTTACATTTGGTTCAAGACGCGGGTGCCGAGCGCGGCCTGATCGTCACGCGGATCTGCTGCTCCACGATATGGGCCCGGCGCTCGCCGACAATCGCCCGGACTATCTCGCCTCGGGCACCGAGTGGCGCACGCCGCCGCTCTGGGGAATCGGGCTCACCCCAGTCGTGAATGCGCACATGAACTTCCTCCACGAAAAAGTGCGTCAGGCGTCTCCAGGCGACCGTAACGCGCTCATGACCTTCCTCAACTCGCTCTAGCCTCTCGAAGCTGTCACGGGGGCAGCAACTCCCCGTCGCCTCGCGCGTCTATAGCCTGATGACGCGCCCCCTCCCGCGCTGGCTTCCCACCTCCCTCGCGGGTCCAACGCAGGGACTGTGCGTCGCCACGATTCTCTTCCTCTTCTTCTCGCACCCGTTCACTTCGCGGGATGCGCTGATCGCAGACGTCCTCCTCGTCGTGCAGATCGCGGGTGCGGTCGCCGTCGCCGCTTTTGCCACGCGCACGGCCACCGGAACGCGCCGCACCCTCTGTCTCGCGATCGCGATCGCCGCCTCGTTCGCCTTCCTGGGCCGCCTCTCCTGGGCGGCCTTCGTCATCCAGCACGGCGCGTCGCCGGTGCGCCCGCTTCTCGAAGCGACCACCGGCGCGATCATGCAGCTCACGATCACGATCGGTCTCACCGCCGTGCTCGCGCGCCACCGCCATCGCAACTGGATGCGCTTCGAAGTGCTCATCGACGCGCTGCTGCTCAGCGTCGCCGTCTCCATGGTCGTCGTGCAGGCCGATCTCGGCATGAGCGAGAACGAGGGCGCGCCGCCGCTCCTCCGCTTCTTCGCGCTTGCCTGGAACATCCTCGCCGCCGCGAACATGGTGCTGGTGACGCTGCTCCTCATCTGGCGCGGCGAAGCGCTCGGCTCGCGAATGGCCGCGGGGCTCTCGCTCGGCCTCGTGGCGCTCGCGCTCGCGAACTTTCTCTACAGCCGGCTCGTGCTCCTCGACGGCCTCCCGGTGCCGCGCTCCGTCTTCGGCCTCTGGACGCTGACGGAAATTTTCCTCGTCTACGCGATCGCGCCGCGCCCGCAGCAGTCGCTCGCCGAATCGCGCGAGTCGCCGATGTTTGCGAGCGAGTCCGCGAAGGTGCGCACCTTCTCGATCGTCGCCGCGATTCTCATCGCCTCGTGGAGCGGCGCCTCCGTCGCCTTCGGCGGCGCACCGAGCTCGCTGCTCGGCTTCGGGCTCCTCGCCTTCGGCGTGCTGCTCGCGCTCCGCGCCGGTCACGCGCTCGTCACGCAGCAGCAGACGACGGTGGTGCTCGAGCACGTGGCGGTGGCCGAGCGTGAGCTCTCGGCGATACTCGAGCAGCGGGTGGCGTTGCGCACGGAGGAGCTGGCCGAGGCGCATCGGGTGCTGCAGCGGATGTGGGCGTTGGGGCAGCAGATCGCGCTCGAGCTCAATCCGGCGAAGGTGCTGCAGCGATTCCTGGAGGCGTCGGTGGACGTGATGCGCGCGGATGGCGGCGCGATCGGCCTCGTGAGCGATGAGCGCATCTCGATCACGACGACGTATGGACGTGGTGATGCGCTCGCGGGCGCGTCGTTCGCCGTGCAGGAGAGCACGCTCGGCCGCGTGACGCGCAACGGAAATCCGTGGACGACGAGCGACGCGAGCACGGAGCGCGCGGGCGACGACGTGCTCGTGTGCACGGATGCGCGCGGGCTCGTGGCGATCCCGCTGCACCGGCGCGCGGAGCGGATCGGCGCGATGCTGCTCTTCGTGCGCGAGCGTCGCACGATCACGGATCGGGAGATGGCGCACGTCGAGGCGATGGCCGATCTGCTCTCGGTGGCGCTGGCGAATGCGGAGCTCGTCGAGACGCTGCGGAAGGCGGAGTGGCGCTTTCGTACGCTCTTCCGCGCAGCGCCGGATGCGGTGTTGACCGTGTTGCAGAGCGGACGCATTCGCGAGGCAAACGATGCGGTGCAGGAACTGGTGGGGCTGCAGCCCGTGCAGCTGGTGGGGCGGATGCTCGAGGATCTCGTGCTCCCCGAGGATCGCTCGCATCTCGCCGATCAGGTGGCGCGCGTGATGGGCGGCGAGGAGGCGCGCTTCGAGGTGCGGATGTGGCATGGGCACAGCGTGCGGATCGCGTCGCTGGCGGCGCGACTACTGCCCGAGGCGGATCCGCCGCAGATGCTCGTGGTGGGGCGCGACATGACGGCGGACCGCGAGATGCGCGCACGGCTCGCGGAGAGCGAGCGACTCGCGAGCGCGGGGGAGCTGCTCGCGGGCGTCGCGCACGAGGTGAACAATCCGCTCAGCACGATCAGCGCGTTCGCGCAGCTGCTCGAGCGCGAGGAGCTCACGGTGTCGCAGCGCGAGAGTGTCGAGGTGATTCGGAGCGAGACGATCCGCGCGAGCCAGGTGGTGCGCGATCTCCTGACCTTCGCGCGCCGAAGCGAGGGTGAGGTTGGATCGATCTGCGTGAACGAGCTCACCGAGCGCACGATTCGTCTGCGCATGCACGACCTCAAGTCGCGCGGCGTGGTGTGCGAGAGCGTGCTCGAGGCGGATCTGCCATATGTGACTGCCGATGCGCGACAGATTCAACAGGTGCTGCTCAATCTGCTCACGAATGCGTCGCAGGCGATGACGTCCACGGGCGGCGGGGCGCTGCGCGTCGCGACGCGCCACGAGGGCGATCGCGTGCTCCTCGAAGTCACCGACAGCGGCCCAGGAATTCCGGCGGAGGCGCGCGCGCACATCTTCGAGCCGTTCTTCACGACGAAGGACGAGGGCACGGGGCTCGGCCTGAGCGTGAGTTACGGGATCATCGCGGCGCACGGCGGCACGATCACGATTCCGAAGAGCACGAGCGAGGGGACGACGTTCCGCGTCTCGCTGCCGGCGTACGATCCGGCGGGGCACAGCAATGGTGGCGTCGCCACCGTGCTCGCGACGCCGTCGCCGCTGGCGGGGGTGCGGATGCTCTTTGTGACGTCGGACTCGACGATGCGGGGGAGCGTGCAGGCGTTCGCGCGGCTGCGCGGCTTTCGCGTGACGTCGGCGAGCGATAGTGCGGCGGCGCTGGCGTGCGTGCGGAGCGAAGCATTCGATTTGGCGGTGTGCGATCTGGATGCGCCGGGGCTACGCGCGCCCGGCTTCATCTCATCGCTCCGGAGCGAGCAGCCGCCTCTCGCGAGAAAGCTGCTCTTTCTGAACGCGTCGAAGGAGGATGAGGCGTCGTACCAAGGGAAATGGCTGGCCAAGCCGTTTGAGTTGGACCTGATGGAGGGTGCGGCGGCGGGAGTGTTGAACGGTGGCAAGCGCGTGTCCGGGGTGCAGTTACAGCAGTCATAACGGGCTTAACTGCCGTTGCGCTCGCTTGGCACGGTCGTGTAAAGCAAGGAGGACGTGCGAGTGAAAAACAACACGATGATGTACATCGGCATGCTGGGCGTGGTGGTCGTCATCTGCGTCATTAGCATCGCTTATCGTCTGCAGAAGCTCGCCGCGCAGCGCGTGGACGCGGAGAAGCGCGCGTCGCTCGCCTTCGAGGAGATGAACCGGACGACGAAGGAGCTGCGTACGCGAAAGGGGAACGATCCGATCGACGACCCGTCGCTGACTCCCGGCGAGCGGCTGCGTCGCATGTACCCGGGCGTGCAGCGCACGACGGCCGTGACGGACGGAGAGAGCAGCTAGCGTTCCAAGCCAGCGCTCCAAGCCAGCGCTCCAAGCCAGCGCTCCAAGCCAGCGCTAGATTGCGGGAAGAATGGCATTCTTTCCGGAGTTCCCGTTCACGGGCAAGCGCGTCGACTCCTTCCTGGCGCGCATTCCACGATCGCTCGTTCCGATGGCGCTCGTCACCGGGATCGCGGTGCACTCGTACTTCTGGTTCGTGCTCGCGCGTGCGAGCGTGAACTTCGGCCTGATCGGGCTGCTCCTCGCGTTCTCGGCGCGCTTCGTCCTCCTGCTCGCGCTCTCCACCGTCTATCTCGCGAACCATCCCGTGCGTCAGTGGATTTGGCGCGCGCCGGCGTTTTTGGTGCTCGAGGCCGCCGTCGAGTCGATCTACGTCGCCGTGCTGATCAGAATCCGCGTCGAGCGCATCGGAACCGAGCACGCGCAGCGGCACGACTGGTGGAGCATCGTCTCGGATATCTGGGTCTATAATACCCTTGCGATTCTCTCGTTCAGCCTGGTCCTCGCGGTGGTCGTGCAGACGGTGCGGTATGCGTTGCTCAAGCACGAGCATCGCGATTCGACGGTGATCAAGATTCACGACGAGCGCGAGATGGAGAAGGCCGAGGAGCGGATCGAGGCGCGCGAGGAGCGGGCGGCGGAGAAGCGCGACACGGGGTCGCATCAAGCGCTGTAGCTCTGCGAAGCCGTTAGCTTTCACGCTGTCTCTCACCATGTGTCGCCATGCCATACGATGAACGCTTTGTCGCTCCGATGCGCGAGGAGCTCACCCGCCTCGGCGTCCGCGAGCTTCGCACGGTTTCCGATGTGGACGCACAGCTCAAGGACGCGCACGGGACGACGCTGGTCGTCGTCAACTCGATTTGCGGATGTGCCGCGCGCAATGCGCGCCCCGCGGTCGCGATGGCGCTCAAGCACGCGACCAAGCCCGATGCGGTGACGACGGTGTTCGCGGGGCAGGATCTCGACGCGACGGAGCGCGCGCGCGGCTACTTCACGGGCTATCGTCCGTCGTCACCGCAGATCGCGCTCATGAAGGACGGGAAGGTCGTCTTCATGCTCGAGCGCAATCGCATCGAGGGGCGCACGTCGACGGAGATCGCGGCGGATCTCGTGGGCGCCTTCGATTCGTACTGCGCGGGTTAGTACTATTTGGCACAGCCTCTGCTAGTTTTGACCGCAGGACACAGACGGAGAGCGGTCATGGAACAGGAGCCGAACCAGAAGGGTGCTGCGCTCGAGGTGTACGACAAGCTCGAGGAGACGGCGGCGACGCTGAGTGAGCGGGCTGTGCAGCTGAAGACGCAGCTCGCCGACAGGCTCGAGACGGGCGCGAGCACGATCCGCCAGCGCTCGAGCAACACCGCGAAGCTCGACGACGCGATCGCGACGACGAAGGAGAAGGTCGCCGGCGCGGGCGATCGCGTGGCGAGCGGCATGGAGAAGAGCGCGGAGTGGCTGCGCGACGCGAACATGTCGACGATCAAGCAGGGGCTCGCGCGGCAGGTGAAGGAGAATCCGGGACGCACGCTGCTGATCGCGGGCGCCATCGGCTACCTGCTGGGCCGCGCCTTCAAGAGGAAGGACGCCTGACTTCCGACCAGCTCGTACCGCTCCTGGGCGGTGCGCAATGGATCGTCGGAACGACGTGGGCGCTGGTGATCGCGCGCCGGAGCCGTCTCTATGGCGGCGCCGGTGGTGCGCCGCGCCGCATCGCGTGGCTCGCGCTTACCGTGTTCAGCATCGCGGGCGTGGCCGTGCTCGTGTCGCTCGTCGCGGAGCAGCGCAATCAGAATTCGCTGCAGCTCCCGCATTACGCGACGATGCCGTGGCGCGCGAAGACGGTGGAGATTCTGTCGCTGGTGGGTTGGGTGCTCACTGTGGTTGCCGCGCTGTGGAACGGCGTGCTCGGCGTGGCGCTCAGGCGGCGCACGGCGATTCAGGAGCTCAAGCGGCGCACGGATCGCGTGCGGGACTATCGCACGCCGCCGGCGTCGCCGCGGGAGTAGCTACGCCGCGCGCCGCACCCAGCGCGCCATCTCGCGGAACGTCGGCCGCTTCCCGTACATGAGCATGCCCACGCGATAGATGCGCGCGGCAACCCAGGTTGCCGCAACGCACGCGAGGAGCAATCCCGCGAGTGTGCCCGCGAGCTCCGCCCACGAGACCTGGACGACTGTCATCCGAAGCGGCATCAGGATCGGTGACGAGAAAGGGAGCCACGACATCACCTTCGAGAAGGTGCTCGTGGGATCGAGCAGGATCGGTTGGATGAACACGATCGAGGCCACGAGCAACATCGTCACCGGCAGCGATGCCTGCTGCACGTCCTGCTCGTTGGTCACAGTGGAACCCATCGCCGCGAAGAGTGCGGCGTAGAAGATGAAGCCGAGCACGAAGAAGGCGAGCAGGAGCAGCGCGATGCCGATACCGATGTGCGGAATCGGGAGCTCGACGTTGGCGACGTGAAGGCGCGCGAGGATGACGCCGCGGCTCTTGAACACGAGCGCCGTGGAAACCACCCAGACGATGATCTGCGTCAGCGACGCTCCTCCAACGCCAATCACCTTTCCCGCGAGCAGCGTATCCGTCGAGACGCTCGAGATCACGACCTCGGCGACGCGCGAGGTCTTCTCCTCCATCACGCCGCGCAGAATCTGCTGCCCATAGATCACGAGCATCATGTAGAGCACGAACGCGATGAGATATGAGAAGAGCGCGTTCGCGAGGCCGCCGACTTCCCGGCCGCGGTCGGAGAGGCGCTCCGACGTCATTTTGAGATCGACCTTCGTCAGCTCCTTGATCCGCGATGGCTGCAGTCCTTCGTGCTCGAGACGCTGCGCGAGCAAGGCACGACGAACGGAGCTCTCGATCTCGGATACGTCGACGAGCGTGCTCGCATTGCGGCCGGCGTAGCGCTCGGAGTGGCCGGCGATCGTCGAGGAATCGAGAACGAGGTAGCCGAGCATGGGATCCTGCAGGCGCATGACTTCGTGCGTGGCGAGCGTCTCGGCAGGCGCGAGCTCGGATGGCGCGACTGCGCGCACCACGGCGCGCGTGGGCGCCCCACTGATGCCGCCGGCGAGCTCGCCCGCGACGCGTAGGCCGAGCTGCGTGCCGGTGGCGTCGAGAATCACGACGTGCGAGAGATCGGGCGACGCCTTGGTGCGGCTTGCGATCACCATCGGGACGATGGCGATGACGCCGAAGAAGAGCGGCGCGAGCGCGGTGCTGAGCAGATACCACTTCGAGCGCACGCGTTCGAGGTATTCGCGCTTGATGATCGCCCAGAGCTTAGCCATGTCCGCTCATTCCAGGCTCGACGCCCGTCGCGCCAACCGTGTCGAGGAAAATGCGGTGCAGCGAGGGCTGCACGAGCTCGAAGCGCTCGACGGTGGCGCCGGCGTCGATCAGCTTGCGGAGGAGAAGCTGCGCGTTGGCAATCGGTGCGAGCTCGATCTCGACGGTGCGATTCGAATCGTCGATGCGTTTGACGAGCGAGCGATCGGCGAAGATCTCGGTGACGGCTGAGGGACGATCGTCGCCGAGCGCGATGGCGACGTAGTGTCCGCCGTGCTCGACCTTGACGGCGGCGACGGTGCCGTCGAGGACTTTCTCTCCGTGGGCGATGATGCAGACTGCATCGCAAAGCCGCTCGGCGTTCTCCATTAGGTGGGTGCTGAAGATGACCGTGCGTCCTTCGCGGCGGAGATCGACAACCGTGTCCTTGAGCGCCTGCGCGTTCATCGGGTCGAGGCCGCTGAACGGCTCGTCGAGGATGACGAGCTCGGGTTCGTGAAGGAGCGCGCCGATGAACTGGACCTTCTGCTGCATGCCGCGCGAGAGCTCTTCGACGCGCGCGCTGCCCCAGTCTTTCTCGCTGCTCGTGAGCGAGAGGCGCTGGAGCCACGTCTCGATGCGTTTGTCGGCATCGCGCCCGCGCACGCCTTTGAGCTCGGCGAGAAATTTGAGAACGCGCCGCACCTGCATCTTCTTGTAGAGTCCGCGCTCCTCGGGGAGGTAGCCGATGCGATTGCCGGCGCGACCGCGGATGCTCGATTCGCCGAAGATGCTGATCGTGCCCGAGTCTGGCGCGATGATGTCGAGGATCATGCGGATCGTCGTGGTCTTCCCGGCGCCGTTGGGGCCGAGAAGTCCGTAGACGGATCCGCGGGGCACCTGGAGCGAGAGATTCTTGACGGCGACGTGTCCGGAGAACGACTTGCGGACGTTCTGGATGTCGAGCGCGATCTCGGACAAGGGGCGCTGCTCCGGTGGGGAAGTGGTGGCGCACTGCACGTACGATGTAGTGTGTGCGCGGTTTCAGCGAGGCGCTTGCGGGGGCGTTGACCGCGGCTAGCTTGGCTCCATGCGACAGGCGCACCGCGCGGCCAGCGTGATCGCCGCGTTATGCGGCTCGATATTTCTGTTGTTTTTGGTGGCGCCGATAGCGCGGCTGATCGGCGCGGGTGGCGCGGAAGGGCTCAGGCATCTGTTCACCGATGCGGAACTTCGCTCGGCGTTGGCGCTAACGGCGTTGACGGCGACGTCGGCCACTGCGCTCGCGATTCTGGGTGGGACGCCGCTCGCGTATTTGCTGGAGCGGCGGAGATTTCGCGGGCGGGCGTTGTTGGCGGCGGTGATCGATCTCCCGCTATTGATTCCGCATCCGGTGGCGGGTATCGCGCTGCTGCTGGTGTTGGGGCGGCGATCGTTGGTGGGCGGGACGCTGCTCGATCTCGGCATTCGCGTGGTGGGGTCGCCGATTGGGATCGTGTGCGCGATGCTGTTCGTGTCGGCGCCGTTGTATGTGAGCGCGACAAGGGAGGCGTTTGCGCGAGTGGATGTGCGCTACGAGGCCGTGGCGCGATCGCTCGGCGATCCGGCGTGGAGAGCGTTTCGTCGAGTGACGTTGCCGCTGTCGTCGCGGGGGCTCATTGCCGCGGGGGTGGTGGTGTGGGCGCGAGCGGTGAGTGAGTTCGGCGCCATCGTGATCCTCACGTACAATCCGAAGGTCGCGAGCGTGTTGAGCTACGACCGCTTCACGAGCTATGGGCTCGACGAGGCGCTGCCGGTGGCGGCGGTGCTCGCGATCCTGGCGTTCGTGCCTCTGTTCCTGTTGCGGACGTTGAGGGCGTCGCGCGGCGCTGCGGCGTTCGTTCAGTGATCGCTGCGGAAGGGTTGAGCGCGCGCGTTGGTGAGTTCGAGCTGCGCGATGTGAGCTTCGTGGTGCCCGAGGGAAAGTACGGCGTCGTGATCGGCGCGGCGGGATCGGGGAAGACGACGCTGCTCGAGACGATCGCGGGCATCATCCCGATGAAGGGTGGCGTGCTGAAGCTCGGCGGGCGCGACATGAAGGG
>Ga0075521_10000010_pt1 | contig 33264 bp, 30 predicted proteins | sample NGEPerD_FD_74785 | JGI IMG/M metagenome (GOLD analysis project Ga0075521, IMG submission 74785) | Arctic peat soil microbial communities from the Barrow Environmental Observatory site, Barrow, Alaska, USA - NGEE PermafrostAB12-D | ecosystem: Environmental > Terrestrial > Soil > Wetlands > Peat ...
ATGGAGCCGGTTCGGGATGACGATGTACTCAGTGCCACGCCGATAGATCACGATGCGCTTCTTGTCGATCACCGCGCGCTCGAGGCGGTCGTACTGATCGGTGGTCAGCTCCGCCATGCGGTGCTCTCTTCTCGCTCGCGAATCGTGACATGTGCGCCAACTCGATCTACTACGAAGGGCAAAAGGCGGGCGAGCGCGGAAACGTGCGCGCGCACCTCGTCCGCGCGCTCCACTGGCGAGATGATCACAACGGATCCGCCGCCCGAGGCGCCGAGCGCCTTCGCGCCCAGCGCGCCGTGCGCGTGTGCGGCATCGAGCAGCGCGTCGATGGGCGGCGTCGTGATCTTCTCGTGGAGCGACCGCTGCTCCACCCAGTGCTCGCCGACCAGCACGCCGAGCGTGTCGACGTCTTCGCGGGTGAGTGCGTCGATCATCTGCACGGCGAGCGCGCGCATCTTCGCGAGTGCAGACACGACGCGGGGCACGCGATCGCGATAGCCGTCGAGCACCGCGGTGATCGTCGCGCCGGAGATGCGCGACTCGCCCGTGTAGGCGATGATGCACTGGCGCTCGAGCCGCTCGACGAGCGAATCGGAGAGCCGAATCTTCGTGGCCATCGTGTTCGCGCCGAAGGTGAGCGCGAGCGCACCGCCGTACGCAGCCGCGTAGTGATCCTGAAAGCCGCCCGCGATGCCGAGCTCGTTCACTTCGAGCGCGCGGCTCCGCTCCGCAAGCTCGCTCTTGCTCACGCGCTCATCGCGCCACGCGGCGATCGCCGCCGCCACCGCGACGCCCGCCGCGGACGACCCGCCGAGCCCCGCGCCGCGCGGGAAGTCGCTCGTTTGCTCGAGATGCACGTTGTCGAGCCGCGCGACGCGAAGGGCGGCGGTGCACAGCGCGTCGCCGCCGGCGTCGCTCTCGACGCCGCGCGCGGCCGTCCGGAGCGTCGCCCGCGCGTACGAGGCGATCGCGAGATTGCACACGCAGCCGCCCTGCTCGACCGTGTACGGCGGAACGTCCGTCCACCCGCCACCGAAATCCACCCGTACTGGCGCTCGCGCGACGACCTCACGCACAGTTCAGCTCGAACGCTCGCGCACGATCTTCGATCCCGCCTTCCCCGACGCCCGTCCTGGTGCGACAATCTCTCCAGGCATCGAAGCCGGGATGCCGGAGGGGAGTGCGACGCGCTGGAAGTTGTACATATTGTAGTCGCGCATGCGAAGGGAGGGAGAAGAAGCCCAAAGCTATCGTGTGCGGTGACGGCCGCCAGCCCGACACTCGGGCAACCGGCACGTCTCCTGCGCCTCAGGCCGGATATGCCAGACATTCGCTCGTTTTCAAATCGTACGCTGATTCTCCTCTCCAACCGCGAGCCGTACGAACATCGGCACGGCGAGATGGGAATAGACGTGCGCCGTCCGCCCGGCGGTCTCGTCACCGCGCTCGATCCCACCATGCAGGCCACCGATGGCGTGTGGGTCGCGTGGGGCTCGGGCTCCGCGGATGCCGAGACGGCGGATCACGAGGGGCGGCTGCGCGTGCCGCCCGGCGAGGATGGATTCACGCTCAGGCGCGTGTTCCTCACCGATGCGGAAGTGGATGGCTACTACATGGGCTTCTCCAATCGCTCGCTCTGGCCGCTCTGCCACATGCTCGTGCAACACTTCGAGTATCGAACCGACTACTGGAACATGTATCAGGAAGTGAACGCGAAGTTCGCGCGTGCAGTCGCAGACGAAGTCCGTAGGTCGCCGCAGAAGCCGATCGTCTGGATCCAGGACTACCACTTCGCGCTCGCGGCGGAGATGCTCCGCGAGCTCGCGGTGCCCGCGCTGATTCACCAGTTCTGGCACATCCCCTTTCCCCCCGCCGACATTCTTCGCCTCCTCCCCACCGGCGTCGATGAAGCGCTCCTGCGCGGCCTCCTCGGCAACGACCTCGTCGAGTTCCACACCGAACGCTACGCGCTGAATTTCCTCGGTTGCGTCGCCGAGCTGGTGCCCGAGGCGGAGATCGACGCGGACACGCTTGCGGTGCACTACGATGGTAGGCGCATCGATGTCGGAATCTTTCCGATCAGCATCGACGTCGAGCGCTACGAGCAGCTCGCGAGCACGCCGGAAAGCACGGCACTCGTCGATCGCCTCCGCAAGCGCTACGCGAGCAACGGGCAGCGCCTCGGGCTCGGCGTCGATCGCGTCGACTACACGAAGGGTATTCCCGAACGGCTGCGCGCGCTGTGCGAGCTGTGGGAGCGGCATTCGGAGATGCGCGAGACGTTCACCTTCCTGCTGGTGGCCACGCCCTCGCGCTCGGAGCTCCCCGCGTATCGGGCGCTCGAGGAGGAGATGCTCGCGACGGTCATCGAGATCAACGAGCGCTTCAAGACGGCGAAGTGGCATCCGATCGTGCTCATCCACGAGAACGTGAGCGCCGACATGCTCGCGGGCGCCTATCGCGCGGCGGATCTTTGCCTGATCTCCTCGCTGCAGGACGGGATGAATCTCGTGGCCAAGGAGTTCATCGCATGCCAGACGGAGGAGCGTGGCGTGCTGGTGCTGAGCCGCTTCGCCGGCGCATCGGAGGAGATCGATGGCGCGGTGCTCATCAATCCGTTCAACCTCGACGGCTTCGTCGAGGGGATTCGTCGCGCGCTGCACATGAGCGAGGGCGAGCGCCGCGTGCGCATGCATCGCATGCGTCGACAGCTGCACGAGCGCACGATTTTCGACTGGCTCGCGGCGGTGCTCACGAGGGCGCAGGACATCATCGCGGAGCGCGAGCCGGAGAGTGGCGTCGCATGAGTGCTGCGCCCGCGGCGATCACGCCAGAGATCCAGGCACGGCTCGCCGGTACGCCACTCATCGTGATGCTCGACGTCGACGGGACGCTCGCACCGATCGCCTCTCGGCCGGAAGACGCCGCCGTTGCGCCGGCCACGCGCACGATACTCGAGCGGCTCGTGGCGACGCCGGGCGTCGAGGTGGTGATCGTGTCGGGGCGCACGGCGAGCGACGCGCGCGCACTCGTTGGCGTGGAAGGCGTGTGGACCGTCGGCAATCACGGCTTCGAGATCGTGACGCCCGCGGGCGAGCTCGAGACGGACCCCGATCTCGCTGACCAGTCGGCCGCGATCGCGCAGGCCGCGCGCGAGCTCGAGCCGATCGTCGGAGCGGTGACGGGCGCGCGACTCGAGAACAAGCGGTGGACGCTGAGCGTGCACTATCGGCTCGCCGCGCGTGATGCGGTTCCTCCGCTGCGCGCGGAGGTCGAGCGTGTGGCGCTCGGGCTCCGGCTGCGCATGACCGACGGGAAGGAAGTCGTGGAGGTGCGGCCCGTCGCGCACGTCGACAAGGGGACGGCGGTGGTGACGATGGGGGAGCAGCTGCACGCCTTCGAGGACGGCGCCTCGATCGTCTTTGCCGGCGACGATCGCACGGACGAAGATGCGTTTCGCTCGCTGCGCGCTCGATCGCCGCGCGCGGTGACGATTCGCATCGACGAGAGTGGCGCAGACGAAAGTGCCGCCGAGGTCAGACTGCGAGACCCGGCGGCGGTGCACGACTTTCTGGAGTGGCTCGTATCGCGTCGCGGGTGATCCCCGCGACGCGCGGCTCTGCTTACTTCTTTTTCTTGGCGGCGGGCTTGGACTTCGAGCGCGATGCAGCGCTCGCGGGCTTACTCGCCTTTTTCGGCGCCGCCTTCACGGACTTGCTGGCGGGCTTCGGAGCAGCCTTTGGAGCGGGCTTCGCGACTTTCTTTGCGGGCGCGGCGGCGGCCTTCTTCGCGGGCGCGGCGGCGGCCTTCTTCGCGGGTGCAGCGTGCGACGTGTGCGCGGCATGCGTCACGTGCGGAGCGTGCGACGGCGCCGCATGATGCTCGGCCGCCTTCGCCACGACTTTCGGAACATCGGCGACTTTCGGAGCCGGCGGCTTCGGACGCTTCGAGTATGCCTCTTCGGCCTCGCGCATCAGTTTGTCGGCCTCTTCCTGCGTCATCTGTCCGCGGCGTACCATGTACTGCACGAGGTCGCGGGCGCTTTCGATGGCGAAGCCTGCGAGGCCGGCGGCGGCGCCGATCACATCCTTCATGGCGGCGGCGACTTTGCTTCCGGCTTCCTGACTGATCTCCTGCGCGCGGGCCGCCATTTCGGCAACCGTGTCGCGAACATCGGTGCTGCGGTGACCGGGAGGGCGGCGAGGAGCGACCGGAGCGGTAGGCGCCCCGGGATCGACGGGGGCGTTTGTATCGGCGGTCAGTGGCTTGTCGGCCATGGCGGGTCGCACTCCGAGTGCGCGAATGTGGAAGGCCGGGTGGGCCTACTATCTATATGTATCAGGGCGGACGGTGGCGGATGGTGCCACCACGTGATTTCGGAGGGTAAGTATATGATTTTGCTGTGGCTATGCAAGGAGTAACCGGGGTAATTTGGGCGCAGGTCACAAAGAATTCCCCTCAAGAACGCACAGAATCGTGATTAATTTTAGCGCCATAATAACGACATAATTCAACGTATATAGCGCCAAATAGTGCTTACAAATATCAACGTGCTGGATTTGAGTCGCGTCCTCGCCGGCCCGCTCGCCACCATGCTCCTCGGCGATCTCGGCGCCAACATCATCAAGGTCGAGCGTCCCCGCTCCGGCGACGACACCCGCGGCTGGGGTCCGCCCTTCGACAGCACCGGCGAAAGCGCCTACTACCTCAGCGTCAATCGCAATAAAAAGAGCGTCGCCGCCAACCTCTCCAGCCCCGCCGATCGCGAGCTCATCAGCACCCTCATCAGCTCCGCCGACGTCGTCGTCGACAACTTCAAGCGCGGCATGCTCGCCAGGAACGGCTTCGACATCCCGAGCATCCTCGCCGCCCATCCGCAGCTCGTCTGGTGCACCATCACCGGCTTCGGTCCCGACAGCGATCGCGCAGGCTACGACTTCGTCGTGCAGGCCGAGCAGGGATGGATGGCGATCACGGGTGACCCGGATGGCGCGCCGATGAAAGTCGGCGTCGCGCTCGCGGACGTCGTCGCCGGGAAGGACGCGTGCATCGCGATCCTCGCCGCGCTCGTCGCGCGCGGCCGCACCGGCAAAGGACGCCACGTCACCATCTCGCTCTCGGCGAGCGCGAGCGCGGCGCTCGTGAATGTCGCGCAGAATGCCCTCGTCTCCGGCGAAGAGCCGCGCCGCTGGGGGAACGGACATCCGAATCTCGTTCCGTATCAGCTCTTCGAGGCGAGTGATCGCCCCCTCGTCATCGCCGTCGGCAACGATGCGCAGTGGAGCGCGTGCGCCCGCGCGCTCGGGCTGCACACGCTCGCGAACGATACGCGACTGCTCACGAACGCCGGACGGATAGCCGACCGCGGCCGCGTCATCGCGACGATGACCGCGCGGATAGCCGAGCGTGCGGCGTCGCACTGGATCGCGCTGCTGGACAAGGCGGGGGTGCCCTGCGGCGTCGTGCGCACGGTGCTCGAGTCGCTGCGCGACATCGACGCAACCGCGCAGACTGGGATTGCGCCCAGCGTTCCGGGAACGATACGCATGCCGCCGCCCAGGCTCGACGAGCACGGCGCGGAGATCCGCGCAAATGGATGGGCAGCATTCACGGCGCCGCGCTGACCGATGCGCTACATCGGCAACAAGACCCGCCTGCTCCCGTTCTTGATGGGTACGATCGAGCGACTCGAGCTCGCTCCCAAGACGGCGCACGATGCCTTCTCCGGCACGGCCGCCGTCGGACGCGCGCTCAAGGACGCGGGATGGCGCGTGGCATCGAGCGATCTCATGACGTACTCGTACGTGTTCCAGCGCGCGTACGTCGTCGCGCAGCGATCGCCCAGCTTCGCAGCGCTGCGCGCCGGCGATCCGGAGCTGCGGCGCGCGCTTCGCTCGCCGTCATTCAGACAATCAATTGCGGGCAAAGGCGCGCTCGGCGCAATGAGCGAATACCTCGCGCGGTGGGTCGATGCCGAGCGTGGCTTCATCGGCACGCACTTCGCGCCGGCCGGCGGGCGGATGTACTTCACGCAGGAGAACGCCGATCGCATCGACGCGATACGACGACGGCTCCACGAGTGGTGGTCGTCGGGGCTCATTCAGGACGATGCGTATTACGTTTTGCTCGCCGCGTTGATCGAAGGCGCGGATCGCGTCGCGAACACGGCTGGCGTGTATGCGGCGTACATCAAGCGGTGGCAGTCGAATGCGCGCCGAGCGTTGACGCTCAAGCCGGAGATTCCGCAGCGCGGTGCGCGCGGCTCCACCGCGCATCGCGCGGACGCAGCGGCCGTCGCCGAAAGCACGGGCGAGGTCGAGCTGATCTACATCGATCCACCCTACAACGCGAGGCAGTACTCGGGCTACTATCACGTGCCCGAGGTGATCGCGCGCGGGTGGTTCGACGCGGTGCCCGTCCTCCGCGGAAAGACCGGCTTGGTTGCCGGCGACGGACAGCACAGCGACTGGTGCTCGGCGCGCAAAGCCGGTGCGGCGCTGGCAGCGCTGCTGGCGGCCACGGGCGCGCGCCACGCGCTGGTCAGCTACAATTCGGAGGGGCTGTTAAGCGAGCGCGACCTTCGGGACGTGCTGGCTAGTGCGGCAAAATTTGGAGCAGTGGGGCGCTTCTCGCGCGGTTACCGGCGGTATCGGTCAGATAGCGACCGCGTCGGCCGAGTCTACCAGGGAGATTTGGTTCGTGAACTACTCTATCACGTGCGACTTCGGTGACGTGACTATACCGTTACCCGCAGCAGTGCGATTCGTCTCTGTAGCATGGCGAGCCTCGCACCTTCGCTGTCCGATCTTACGGGGCTGTCCAGAGGGCGCACAAAGCGTTACACTAGCGTCGTGAAGACCACGGTGACAGCGCCGCGACCGATCGATCCGCTCGAAGCGGATCACGACGTAATTGCGCGTGTGCTACAGGGGGATCGTAACGCGTTCGGATTGTTGATCGGACGTTACAGCGATCCGTTGTTCAGACACGCGCTCGGGATGACAGGAAGTCCTGATGTGGCAGAGGATATTCTCCAGGCCTCGTTCATCAAGGCGTACCAGCATCTCGCAGAAGTGCACGGACGGTTCGATGCGTGGATATTCCGGATCGTGGCGAATGGGTGCAAGGACTGGCTCAAGAACATTCGCCGCACGCACCAGAGCTACGAGGAGGACGATCAGCCCTCTTCTTTTTCGACGCCGGACGAAGAGCTCGACCGCACGGAACTACGGAGTGATCTCGATACTGCGCTCATGCAATTGGCGCCTTCGCTGCGTGAAGCGTTCGTGATGAAGCACGTCGAAGGTCGTTCGTACGAAGAGATGGCCGATCTGCTGACTACCACCGTCGGAGCACTTAAGATGCGCGTCCACCGCGCGCGTGAGGCGCTCCAGGCTCTTCTTGAGGAAAAGTACGCGTGATGCAAGACAACCTGGATCCCAGAGAGTATCGGAATCCGTCGGCTCCCAAGGGAGACGCGCCGGTACGCCCGATCACTGATCGCGAAGTTCCGCTCACGGGGCAGCAGACGCCCACGGCGATCCATTCGTGGCTGGACGGCGAGCTGTCCGAGAGCGCTGTTCGGTCGAGCGATGCATCGCGCGATGTGGATTTCTGGCTTCGCCTCGATCGTGAAGTGCAGGTCCGTCGCCAGATGACGACGCCCGCGCACCTCTACGAGCGAATCATGGAAGCGCTTCCCACCGCCGCCCCGGCCGTAGCCGAGCCGTGGTACAGCCGCTCCTTTACGCTGACTCCTGCTGTCGCGATCGCTGCGGCCGCTGGTGCTCTCGCGATCGGAGTTGCCGTTGGCGCGACGGTTTTGCACGCTCGGTAATCTGCGTCACCGTTTGAAAGCTGCCGGTCTCACACTCTGAGACCGGCAGCTTTTTTTTGACATATTCGTCTCTGAATTCACCTCATTGGGTCCGCGCATTGCAAGAGTCCACAATGAGCTCTTCGTGCACGTTCTTCGGCGCGGAGTCGACCTTATGGATGAACCGTACAGCAGGAGGAAGTAGACATGTTCTTTAAAATCATTGCCGCCGCTGCCATCATGGCCGCACCGGCTGCAGCCCACGCGCAGGCGACCACGCCGACGGTGCCGCAGGACACGACGCACACGACGACGCGCATTCGCACCGATTCGACGAAGGTCGATACGGCGAACGGAAGCATCTACACCAAGAAGAAGACGACCGTTGCCGACACGACGAAAGCGGGGCGCACGCACACCGACTCGACGATGATCGTGACGCCGGTGGACACGACGCGGATGGGCGTTCCGCCCACCCGTCCGACCAAGACGCCGCCGCGCTAGTGCAAGGTGGCAATCGTAGTGGCGTAGGGGAGGGGCTCACGGGTTCCTCCCCTTCGTGCATCCGCTAGCGAGCGTCGAGCTCGCGTCGCATGAATGACAGCGCGACGCCGAGGCGGTAGAAATCCTCCACGCGGCTTTCTTCTCGAAAGCTCGCCGACTCGAGAAACGCGCGCGCGCCGTGTAGTGCGCGCGGATCGTCGGGAAGCTCCGCGAGCACGAAGCGCGCACCGTCCGCGCGCAGCAGTGTGATCGCCTCATCCATCAGCGCCGTTCCCACGTGCATTCGGCGCGCCCAGTCATCGGTCACCGCGAGCTGCACGCGGCCGGCGCCGTTGGCGCCCCCGAAGAATCCGAACACGATCACGCCCTCGAGCCGCTCCTCGCGCATGCTCGCGAGCGCGCGGCCATCCGCGCCGGGAGCGCTCACCGCGGACCGCAGTGCGTCGAGCGCACCGTCGAGATAGGGAGTATCCGTCAGCGCGCGCTCGACGAGGAGCACGGCGTGCGCCAGCAGCGAGCGCGAGACAGGAACGATCTCTCGCCGCGCGCTCACCGATGCCAGATCGTCAGAAGTGGATCGCGCGACCCAGCACCGCGAGCGCCGCCTCGCGCGTCGACTCGCTCAGCGTGGGATGCGGATGCACCGTGAGCGCGATATCCTCGCTCGATCCGCCGAACTCCAGCGTGAGCGTGAGCTCCGCGAGCAGCTCCGATGCCGTCGGCCCGATGATGTGCGCGCCGAGCAGCCTGTCCGATACGGCGTCGGCAATGAGCTTGACGAAGCCCGTTGCATCGCCGGCCGTGCGCGCGCGCGCATTCGCCGTGTACGGGAAGGTGCCGACCTTGTACGCGCGACCGCTCGCCTTCACCTGCTCTTCGGTGAGCCCAACCGAGGCGACTTCGGGCGTGGTGTAGACGATCGCCGGCATCGCGTCGTAGTGCATGTGCGACCGCTGTCCCGCGATGACCTCCACCGCGATGATCCCCTCGTCCTCGGCCTTGTGCGCGAGCAGCATGCCGCCCACCACGTCACCAATCGCGAACACACCGGGGAGGTTGGTGCGCATCTGATCGTCGACCGCGATCTCGCCGCGCGCGCCGAGCGTGAGGCCGAGCGCTTTCGCGTCGATGCCGGAGAGCAACGGCTTTCTGCCGACGGAGACGAGCACGCGATCTGCCTCGAGCGTCTCCTTCGCGCCGTCCTTCTCGACGTCGACGAACATGCGGTCGCCGTCGCGCCGCGCGCCGGTCACCTTCGTGCTCGTGCGAATGTCGAGCCCCTGCTTGCGGAACGTCTTCTCGGCCTCGCGCGCGAGCTCGGCGTCGTAGCCGGCGAGGATGGAGGGCAAGAGCTCGACGATCGTGACCTTGGCGCCGAGCCGGCGCCAGACGGATCCGAGCTCGACGCCGATGACGCCGCCGCCGATGACGAGGAGCCGCTTCGGAACCTCTGCGAGCGCGAGCGCACCGATGTTGGAGAGAACGCGGTCTTCGTCGAAGGGGAGGAACGGGAGCGCGATCGGCACGGAGCCCGTTGCTACGATGACGGACTTTGGCTTGTACGTCGTGATGTTGTTTTCGGGGGGCGCCCCCCGCACCTCGACCACATTCCCCGCCTCGAGCGTCGCGCTCCCCTTCGCCCACGTGATCCCGTTCTTCTTGAACAGGAACTCGATCCCGCGCGTGTTCTGCGCCACCACGCTCGTCTTGCGCTTCTGCATCACGCCGAGATCCAGCCCAACCTCGGCCAGCATCACGCCGTGCGTCGACGCGCGCTCGCGCGCGAACTCGTAGTGGTGCGACGACTCGAGCATCGCCTTGCTCGGGATGCAGCCGACGTTCACACAGGTGCCGCCGAGCGTGCTGTCGCGCTCGACGCACACGGTGCTGAGTCCGAGTTGCGCGGCGCGGATCGCGGCGACGTACCCGCCTGGGCCGCCGCCGATGATCAGCACATCTGGTTCGAGATTGTCGGTCATGAGATTCGTGCGGTGCGGGCAATCACTCGACGAGCATCGCCGCCGGATCCTCGATCAGCTCCTTGATCCGCACGAGAAAGAGCACCGCCTGCTGCCCGTCGACGAGCCGATGATCGTACGAGAGCGCGAGATACATCATCGGCCTGATCTCCACCTGCTTGTCGATGGCGACGGGACGATCCTGAATCTTGTGCAGCCCGAGAATCGCGACCTGCGGATAGTTGAGGATCGGCGTCGACACGAGCGAGCCGAACACGCCGCCGTTCGTGATCGTGAAGCTGCCGCCGGTCAGATCATCCATCGTGAGCGCACCGTCGCGCGCGCGCTTCGCGACGGCGGTGAGCGCGCGGCTGAAGTCGAGCATCGACATCCGGTCGGCATCCTTCACCACCGGCACCACGAGCCCATTCTCCGCCGCGACCGCAATGCCGAGGTTGACGTAGTGCTTGTAGACGACGGAGTCGCCGTCGATCTGCGCGTTCACCGCCGGATACGCCTTGAGCGCGAGTGTGACCGCCTTCGCGAAGAAGGGCATGTAGGTGAGCTTGACGCCGTGCTCCTTCTCGATGCGGTCGCGCAGTCGCTCGCGCACGGCGGAGACGGCGGACATGTCGACTTCGTTGAACGTCGTGAGATGCGCCGTCGCGTGTTGCGACTCGAGGAGATGCTCGGCGATGCGGCGTCGCCGCGTCGACATGCGCTCGCGGGTCTCGCGTCCGTTCTGCGGCGCGGGAGTGGGCACCGCAGGAGCGGGTGCGGGCGCCGAAGCCTTCGCGGCAGGTGCCGCCGCAGGTGCAGCCGCGGGGGCCGGAGCTTTCGTGGCAGCGCTCGCGGCCGCGAGCATGTCGCCCTTCGTGACGCGGCCCCCGGGGCCGCTCGCCGCGACCTGCGCGGGGTCGATGCCTTCGTCGGCGGCGATGCGTCGAACCGCGGGCGATGTCTTGGGCGCGGCGGAGGGTGCCGCCGCGGGAGCAGTTGCTGGCGCGGCAGTCGCCACGCTCGCACTCTCGTCGATCGCGCCGATCTCTTCTCCCACCTGCACGACGTCGCCTTCCTTCTTCGCCTGCTTCGTCAGCACGCCCGCTTTGAACGCCGGCACCTCGACCGTGATCTTGTCGGTCTCGAGCTCCACCAGCGATTCGTTCTGCGCGACGACGTCGCCCTCCTTCTTCAACCACCGCGCGATCGTCGCTTCCACGATCGATTCTCCGAGCGGTGGCACCTTGATCGAGATCATTCCGCCTTCATATAAGTGTCGAACACTCGAGGTCCGCTCGCTTGCGCATCGCGTTGCTCGCCGCGCCGCTGCCTCTTAGGATTCGCCTTTGAATATAACGGGAGCCCCCACGCGTGCGAGCGCTCACGGTCTCCGCCCACGGCGGGGTGGAGCAGCTGCAAGTCGTTACCGATCTTCCGATTCCAGCGCTGGGCTCGCCCGCGAGCGCTCGCGTGCGCATGCACGCCGTCTCGCTGAATCATCTCGATCTCTTCGTCCTCCGCGGCCTTCCCGGAGCGACGCTTCAGCCGGGGTGGGTCGTGTGCGCGGACGGCGCCGGCGTCGTCGACGCGATCGGCGAATCCGTGACAGCTCTTTCCGTGGGCGATCGCGTGATGATCAACCCCGGCATCAGCGATCGCATCTGCGACTTCTGCGTCGCCGGCGAGCAGTCGCTCTGCGAGCACTTCCAGCTGCTCGGCGAGCATGTGCCGGGCACCGCCGCGGAGTACGTCGTCGTCCCCGCTGCGAATCTGCGCGTCGTGCCGCCCGGAGTCTCGTGGGAGCACGCCGCCGCCTTCTCGCTCGCGACGCTCACCGCGTGGCGCCTCGTCGTCACCCGCGCGCGGCTGCAGCCCGGCGAGACGATGCTCATCTGGGGAATAGGCGGCGGCGTCGCGATCGCCGCGCTGCAAATCGCCAAGCGCATCGGTGCACGCGTGTGGGTGACGTCGTCGAGCGACGCGAAGCTCGCGCGCGCGCGTGACCTCGGCGCGGATGAGACCTTCAATCATCGCACCGGCGATGTCGTCGCCGAGGTGCGCAAGCGAAATGGGAAGCGCGGTGTGCACGTGGTGCTCGACGACGTCGGCGAGGCGACGTGGGAGCGATCGCTGCGCGTGCTCGGCAGAGGTGGCCGCCTCATGACGTGTGGTGCGACCACCGGTCCGATGGTGCAGCTCGACGCGCGGAAGCTCTTCTGGCACCAGTGGACGATCATGGGGTCGACGATGGGCAACGATCGCGAGCTCGACGCGATCGTGCACGCACTGGGCGAAGGCGCGCTCCTCCCGCCGATCGACGCGGTGTTCGCGCTCGACGATGCGCGTGCGGCGTACGCGCGTCTGGCGGCCGGCGAACAGTTCGGGAAGATCGTGTTGCGGCTTCGCGATGATTGACCATGCGCAGTACACGCCCGAGGAGCAGCAGCGCATCCGCGCATCGATCGTCGCCGGCGACGCGCCCGCGTGTCCTCGCTGCGACGTCACGCTCACGACACGGCCGATCGGCGGCGGCTCCTTCGGACTCGGCTACGCGCGTCGCCGTGAGTGGCTCATCTGTCCGCAGTGTAAGCGCAGTGCCATATTCGATGTGAAGCGTGGAACGCGAAACTGATCTCTCCAACCGGCTGGTCACCTTGATTCGTTGGTCGCCGCTCGCCTGTCTGTCGCTCGTGCTCGCGTGCTCGACGGACGCGACGCCAAAGACGAAGCCCGTCGCCGCGCCGGCAGTCGAGCAGAAGGCGCCCATGCGCGAGGCGCCGCCCGAGGAACCGCTCCCTCCAATGACGGCATCTCCGTCGTTCAGCATGGTCGACGCGGGGAGCGGCCATTCGTGCGGCGTGGCCGAGAGCGCGGAGCTGTTCTGCTGGGGGCGCAACGATCAGGGACAGCTGGGCGACAGCGGCTCCACCGAGCAGACGCTTCCCGTTCCCGTGGGCGAAGGGCTCAAGTGGCGCGCAGTGAGCGCGGGAGGCGCACACAGCTGCGGCCTCACCACCGACGGCGCGGCGTACTGCTGGGGCGCGAGCATCGCCGGACAGCTCGGCAGCGATACACTCGGCACGATCCCCGAGCCGTATCGCATACAGAAGGCGCCGCCGTTCGTGAAGATCTCGGCCGGAGAGAAGCACAGCTGCGCGCTCACCGCCGACGGAAAGCTCTACTGCTGGGGCGAGAATCTGCACGGTGAGCTCGGGCTGAGTGTGTTCAGCTACTTCTCGCCGGCGGTGCAGGTTGCGCCGCAGCTCACCTGGGGCTACGTGAGCGCGGGCTTTCACGACAGCTGCGCCATCACCGTCGAGGGAAAGCTCTACTGCTGGGGCTTCAACAACGGTGGCGCGCTCGGCGTCGAAGCCGAGGATCGGTGCGAGATGGACGGCGCTCCCGGGCTGTGCGCCCTTCCGCTGCGCCAGCCCGCGGACTCGCTGCGCTTCATGACTGTCGCCACCGGCAGCACCCACAGCTGCGCGATCACCACCGTGGGCGTTCTCTACTGCTGGGGCGCCAACGATCATGGGCAGCTCGGCAGTGGCTTCCGCGAGCCGCTTGGGCCAACGGCAGTGATGGGCGATGCGCGCTACGTGGCCGTGTCGGCGGGGCGCGACTTTACCTGCGCGCTCACGAAGGGCGGCGTCGCGCAGTGCTGGGGCGCGGACGATGAAGGGCAGCTCGCGGGCCGAGCCGCGGATGCCACGGTGCCCGCGCCCGTTGCGGGAACTACGAAATTCGTCACGCTCTCATCCGGCAGCGCGCACAGCTGTGCACTGTCTGCCGATCACACGGTGTATTGTTGGGGATCGAACGCCGACGGCCAACTGGGCACGGGCGGAAAGAAGCGCAGCTTCGCACCTGCGAAGCTCATGTTCGCCACGCGAAATCATCCTTAACCGGCATTTCGCCGGGAGCACGAAGTGGAATTTCTGGATCGCCTGCAGGGCAGCTTCGATCAGCTCGCGCTCTACATTCCCGCGCTGCTCGGCGCGCTCGTCATCCTCTTCGCAGGCTATTTGCTCGCGAAGCTCATCGAGCGGGCGATCGATCGCGGGCTGAACAAGCTGGGCATCAACCGCTGGCTGAAGCGCGGCGGAGTGCTCGACGCGGTCGAGCGCACGGGGTGGCGGCGCACGCCGTCGCGCCTTGTCGGCAACATCGCGTTCTGGTTCGTGATGTTCGTCGTGATCCTCGTCGCGGCGCACGCGCTCGGCCTCTCGTCGCTCACGAACGTCTTCTCGGAGCTCGTGAGCTACATCCCGAGCGTGATCGCCGCGCTCGTGATCATTCTCGTCGGCATCGTGCTCGGCGAGTTCGTCGACGGGCTCCTGATGGCGAGCGCGGGAAGCATTCCCGGCGGCCCGACACTCGCGCGCGTTGGACGCGCGGGCGTCATCATCCTCGCGATCTTCATGGCGCTGCAGGAGCTCGGGATAGCCACCGAGATCGTGACGACGGCGTTCGCGATCATCTTTGGCGCACTCGCGCTCGCGTTCGCGCTGTCATTCGGCCTCGGCAATCGCGAGCTCGCGGGTGAGATCACGCGCGAGTGGTACGAGCGCCTGCGCGCCGAACGCGAGACGATCGCGTGGGAAAATAAGAAGCGGGCTGCGCGCGAATCGCAGGAGGTCGAGGAGGTCGACGAGGCGCCGCTCGAGAGGGAAGAGCCAGCGAGTTGAAGGTCGCTCGTAAGTTGTTGCGGCTGAATGGATTATATGGTGTGTCGCAGGTTGCTGATGCCGCCTCGGCGGTGTATATTTCCGTTGCTGTCCGCACACCGAATTTCCCTCCCGTAACCCCCGCCTCATGACCGCTCCGAACAACCGGGAACGCATCGTCTCGCGCCTGATCGACGCCGAGGTGAAAGAGTCGTTCATCAACTACTCGATGAGCGTGATCGTCTCGCGCGCGCTCCCAGATGTACGCGATGGACTCAAGCCCGTGCATCGCCGCGTGCTCTATGCGATGAACGAGCTGGGGCTGGTTCCGGGACGCCCGTTCAAGAAATCGGCGACGGTCGTTGGCGATGTGCTCGGTAAGTACCACCCGCACGGCGACTCGAGCGTGTACGACGCACTCGTGCGCATGGTGCAGGATTTCTCGCTGCGCTATCCGCTGGTCGATGGGCAGGGAAATTTCGGCTCGGTCGACGGCGACTCTGCGGCGGCATATCGATATACGGAAGCGCGCCTCACGCCGATGGCGATGGAGATGCTCGCCGACATCGACAAGGGCACCGTCGATTATCAGGCGAACTACGACGACCGGCTGCAGGAGCCGAAGGTCCTCCCGTCCGGCATCCCGAATCTGGTGGTCAACGGATCGTCTGGAATCGCGGTCGGAATGGCGACGAACATCCCTCCGCACAATCTGAAGGAAGTCATCGCGGCGGTGGTGCACCTGATCGCGAAGCCGGATGCGACGACCGCGGATATCCGGAAGCTGATCAAGGGTCCCGACTTCCCGACGGGCGGCTATATCTACGGTCGCGAAGGGATCTTCAATTACCAGGAGACGGGACGCGGCCGCATCGTCATGCGCGCGCGTGCGGTGATCGAGGAGAAGGAGTCGTCGAACAAGTCGCAGATCGTCGTCACCGAGATTCCGTACCAGGTGAACAAGGCGCGGCTCGTCGAGCAGATCGCCGATCAGGTGAAGGAAGCGAAGCTCGAAGGGATCAGCGCGCTGCGCGACGAATCCGATCGCGACGGCATGCGCATCGTCATCGAGCTGAAGCGCGATGCGATTCCGCGCGTGGTGCTGAACCAGCTGTACAAGCACACCACCATGCAGTCGACGTTCGGCGTGATCAACCTCGCGCTGGTCCCGGACGTCAACACCGGGCAGCTCGTGCCGAAGGTGATGCCGCTCAAGGAGCTCCTCGAGCACTACATCACGCATCGCCACGAAGTCGTCGTTCGCCGCACGCAGTTCGATCTCGACAAGGCGCTCGACCGCGAGCACATCCTCGAGGGGCTCAAGATCGCCGTCGACAACATCGACGAGGTGATCAAGCTCATTCGCGCGGCGAACGATACGCCGCAGGCGAGCACGCAGCTGCAGGCGCGCTTCAAGCTCTCCGAGCGTCAGGCCGAAGCGATCCTCAACATGCGTCTCGCGAAGCTCACCGGCCTCGAGATCGAGAAGCTGGAGGCGGAGATCGCGGAAGTGCGTGCGGAGATCAAGGAGCTGCGCGCCATCCTGGGCTCGCGCGAGCGTCGGATGCAGATCATGACGGACGAGCTGATGGCGCTGTCGAACAAGTACGGCGACGAGCGGCGCACGGAGATCACGAGCGACGAGGGCGAGTTCACCATCGAGGATCTGATCGCCGAGGAGGACATGGTGGTCACTGTGTCGCACTCGGGGTACATCAAGCGCACGTCGGTGTCTACGTACAAAAAGCAACGCCGCGGTGGCCGAGGACTCAACGGGCAGGGGCTCAAGGACGAAGATTTCGTCGAACACCTGTTTATTGCGTCGACGCATGATTACATACTGTTCTTCACACACGACGGACGCTGCTTCTGGCTCAAGGTGCACGAGATCCCGCTCGCGGGACGCGCGGCAAAGGGCAAGCCGGTGGTGAACCTGATCAATGTCACGGCAGACACCACTATCCGGGCGATGGTCCCGGTGCGCGAGTTCAGCGACAAGCAGTTCCTGCTCTTCGCAACGCAGCTCGGCACGGTGAAGAAGTCGGCGCTCACGGAGTACAGCAATCCGCGCTCGACGGGCATCAAGGCGATCAAGATCGAGGCGGGCGATCAGCTCATCGATGTACAGATCACCGAGGGTAACAACGACATCGTGCTCGCGACGAAGTACGGCCTCTCAATCCGCTTCCACGAGAACGACGTTCGCGAGATGGGGCGCGACACGACCGGCGTGAAGGGCGTGGAGCTCTCGGCCGGAGACGAGGTGAAGGGAATGGTCGTGATCAAGCGCGACGCGACGCTTCTCGTCGTGACGGCCAAGGGAATGGGGAAGTGCTCGCCGATCGAGGAGTACCGCGTGCAGAAGCGCGGCGGCAAGGGCATCCTCACGCTCAACCGCACGGAAAAGACGGGCGAAGTGGTCGCGCTGAAGGAAGTGCTTCCGGACGACGAGCTGATGCTCATCACCAAGCAGGGAATCGTGATCCGGATGCCCGTGAAGGGAATCCGCGTGAGCGGGCGCAATACGCAGGGCGTCAAGCTCGTGAACCTCGACGAGGGAGATTTCGTGTGCGATGTCGCGCGCGTGGTGATCGAGGATGACGAGGGTGGAGACGAGGGACTGGAGGAGCCGGTGGGAGTGTCGCCCGACGAAGAAGAGGAAGGGTAGATCGTGACGACGTCCGCCACCGCGGGCTCGCTCGCGACGCCGGACACGATTTCCCTGGTCTCGCTCGACGAGATCCGGGCGGCGGCGCGACTCCTTCGCGGCGTGGCGGTGCGCACTCCGCTCCTTCCCGCGGATGACCTCTCGGAACAGCTCGGAGGCGGCACGATCTTCGTGAAGCCCGAGATGCTGCAGCGCGGCGGCGCCTTCAAGTTCCGCGGGGCATACGTCTTCCTTGCGGGGCTCCCGGCCGCCGCGCGCGCGCGCGGCGTCATCGCGCCGTCGTCGGGCAATCACGCGCAGGCCGTCGCGTTCGCGGCGCGCATCTTCGGCGTTCATGCGACGCTCGTGATGCCCACCACCGTCACGGCCGTGAAGCGTGCAGGCGTCGAGCGACTGGGCGGCAAGGTCGAGCTTGCGGGGACGACGACGGCGGATCGGATGGCGCGCGCCGAGGAGCTGGCGAAGGAGACTGGTAGCGTGCTCGTGCCGCCGTACGACGACGCGCGCATCATCGCGGGGCAGGGCACCGCGGGGCTCGAGATCGTCGAGGATCTTCCCGATGTCGGCACGGTGCTCGTGCCGGTGGGCGGCGGCGGCTTGAGCGCGGGCGTCGCAACCGCGGTGAAGCTGCTCGCGCCGAATGCGCGCGTGATCGGCGTAGAGCCGGTGGGCGCGGCGAAGCTCTCTCGCGCGCGCGCGGCGGGCGCACCGGTACGGCTCGAGCACACGGGCGGCATGGCCGACGGCCTGCTCGCGACGCAGATCGGCACGATCCCCTTCGCGCATCATTCCGCGTACATCGACGACGTGGTCACCGTCGAGGATGCCGATCTCGCGCCGGCGATGCGCTACCTGCTCGATCGCCTCAAGATCGTGGCAGAGCCGAGCGGCGCGATCACGATTGCCGCGCTGCAGACGGGGCGCGTCGAGCCGCGTGGAAAGACCGTTGCGGTGCTGAGCGGCGGCAACATTGAGTACGACGGGCTGCGGAGCGTGCTCGGTAATGGATAGAGCGCGCATCCTCATCGCGGATGAGGACTTCGTCCTCTCGCGCACGCTCACGTGGCTGCTCCGCGATCAGGGCTACGATGTCGCGGTCGCGCCGGGCGGGCGCGGCGTGATGGATCATCTCAAGGTCACGTCCCCGGATCTGCTGATGATCGACGTGGGCGCGGAGCCCGCCGACGGCTACCAGCTGCTGGAGCGCATGCGCGGCGAGGAGCAGTGGCGCGACATGCCCGTGCTCGTGATGTCGCCGCAGGCGCCAGACGAGATGTCGATGCAGGTGCTCAAGTTCGGCGCGACGGACTTTCTCTCGAAGCCCTTCCACGTGCGCGAGCTGCTCGCGCGGGTACGGATGCAGCTTCGAGTGCGTCGCGAGATTCTGCATGCGCGCCACACGCTGCACTCCACGGAAATCGAGCTCGCGCAGGTGCGCACTGAGGCGGAGAAGCGCCGCCAGCTCGTCGACATTCTGCAGGAAGTGCACGGCGACTTCTCGCCCGAGGAGCTCTACCATATTCTCGTGCGCCGCGTCGCGCACGCGCTCGACATCTCGCACTGCTCGCTGATCCTCGCGCGCCCGGGTGACGACACCGGCATCGTCGCCGCTGCGTACGAGACGCCGGGGCTGCGCCACCTCGAGATCGAGCTCAAGCGCTATCCGGAAATTCGTGCGGCGCTCGAGAGCTCGGAGCCCGTGCTCGTCGGGGACGTGACCACCAGCCCGCTGTACGCCGAGGCGCGCAACGAGTGGGCGATTTCGCGGAACGACGTGAAGGTGCGCTCGGTGATCGCGCTCCCATTCCGCATCGATGGCATGGAGGCGGGCGTCGTCTTCCTGCGTACGCTCGATGGCGAGCCGTCACTCAAGGTGAGCGACGTCGACTTCGCCGACGATGTGGTGAAGGCGGCGGTGAGCGCGATCCAGCGCGCGCAGGCGATGGAGAGCACGCGCGCGGACAACGAGCGCCTCGAGGTGCTGGCGCTCACGGACTCGCTCACGCTCACGCTCAATCGCCGCGCGCTGATGGATCGCCTCGAGTCCGAGCTCGACCGCGCGCGCCGGTACACGCTGTCGCTGTCGCTGCTGATGGTCGACCTCGATCACTTCAAGGCGGTGAACGACAGCTTCGGCCATCTCGCCGGCGACGAGGCGCTGCGCGGCGTCGCGCGCGTGCTGCAGCGCGAGGCGCGCTCGGTGGACGTCGTCGCGCGCTACGGCGGCGAGGAATTCGTCGTCATCCTCCCCGAGACCGGCGAGGACGGCGCAGTGAAGGTGGCCGAGCGCATTCGCGCGCGCGTGACGGAGCAGTCGCAGGAGGGACTCGTGCCGATGCCGGCGGTGACGGTGAGCATCGGCGTCGCGACCGTGCTGTCGACGCAGCTGCAGGCGCCGGAGGAGCTGATCGCACTCGCCGATGAGGCGCTGTACAGAGCGAAGGCGCAGGGCAGGAATCGCGTTTGCACATGAGTTGTACGTAATTACGGCATGAGCACGCGCTGCCCTAACTGTCAGTCGGTCTACGCGGACGACGCCAGATTCTGTCCGAAGGACGGGACGAAGCTCGAGGCTATGGTGTCGGCGGCGGCAACCGCGCCGCCGCCTCCGGTGTCAGTGACGCCACCCGCCTCCGCCACGCCGACACCGCCCGCGCACCCCGCGATGCGGCACGCGCAGCCGTTCATTCCGCCCGCTCCACCGCCCTCGCCGCCGCCCTCATCCCACGCGCGTGTCTTCCAGCCGCTCGGCGCCGAGAATCGCGCGACGGCGCAGCGATCGGGGCCGCCGGGTGCGGTGCCGGGGAAGCCTGCGGACCACTCGAAGCTCGTCGGCGAGACGCTCGACTCGCGATATTCGATCACGCGCAAGATCGGCGAGGGCGGGATGTCGTTCGTCTATCTCGCCAATGATGTGATCACCAAGCAGCAGGTCGCGATCAAGATTCTGTCGCCCGCGCTGAGTCACGATCGCACTGCGATGGCGCGGCTGCGGCGCGAAGCGGAGCTCGGCGGGCGCCTCGCGCATCCGAACGTCTGCCACATCATCCGGCTCGGCGAGACGAGCAACGGGCTCGTGTACGTCGTGATGCCCTTCGTGCAGGGCGAGCTGCTCTGCGACATCACCAATCGCGCGAAGCAGCTGCCGCTCGATGTCACCGTCCGCTACATCACCGACATCGCGGCGGGGCTGCAGGTCGCGCACGAGCTGGGGATCGTGCATCGCGATCTCAAGCCCGAGAACATCATGGTCAGCGAGGCGCCCGACGGCAGCGAGCGCGCGATCGTGATGGACTTCGGGCTCGCGAAGGAGCGCGCGGTGAGCGCGGAGATCAAAAAGCTCACCGCGACGGGGATCGTGCTCGGCACACCCGAGTTCATGAGCCCGGAGCAGCTGCGCGGCAAGGCGCTCGACCCACGCACGGATGTGTACTCGCTCGGCCTCATGGCGTACGAGATGCTCACGGGGAAGCTGCCGTTCATCGGCCGCACGCAGCAGGAGATCATGATCGCGCGGCTGCGCAGCGAGCCGACGCTCATTCGCGCGGCGCGACCGGATCTGAACTTCTCGGCGGCGCTCGAGAAGGTCCTGCAGAAGAGCATGGAGCGCGAGCCGGCGGACAGGTATCAGACGGCGCCGGAATTCGCAGCGGCTCTTGCGGAGACGGCGGGGCCGGGGCGCGGGAACAGCGGCATGCTGGACAGGATTTTCGGGCGCTAGAGGTACTGGCCGCGTTGGCCGCGCTTGCGAATGCGGTCGCCCGCGCCCTATTGCAGCCCCTCGCGGCGCCCGGTCAGATTTCACCCCATGAAGCGACACGCGGCGTTCGAGCCACCCGAGTACGTCGCCTGGGCAAGCGATGCCACCGAGCGGTCGCGCTTCGACGCCACCATCGCGAGACACCCGGAACGAGCAGCGATCATCGACGCATTGCGCGAGCCCCAGCTGCTGGACCTCTACGCGGGGCTCGTCCGCACTCGATTGATCGACGTCGCGCTCAAGCGGTTCGTGAAGCAGGGCGTGATCTCGAAAGCGTGGCTGGGCACGGGAGAGGAGGCGGCGACGGTCGGTCCCGTGCACGCGCTCAGGCGCGGCACGAACGGCGACATCGTCGCGCCGATGATCCGTAACTCAGGTGCCTGCAACGAGATGGGCATGCCGGCGGCGGACATCTTCCGCTCGTACATGGGCACCGGCGACAGCCCGTCGCACGGCCGGGACGGGCACTACGGCGACTTCTCTCGCGGGATCCTGCCGCCGGTAAGCATCGTGGGCGATTGCGCGGCCGTGGTGGCAGGGATAGCCCTCGCCATGCGCCTACAGGGGCGCGACAGCGTGGCCATTACCTGGGTTGGTGACGGAAGCACGAAGACGGGCGTTTTTCATGAGGGGCTCAACTTCGCGGCGGTAAACAAGGTGCCCGCGATTTTCGTCATTCAGAACAACCAGGTCGCGCTGGGCACACGTCTCTCGCAGCATCATCTCGAGCCCGCGCCGACCAGCTTCGCGAATTGGCCGCAGGCCTACGGGATTTGGGGTGGCGTCTTCGACGGCAACAACGTGCTCGATGGCTACGCGCTCACGTCGCTGGCGGCCGAGCGATGCAGGCGCGGCGAAGGTCCGGCGCTCCTGATCGCGGAGACGTTCCGGATGGGTGGGCACGCGACGCACGATGAGCACGAGGCGCGTCGCACCTTCGACTCGGAGCTCTTCGGGCTGTGGGGACGGCGCGAGCCGATCGCGATGTACGAGCAGTGGCTGCGCGCGCGCGGGATATCGGCGGAGCAGATCGAGGCGCGGGAACAGGACGTGGAGCTCGAGGTAAGCAAGGCAGAGGAAGAGGCACTCGCGAGTCGCGCCAGCAACATGCCAAAGGGCGAGGACGCGTTGAGAGGAGTCTATCACACAGGGATGAGCTCATGAGATCACTGATTGCAATCGCCGGCGTCTTCGGAATCGCCACCGCGTCGATCGCGTGTGGCGGTTCGAGCGATGGCGGCAGTGTGACTCCTCCCGACGGCAGCACCTTCCCGAGCGCGCTCACGGTTGCGGGGGGAATGCACATCACTTACTTCGCGAAGGTGCCCGGCGCGCGCGTGATGGCTCTCGGCCCCGACGGTGCGGTGTACGTGAGCGAGACCGGCGCGAACAAGGTCGTGCGCGTGTGGGACACGAACGGTGACAACGTAGCGGACAGCCTGCGCACGGTGGTGGAAGGGCTCAACGGACCGTCGGGGCTCGCGTTTCACAAGGGCTATCTCTACATCGCGAACACGAACGGCGTGGTGCGCGTGCAGCTGAATGCGCAGGGCGTCGTCATGGCGTCGCCGGTGTCCGTGAACTCGCTGCCTGCCGGCGGTGGACATGCGACGCGCACGATCGTGTTCGGCGCCGACAGCGCGATGTACGTGTCGGTGGGCTCGTCGTGCAACCTGTGTGTGGAGACGGACTCGGAGCGCGCGAGTGTCGTGCGTTTCAACGAAGATGGCTCGAGCGGCCGGGTGTTTTCGCGCGGGCTGCGCAATGCCGTGGGGCTAGCGGTGAATCCGACGACGCACAAGCTGTGGGTGTCGCAGAACGAGCGCGACAACGTGACGCCCGACCATCAGAATCTGCCGCCGGAAGAGATCAACATTCTGCAGGACGGGAAGGACTTCGGCTGGCCGTACTGCTATTCACTGAATGGCGCGCCGGTGCCGAATCCGGAGTACAACGACGCGGCGCGCTGCGCGACGACGGTCACTGCCGCGCTCGAGATGCAGGCGCACTCCGCGCCGCTCGGCATGACCTTCCTCGACAAGGCGACGCTGTTGCCGTCCGAGTATCGCGGCGATCTGCTCGTGGCGTTTCACGGCTCGTGGGATCGCGATCAGCCGACGGGGGCGAAGGTCGTGCGCGTGAAGATCTCGGGCGGCGTGCCGACGGGCGTCGAGGACTTCGTGAGCGGATGGCAGCGCGCGGACGGCTCGCGCTGGGGGCGTCCGGCCGATGTGCAGGTGTACAAGGACGGCTCGGTGCTCATCTCGGACGATCAGAGCGGCTCGCTCTATCGCGTCGCTCCGTAGTGGCGCGATGGTAGCGGCGTGAACTCATTGTCGCACACGGTGCTCGCCGCGGTCGCGCTCGCGTCACTCGTGGTTGGTGGCGCGCGGCCGCTCGCCGCGCAGACGCTCGTCGCGCAGAACCAGCGCCTCGTCGCGCGCGCGGACACGCTCCTGATCGCGGGGCGCATCTTCGAAGCCGAATCGCTCTACTACATCGCCGTGCGGCGCGGGCCGCGCGATCCCGTCGCGCGCCTCGCGCTCGGGCGCTATCTCGCGCAGCGTGGCGCGCTCAAGGTTGGCGCGGTGCTCATGGAGGAGGCGCGATACTTCGGCGGCGACGCCGCGCGGATAGCCGTCGAGCTCGCGCCGGTGTACGAGCGGCTTGGCGAGTACAACCATCTGGCGGCGCTGCCGGCGAGTGCGGTGCCGTACGGCGAGCGGATGCGCGCGGAGTATCTGCGCGACAATCGGCCGGCGATCGCGGGCCCCGACTCGGCGACCGTCGACTACGTGGTGAACGACAGCCAGCTGCTGGGTCGCGTGAGGTTGTTGATCGGCGCCGACACGGTAACCGCGACGATCGATGCGCGAACGGAGGGGCTCGTGCTCGACACCGTGTGGGCGCGGCGCAAGGGGCTGCCCCGCTTCGGCGCGCGCGCGCTCGCGGCGAGCGCTGTGGATGCGGTGACGCCGACGGTGGCGCTCGGGCCGTACACCTTCTCGAACGTGCCAACGCGATTCGCGATGTTGCACGGTGCGGCGAAGGCGACGATCGGGCTCGATCTGATAGGACAGCTCGCGCCGAGCTTCGATCCGCGCGGCGGGAAGATCGTGCTGCGCGCGGGCGGGAGACTGCCGTCGACGTTCCCGGGGCTACGGATTGCGACGCTCACGAATGATCGCGGCGTGTACGTGGTGAAGGGCGAGACGATCTTTCCGCTCGGGCACCCCGATGTACAGCGCTACTTCCGGAATTCGCGGTGGACGCTGAATCCGAAGCGGGGGGAGGTGGTGGTGGATTCGGTGGGGGCGCCGAAGTCGCTGTAGGGGTGATCGAGTCTCTACCGCCCGATCCGTCGCAGCTCCACCAGCAGACATCGGTCCTGCACCACCTCAATGCCCGCGCGCGCGAGCTGCTCCGCCACCGCGTCGTGCCGGATCCCCGACTGCAGCCACACCGCTTTCGGCCGCTTCGCGAGAATGTCGTCGACGTGCGGCGGAATATCTTGCGGCCGTCGAAACACATCGACGAGATCGATCTCACCCGGCACCGCCGAAAGCGTGCGGTATGCGGTCGATCCGAACAGCTCGCGCATCTCCGGATAGTAGACGGGCACCGGAATCACCTCGTAGCCCGCGCGATGCGCATGCTCCGGCACGTAGTACGCAGGCGCGCCGGACTCTGGCGTCTTCACGCCCAGGACCGCGATGCGGCGCGTACGCTCGAGCAGTGCACGCAGCTGCGCCGGCGTGTCGAGCAGCCGCTCGCGCCAGTCGAGCTCAGGGTCGAAGAGACTGTCGGGCTTTGCGGTCACCGTTGTCGCCTCTGCATGGGAGCACATCGCATCCGCTCACCAACTCCAATCTCAAGATATGTGCTCGCTCGCGCCGCGCGTTTCTCACCTTCGCGGGGGTAGAGTGCACCTGGCCGTTCAGCTAGCTTTCTAGGCTGTATACAATGAACGCTGGCACTGAGGAGATCTCCGAATGCGAATGCTTGTTCTTGGTGCGGGCCTGCAAGGCTCGGCCTGCGCGTATGACCTGCTCCAGAATCCGAATGTCACCGAGGTTCGCCTCGCCGACCTGAACATTTCGCACCTCCCCGACTTCCTCAACGAGTACTCGGGAAAGCGGCTGATTCCGACGCCGCTCGATGTTCGCGATCGCGAGGCCGTGCTCGCCCTGATGCGCGAGAGCAAGGCGACGATGAGCGCGATTCCGTACTACTTCAATCTCGACCTCGCGCGCCTCGCGGTGCAGGCGGGAACGAACTTCTGCGATCTCGGCGGCAACACCGAGATCGTGTTCCAGCAGAAGGAGCTGGACGCCGAGGCCCGCAAGGCGAAGGTCACCATCGTTCCGGATTGCGGTCTCGCGCCCGGCATGGTGAACATCCTCGCGCAGTACGGCATCTCGCAGCTCGACGATGTGAAGACGGTCAAGATCTTCGTCGGTGGACTCCCGCAGCAACCCGAGGGGCCGCTCGGCTATCAGATCGTCTACTCGCTCGAGGGCGTGCTCGACTACTACACGACGCTCTCGTGGATCGTGCGCAATGGGAAGCGCGAGCAGGTGAAGGCGCTCTCCGAGCGCGAGCCGGTGATGTTTCCGAAGCCGGTAGGCGAGCTCGAGGCGTTTCACACGGCGGGCGGACTGTCGACGATGGCGTGGCGCTACGAGGGGAAGATTCCCTCGATGGAATACAAGACGCTCCGCTATCCGGGACATGCGCACATCATGGAGGCGATTCGCGAGCTCGGACTGCTCGAGCTCACGCCGATCGATGTGAAGGGAACGAAGGTCGTGCCGCGCGATGTGATCGTGGCCGCGATGGGCCCGCGCCTCACGAAGCCCAAGGGGCGCGATCTCGTCGCGCTGCGCGTGGTCGTCGAGGGAACGAAGGGCGGCGCCGCGAAGACGCTGGGCTGGGAGCTGCTCGACTACTACGACGAGTCGCGCGGCATCAGCGCGATGATGCGGACGACGGGCTACTCGCTGTCGATCACTGGGCAGATGCAGGCCAATGGCGAGCTCGAGACGGGCGTGCACACGCCCGACGAGTGCATCCCGGCGGAGAAGTACATCTCCGAGCTGGCGAAGCGCGGCGTGATGATCAGGGAGATCTAGCTGCGATGATCAAGACGTAATTCACAATGCAGCGATCCTTAGCACGCCTTGGCGACCCTGTCGCCACCGTCGAGTCGCCGGCACTGGTCATCGACCTCGATGCGATGGAGCGCAATCTCGCGGCGATGGCGGCGTTTGCACGCTCGCACGGCGTTCGCTTGCGCCCGCACGCCAAAATGCACAAGAGCGCGGCGATCGCCAAGGCGCAGATCGCCGCTGGTGCGGTCGGCGTCTGCGTACAGAAGGTCAGCGAGGCCGAGGTCCTGGCTGATGCCGGGATCACGGACATCTACATCAGCAACGAGGCGATCGACGCGGCGAAGCTGACGCGGGTGGCCGCATTGGCCGGGCGCATCAAACTCGCAATCGCGGTCGATTCGATCCTCGGCGTGGATCGCCTCGCCGAAGCTTGCAAGGCCGCCGGCAGCGCGCCGAATGTATTCGTCGAGATCGACGTCGGCCAAGGCCGCTGTGGCGTCTCGCCAGCGGCAGCAGGTGCGCTCGCGCGCCACGTTGTGTCGCGCGGCCTGCGCTTCGCGGGCCTGCAGGCCTACCATGGCGGGGCCCAGCATCTACGCGGCGCGGCTGAGCGCGAGGCCGCAGTGCGCAGCGGGGCGACTTTAGTGCGCGCGGCGCAGATGAGCATCACCTCGGCCGGCATCGCGTGCCCGCTCGTGACTGGCGGGGGCACCGGCACGTTTGTCTTCGAGGCCTCGAGCGGCGCCTACGGCGAGCTGCAGGTCGGCAGTTATCTGTTCATGGATAGCGACTATGCCGACAATGAACCGGCGGAACACGCGCCGCGGTTCGAGCACGCCCTGTTCGTCAAGTCGCAGGTGATGAGCCGCGGCGCATCACATGTGGTGGTCGATGCCGGCCTCAAGGCGTACGCGATCGATTCCGGGCTGCCGCGGGTCTGGCGGCGCGAGCTCGAGATGATCAACTACGGCGACGAACACGGCATCCTGAAGCCGAGCGGCAGTGGCTCGGCTGCCGATCTCCCTCTGCTCGGCGAGACCGTCTGGCTAGTGCCGGGGCACTGCGACCCGACCGTCAACCTGCACGACGCTTACGTGGCGGTGCGCGGTGGGGTGGAACGGGGCGTGGTCGAGGCGCTGTGGCCAGTCGACACCCGCGGCTGCCTGCTCTAAAGAAGGCAGCGGAACTGCACCACTATCATCGGCCCGCAAGTCATCGTTCGCATCGCCCCGTGCTTCTGCTATTCCTCGTCAGGCGATCGCGCTCAACGCTCGAACGATGCCAGCGTCGCGCCCATCGCGTCGATCGTCGACTTCGCGTTCCATCGGTCGACGCCGTTGTAGATGAACGCGAAGGCGAGCATCTCGCCGTCCCTCGCCGTGACGTAGCCGCCGAGCGAAATGACGCTGTTCGTCGTTCCCGTCTTGGCGTGGAGATTCCCCTGCGCCGGTGTCGCGCGCATGCGATGGCGCAGCAGCTCCGACTGGCCCGCAATCGGAAGCGACATGTGGAAGGCGTCCTTCCATGGCGCGCTGTTCGCGTACGAGAGCAGCTGCACGAGCGCGCGCGGCGTGATCTTGTCGAGCACCGAGAGCCCACTGCCATCGGCGGCGAACACCGCACCGGGCGTGGCGCCGACCTTCGTCGTCATGAAGCTCTGGAGCAGCCCGTTCGCCGTCTCCACCGAGCCCACCGAGCTCGGTGACGCATGGCGCCCCGCATCGCGGAAGAGCAGCTCGGCGTAGTGATTGATGCTCTCGCCATTCATCACGTCGAGCATCTGGCCGATTGACGGAGAAGCAAGTCCCGTCACCTTCACGGAGTTCGGCGGCGTTGCCGCGAAGCTCGTGTTGCCATCGACGGTGATCCCGTGCGCCTGCAGCGCACGACGGAATGCGCCGGCGCAGAACGCCGTCGGATCTTCGACCACGAGCTGATAGCTTCGTTCGCCGGCCTTCGCGCCGATCGTTCCCGATACCTGAATGACGCCCGCGGAGGTGGTGTGCGCGCTGATGCGCGCGCCGCTGCCGGCCACGGTGCGCACCGTCGAGGCGACGGGAAGCGTCGTCGCGGGATCGAGCGCGACCACCGCGCCCGTTTTTCCGCTCCCAGGCTTCACGCGCACGATCACGAGATTCTCGTTCAGCGAGAGCGCGGAGATGCGCGCCGCGTAGCCGGAGTGCAGATAGCGCGCCTGCCATCCCTCGGGGATGCGCTGCGTGTCGAAGGCGCTCGCGTCGGCGATCAGCGTGCCCGTGACCCGCTTCACACCTGCCGTCGCGACAAGCTGTGCGAGCGCGTCCATCGCGCCGCCGGCGCCGGTGATGAAGCGCTTCGAGAGCGCAGGGTCGCCGTCACCGCGGATGATGAGATTGCCGCGGAGCACGCCGTCGGCGCCGAGGGGGCCGTCGCGAAGCACGTCGGTGCTGAACTGATGCGCGGCGCCGAACTGGTCGAGCGCGAGCGCAGTCGTGAACAGCTTCATGTTCGACGCGGGCTGCAGCGGCTCGTCGGGATTGACCGTGTAGAGCGTGTCGTTGCGCGTGAGCGAGAGGACGACCACGCCCCAGGTGCCATTGCGCACGCGGCTCATCATGAGCTGGTGCAGATCGCTCACGAGCTCGAGCTCACTCGCCGGCGTCTCGAAGTGGATCGCCGAGACGGCGCGGGTTTCCCGGCGGGCGCGACGGCGGGGGCGGTGCTTGGTGTCGTCGGCGGGCTGGTGGACCGTCGGCGCGGTCAGCGCGCGAGGAGTAGCCGCGACGCTATTCGTGGGTGAAGCGAGCACAGCAGTAAACGCCAGCGCGATTCCGGCGCGGAGTAGAATGGATTGCGAAGTGGTCGAGCGGAAGAATAATGACAAGTGCAACGCCGGCATGGTGTTAGAAGAACGAAAGCAAATATGGCTGGGCGATGGAAGCTCATGCGCCGCGACGCGCACGTCAACCCTGTCACTACGAGTTGGATGGCACTGCGTCACAAATTTGCAGCGCGTAACGATGTCCTGCCTGTCTTGACGCTTTCAGGGCTGACGAAGCCACTGCAGCGTCACTCAGCTTCCTCCCGCAGACCGCGCGCTGAATCGCTCGGGTACGGAAAGTAAAGCTCGTTTCCGTCCAGATCACGCACGATCATGAGCGGGTAGCCCCAATACCCGTCCTCCACACTCACACGCTTGCCTTCCAGTTCAGCGCGTAGCGCGTGCAGGACACCGACGTCGAGCGAGATGAAGGTGAGTCCAGAGCCCACTTTGTTCGGCCACTGCGAAGACAAAATGAGCGCGCAGCCCTGGCGATCCACCTGCGCCACGAGCGCTTGCCCCTCCTCTTCGTAGCGCCAGCTCTGCGTGAATCCCAGTTGGTTGACGTAGAAGTCGACCGAGCGGTCGACGTCTCCAACGAACAGAACCGGACGCGTATACCAATCGCTCACGGAGGTACTCCTCCATTCGTACGTCAGACTTTGACGATGATTCCGCGCCGGTGCATGAGATGCAGCCCGGCGTAAAAAACGGCGACGTAGATGAGCGCAAAGAGCAGGCTCGCGTCGCGGGGATCGGAGAAGAGCGGGGCGAGAAGCGAATCGTACATCGCGCTCTGCACGGATACGAGCGCGCCGCCGCGCGGCACCTTCACCAGCGTGTAGATCAAGCGCGAGAGGAAGCCCGACGCCACGAACGCGACGATCGGATTGAGCCCGAAGGGAATGAACGGCTTCGTCCAGGCCCGCCAGCCGCGCACATCCACGAGCCACGCGCACGTCGCGATCGCGACGCACGCCATCCCAGCCGTGAAGAGTACGTAGGAGCTCGTCCACAGATTCTTCCCGATCGGGAAAGACCACGCCCACACCAGCCCTGCCGCCATCCCGAGCGAGCCCACCGCGAAGAGAGTGGTGAGTCGCTCCTCGAGCGGGCGCGGTTGCGCGATCCATCGTCCGGCGAGCACGCCAAGCATCGCGGTGGCCGTCGCGGGAATGGTGGAGAGAATGCCCTCTGGATCCCAGATGCCGCCGCCGCCGATCCACATGTGATTCGGACCGATGACGCTGCGATCAACCCACGCCGCGAGCGACGCGCCCGGATCGCTGAGGAGGAGCGCACCCATGCCGTGTCCGGGCACCGGGATGAGCGTGAGCGCGAGCCAGTAGCCGACGAGCAGCGCCGCGACGATCCAGAGTTGCGCGCGCACGCTCGTGCGCATCGTGAGCAGCGCGCCAAGCAGATAGCAGACGCCGATGCGCTGCAGCACGCCCGTCACGCGCCAGTGCGAGACGTCGAGCGGGATGGTGGTGGAGTCGAACACCACGCCACCCGGGAGGTGCACCAAAAACTGGTGATACGGGAATCCCGTCATCAGCAGCCCCACCCCGATGATCGTCAACGCTCGGCGCGCGGTCTGGCGCATGATCGCACCGTCGCTCTCACCGCGTGCGCGGCGTGCCTCGCGCGAGAGATGGGTGGTGACGCCGACGATAAGCAAGAAGAACGGGAAAATCAGATCGGTGGGCGTCCAGCCGAACCACGGCGCGTGCTCGAGCGGCTCGTAGATCGCACCCCAGCTCCCCGGATTGTTCACGAGAAGCATGCCGGCGACGGTGACCCCCCGAAACACGTCGAGCGACAGAAGTCGCTCGCGAGTGGAGGACGGCGTCACCGCGTTGCCATCAGAAGCTGACTTTGAGATGGCCGAAGAGGAAGAGCAGGCCGACGATGATGAACGACGCCAGCACGAGCGGTGCGACGAAGAGCGCGCGAAAGAGCTTCGCATCGTACTTGAGATGCATGTAGAACATCACGACGATCGAGAACTTGATCGCCGATAGCGCGAGCAGCACGGGCACGAACAGCTTCGTGGCGGTGAACGAGGGGATGTAGTAGATCCATACCTCGAGCGCCGTGATCGCCGCCAGAATCAGCGCGACCCACTTGTACGTGCCCCAGTCCGGGTGCGTGTGCTCGTGCGCGGCGGCGTCGCCTTGCGAGTCGTGCGACACGTTCGAGTGCGAGTGATCGGCGGCCATCTAGTGTCCCCGGTTACTTGATGAGGTAGACGAGCGTGAAGATCGCGATCCAGACCACGTCGACGAAGTGCCAGTAGAGCGCGCAGACGTCGACGTTGATCGCCTCGTCCGGCGTGAGCCCGCGCTTCATGTCGATGAAGAGGAGCGTGAGCAGCCAGATGACGCCGGCCGTCACGTGCGCGCCGTGGAAGCCCGTGAGAATGAAGAACGACGAGCCGAACAAATTCGTGTGGATCGTGAGCCCCTCGTGCACGAATGAGGTGAACTCGTACGCCTGGAAGGCGAGGAACGTCGCGCCGAGCAGCGCCGTGGAGGCGAGCCAGATCTTCGACGACTTGCGATCGCCGCGCACGACGGCCGAGTGCGCGAGCACCATCGCGAGCGAGGACATGAGGAGCACGAAGGTCGAGACCGACGTGACCGGAATATTGAGGATCGCCTTGTAGACGTGCCCCGTGGCCGGATCGGTCCACGCCTCGTGCGGGAACGGCCCGACCAGCGAGCGCCCGCGATAGATGAGATAGGTCGAGATCAGCGACGCGAAGAAGAAGCACTCCGAGCCGATGAATGCCCAGATCGCGACCTTCGTGTTGTTGAGCCCCGTGCTGGTGGGCGGATGCCCGGCATGGGTGTCGTGTGTGTCGATAGCGGCGGTGGCCAAAGCGATCTCCGAAAGCGTCAGGTCGTGAAGTTGATGCGGAGCTAGTGGTGCTCGGGCTCGAGCGGCGTAAGCAGCCAGCTATACAGCGACAGTACGAACACAACTGCCGCGACGAGCATGATCGGCAGATTCTTGTGCATGATGAGACCGATGAACACAGAACCGAGCGCGAAGGCGGCGACGAACGGACGGATCGTGGGCGTCGGCATCACGATGCCGAGCGCGCTCGCGGTCGGATGCGCATCCGCGGCGTTGAGCTTCGTGTCGGACGGCACCTGCACCGAGCCGACCTTCTGGCCCGCGAGTGCGATCTCGGCGAGTCCCTCCGGCTCGCTTCCGTGCGGTACATCGGCGCTCAGCCTCGGCGACTTGCGATCCCAGAGCGGATAGCGCGACGTGACCTTCGGAATGACCGCGAAGTTGTAATCCGGCGGCGGGGAGGGAATCGTCCACTCGAGCGTTGCGCCGCCCCATGGATCGTTGCCCGCGACTTTGCCGCTCTTCATGCTCGAGAACCAGTTGTACGCGAAGAAGATCGTGCCGATGACGATGAGCAGCGCGCCATAGCTCGCAAGGTGGTTGTTCTGCTCCCATCCCTGTCCGGCATCGTAGCTCGAGATGCGGCGCGGCATGCCATCGAGCCCGAGGAAGTGCATCGGGAAAAAGGTCAGGTTCATGCCGATCGCCGTGAACCAGAAGTGCCAGTTGCCGATCTTCTCGCTCATCAGGCGGCCCGTGATCTTCGGATAGAACATGTAGAGGCCGGCGAACAGCCCCATCATGGATCCGCCAAAGAGCACGTAATGGAAGTGCGCGACAATGAAGTAGCTGTCGGTCTGTTGCAGATCGGACGGCGGCGAGGAGTGCATGACGCCGGAGATACCGCCGATCGTGAAGAGCGCGACGAGGCCGATCGCGAACTTCATTGCCGTGGTGAAGCGCAGCGAGCCGCCCCACATGGTGCCGAGCCAGTTGAAGATCTTCACGCCCGTCGGAATCGCGATCAGCATCGTGGTGATGGCGAAGAACGAATCGGCGATCGGGCCCATGCCAACCGCGAACATGTGGTGCGCCCACACGCCGAAGCCGAGGAAGGC
>Ga0075521_10000012_pt1 | contig 32782 bp, 31 predicted proteins | sample NGEPerD_FD_74785 | JGI IMG/M metagenome (GOLD analysis project Ga0075521, IMG submission 74785) | Arctic peat soil microbial communities from the Barrow Environmental Observatory site, Barrow, Alaska, USA - NGEE PermafrostAB12-D | ecosystem: Environmental > Terrestrial > Soil > Wetlands > Peat ...
CAGTACGAGGCGCTGCTGCGCCTGGCCGACGAACCGGAGGGCGAGCTGATCGCTCCGGGCAGCTTCCTGCCGGCGGCGGAGCGCTACGGGCTGATCCGCGACATCGACCGGATGGTGCTGGAGAAGGTCGCTGCGATGCTGGGCGGCGCGCACGGGCGCGGCGGCGTGCGCATCGCCATGAACGTCTCGGCGGTGTCGGTCACCGACGGCACGATGCTCGCCCACATCGAGCGCCAGCTGGCGCTGCACGACGCCGACCCGTCGCTGCTGGTGATCGAGGTCACGGAGACGGCGGCGATCTCGGACATGCAGAGCGCGCGGGCATTCTGCACGGGGGCGCTGTCGCTCGGCTGCTCGGTGGCGCTGGACGACTTCGGCGCCGGCTTCGGCTCCTTCCAGTACCTCAAGCACCTTCCCTTCAGCCATCTGAAGATCGACGGCGATTTCATCCGCCGTCTGCCCGTCTCGCGCACCGATCAGCTGGTGGTCAAGGCGCTCGCGGGGGTCGTTCGCGGGATGGGCCGGGAGACGATCGCCGAGTTTGTGGGCGACGAGCCGACCATGAGCATGCTGCGCAGCTATGGCGTGGACTACGCCCAGGGCTTCGAGGTGGGGCGCCCGCATCCGCTCGTCCCGATCCCGGGGTAGCGGGGCCGCACGGCGCCGCGCGGGGTGGTAGCGAGCACGTCGGGTCGTGAGCACGGCGGGCCGCGTGACTACTTGGGCTGCGGGAACTGCCTGCGCATGGCGGCGTCCCACGCACGGTCGCTGAGCAGTCGGCGGGTGGCGATGGTGAGCTTGGCGGAGGGCGTGATGGTGATCCGCGCGGGCGGGCGCGAGCGGGTGATGGCCCGCTCGATCACCTTCGCCACGCGCTCCGGTCCGGCGCCGAGGCGGCGCATGGGGCCGTCGTAGGCGCCTTTGGTGACGGCGCCTACGGTGGCGTTGAAGTGCGCATAGGGGTCCTCCGCGGAGCTCTGCACGTCGATCATGCTGGCGGTGGCCGTCTCGCCGAACTCGGTTGTGATGAGCCCCGGCTCCAGCAGGATCACGTCGATCCCGAAGCCGCGCAGCTCGAAGCGCAGCGCGTCGGAGATCGCCTCCAGCGCGTGCTTGGTCGCGTGGTAATGCCCACCGCCGGGGAACGACAGGCGCCCGCCCATGGAGCCGACGTTGACGATCTTGCCCCAGCGCTGCGCGCGCATCTTCGGCAGCACGAGCTGGGTGAGGCGCACGAGACCGAAGACGTTGGTCTCGAACTGGCGCCGGACGGCCTCGAGCGGCACGGTCTCGATCGCGCCGCTCTGGCTGTAGCCGGCGTTGTTGATCAGCACGCCCACCGCTCCCTCGGCCCGCTCGATGCTCTCCACAGCCGCTTTCATCGACTGCTCGTCGGTGACGTCGAGCGCCAGCGTGCGACAGCCGGCGTCCGTGAGCTCGGCGATCGACTCGGGGTGCCGTGCGCTGGCGTATACGGTCCATCCGGAGCGCGCGAGCGCGAGCGCGGTGGCGCGGCCGATGCCGGACGAGCAGCCGGTGATGAGCACCGCCCTGGACGGCTCGGGCATCGGCGCAGCATATGCGTTCGCGGCGCCCGCGCGAGAGGTAGGCTCCCTGCATGACCACCATCTCGCCAGACACCCTCCCCGACGCCCTGAACGCCCCCGCGCGCGCGTTCATCGCCCAGAGACATCGGCTTCTGATCGGCTCCGAGCGTCCGGAGGCGGCCGACGGGCGAGCCTTCGCCACGCTCGATCCCTCGACCGGCAGCGAGATCGCCCAGGTCGCCCACGCGGGCGCGGAGGACGTCCAGCGCGCGGTCGCCGCTGCGCGCGAGGCGTTCGCGGAGGGCCCGTGGGCGTCGCTGGCGCCGTCGGGGCGCGAGCGGCTGATGCTCGCGCTGGCCGCGGCGATCGAGGAGCGCGCGGAGGAGTTCGCGCAGATCGAGTCGCTGGACAACGGCAAGCCGGTGCGCCTCGCCCAATACGTGGACGTGGGCGGCGCCGTGGGGCACCTGCGCTACTTCGCGGGCTGGCCGACGAAGATCGAGGGCAGCGTGCTGCCGGTCACGGCGCCGAACATGCTCTGCTACACGCGCCGCGAAGCGGTTGGGGTGTGCGCGCAGATCGTGCCGTGGAACTTTCCGCTGCTGATGACCGCGTGGAAGCTCGGCCCGGCGCTGGCGGCGGGCTGCACGATCGTGCTGAAGCCCGCCGAGCAGACGCCGCTGAGCGCGCTGCGCCTGGGCGAGCTGGCGCTGGAGGTGGGCTTCCCGCCGGGCGTGCTGAACGTGCTCACGGGCGATGGCGCCACGGGCGCGGCGCTGGTCGATCACCCCGACGTGGACAAGATCGCCTTCACCGGCTCGACGTCCGTCGGGCGCGAGATCGGCGCGAAGGCGGGGAAGGCACTCAAGCGCGTCACGCTGGAGCTGGGCGGCAAGTCGCCGAACGTGATCCTCCCCGACGCGGACATCGGCGCGGCTATCAAGGGCTCCTTCCAGGCGATCTACTTCAACTCCGGGCAGTCCTGCAACGCGGGCTCGCGCCTGTTCGTGCCCGCGGAGCGCTACGACGAGGTGCTCGGGGCGCTCGCGGAGGCGGCCAGCTCGGCGCGCCTGGGGCCGGGTCTGGACCCCGACACGCAGCTCGGGCCGCTGGTGTCGGCCGAGCAGCGCGAGCGCGTGATGGGCTACATCGAGTCGGGTCGCTCAGAAGGCGCCGAGGTGCTCGCGGGCGGCGAGGCGGTGCTCGGCGACAGCGGCGGCTACTTCGTGGCGCCGACGCTGTTCAGCACGACCTCCGACGAGTTGCGGATCGCGCGCGAGGAGATCTTCGGCCCGGTGCTCGTGGCCTCGCCGTATGACTCGCTGGAGGAAGTCGCGGCGCGCGCCAACGCCGGTGAGTACGGGCTCGCTGCGGGCGTGTGGACGCGCGACGTGGGCAGCGCCCACCGCCTGGCGGCGATGCTGCGCGCGGGCTCGGTCTACATCAACACCTGGGGAGTGGCGGACCCGTCAGCGCCGTTCGGCGGCTTCAAGGCATCGGGCATCGGCCGCGAGCACGGCCACGACGGTCTCGATGCCTATCTGGAGACCAAGACCGTGTGGACGGCGCTGTGAGCTTCACCGCTTCGTGAGCGTCGCCGCGCAGAGTGTGCGTGGCCAAGCCGGTGTCCGCTCCGAGCGGTGGGCGCCCGCGCTCGCCGGGCTGCTGGCGCTCCTGCTGCTGGCGGCCACCGCCGAGATAGTCCTCGACGGCGCCGTCGGGCACTCGCCGCTGGTCCCCAAATCACCTGAGATCGCCGGCTGGCTGCAGGGCGTGGGCGAGCGCCTCGGCTTCCGCGTCTTCCTGATCGCGGTGCTGGTGTTCACGGCTGCCTACGCGGGACTGCTGGCGCTCGCACGCCGAACGGAGACCCGCGTGCTCTCCAAACGCTCGGCGATCGTGCTGATCGGCGCGCTTCACCTGGTCGTGTTCGCCGGACCGATCCTGCTTTCGACTGACGTCTTCAGCTACATCGCCTATGCGCGCATGGGCGTCGAGCACGGCCTCAACCCGTACCTGAACGGCCCGTCGAGCATCGCCGGGGACCCCGTCTACACCTACGTCGGGCACGATTGGAGGCACGTCGCCACCGCCTACGGCCCGTTCTACACGCTGCTGTCCTATCCGCTCGCGCCGCTGGGGGTGACGGGCGCGGTGTGGGCGATGAAGCTGGAGGCGCTGCTGGCGAGCGCGGGCACGCTGGCGCTGACGTGGCGCTGCGCCCGTGCGCGCCAGCTGGACCCGGTGTGGGCGATCCTCGTGGTGGGCGCCAACCCGCTGTATGTGATCTATGCGCTGGGGGGCGCCCACAACGACCTGGTGATGCTGCTGGCGATGATGGGCGCGGTCAGCCTCACCCTCGCGCGCCCGTCCTCGCGCGGGCGCGAAGGGGCGGCGGCCGCCGTGATCGTGGCGGGCGCGCTTGTCAAGGCGACCGTCGCGGCGCTGCTGCCCTTCATGATCGTCTCCCGGCGCCGCCTGGCGCCGATCGTCGGCGCGCTCGCCGCGCTCGGTGTGGGGGCGGTGATCGGCTATGCGGCCTTCGGCGTCCACGGCATCGACGTGGTCGCGGCGCTCAACCGCGACGCGGCGTTCGTCTCGACGGACAGCTTCGCCAACGAGATCGCCCACCTGTTCGGCAAGCCGGGCGTCTTCCCGATCGACCACGACCTGCTGAAGGCGGGACTCGTCGTGATCGTGCTCCACCTGCTGTGGCGCACGTGGCGCGGCTATGACTGGATCGCGGCGTCGGGCTGGACGCTGCTGGCGATCTCCGTCACCAGCACCTGGCTGCTGGCGTGGTACATCCTCTGGCCGCTGCCGCTCGCGGTGCTCACCCGCGACCGGCGCCTGCTCGTTGCCACGTTTGCGATCCAGGGTCTGTTCATCCTCCACCAGATCACGCCGCTGCTGGCGCCGGTGTCATGAGCACGGGCTCGCCACCGCTGGACGGGGGGCTCGGCGGGCGCCTGCCGGCCTGGCTGCGCCCGCGGGAGCTGGAGCTGGGAGGGTCCGGCCGCACACGGCTCATCGAGTCCACTCTGCTGGCGCTCGTAGGCCTGCTGCTGGCGATCGCCACCGTCAACGACGTGGTGCTCCAGACCCACGTCAACCACCGGCTGGTCGCGGACCTGCGCACGTGGCGCTCCTACACGGGCCACGACTACAAGAACCTGTCTGTCGAACAGGACCTCTACGGGCACACCACGCGCGATGTGGTGTGCGGCAACGTCACCCCCGGAGCGCCCAAAGAACGCGTGCAGATCTGCCTGGCGATCACCGGTCCGGTGGCGCATGGGCGCCGTGCAGCGCACGGCGGCTGGTATCTGCCGCCGAAGGTGGAAGACCTGCGCCGCTACCGCTACGGCTGCTACGGCTCGACCAAGGACGGGAGGCTCTGTCCGCAATGAACGCCGCCGCCAGCACCCCCCCCGCCGCGTCCGTCGGGCTCGAAGGCGCGGACGGCCCCGGGGCACGGCTGCCGCGCTGGTGGCCGCTGGCGGCGATCACGCTGCTGGCGGCCGCGCTCAGACTGTCCACGCTGGGGCTGCAGAGCTTCTGGTACGACGAGGCGTTCACGCCCGTCCACGTCCTGCACCCGAGCCTGTGGGCGACGCTGCGCTCGGTCGTTCACACCGAGAACACGCCGCCGCTGTGGTACGTGCTCGCGTGGGCGGACTCGCGCGTGCTGGGGACCGGCGCGATCGCGTTGCGCCTGCCCTCGGCGCTGGCCGGGATCGCCACCGTGCCGGTCGCCTGGGCCATCGGCCGCGAGCTCGCGAGCCGGCGCGCGGCGATCCTGTTCGCGGCGATCGTGGCGGTCAACCCACTGTTCGTGTGGTACTCGCAGGAGGCGCGCGCCTATGGGCTGTTCGTGCTGCTGGCGGCGATGGCGATGCTGTGCTTCCTGCGCGCCGAGGGCGACCCGACGCCGCGCCACATGGCCGCGTTCGCGCTCAGCGGCGCGGCGGCGCTGCTGACGCACTACTTCGCCGTGTTCCTGCTGATTCCGATGGTGCTGTGGCTGTTGCGCGGATGGAGCGCTCGATCGTCCGCCAGCCGCCGCGCGGCTCTGTCGGCGATCGGCGCACTCGTGCTCGTCGGGCTGGCGCTGCTGCCGCTGATCTCCGCCCAGGGGGGGCACGGCACCCAGTGGATCGGCCGCTGGCCCATCTCCGAACGCCTGCAGGCGATACCGCAGTATTTCCTCACGGGCTACTCCGGCGCGCCGCTCGGGCACGGCGTCGAGCTGCTGGTGGCGCTGGTCGTGCTCAGCGGCCTCGGCCTGGGCGCGTGGCGGATCCTGGCGGCGCCCGCGGGCACAGCGTCGGAGGAGGCGCCCGCGCCCGCGCCCGCGACGGCGAACAAGGAGTGCGCGCCGGACGCGGATACGGAGCGGGAGCGCAGGCGCGAGCGCGAGCGCTGCAGCGGTGCCCGGCGCGGCGCGCTGATCGCCCTGGCGATCGCCGCCGGTGGGGTCCTCACGCCGATCGTGCTGGCGGGGCTCGGCGCGGACTATCTGGCGCCGCGGAACCTGGTGGCGGCGATGATCCCGGTCACGGCCGCGATCGCGGTGCTGGCGGCCGTAGCGGCGGACACCCGCGCCGGGGCCGCCATCGCCGCCGTGATCGTCCTGGCGTTCCTGGCGATCTCCGTGGACGTCGATCTCAGCCCGCGCCTGCAGCGCGGCAACTGGCGCGACGTCGCCGGGGCGCTGCGCGGGGTCTCGGCCGGGCGGGCGATCACGACGGTGGAGCTGGGGGCGGCGCCGCTTGAGTACTACCTCCCAGGGCTGCACAACCTGCGCCCGGGCGAATCGGCGCGTGTGAGCGAGATCGACGAGACCGGCTACGCCCCGCTGCGCGCCTCCGCGGGGGATCCGCCGGCGCCCGGCTTTCGCCTGCTGGCGCGCCTGGACTTCGACGGCCTGATCGTCTACCGCTTCCGCTCGGCGCGCGCGCGCCCGGTCTCAGAGGCGGCGCTGCGCCGCCACGTGATCACGCTCGCCCACCCCGAGGTGCTCGTCCCCGGCGCCACCCAGGTTTCCGCCTAGGGTGTGCTGGTGATGGCCCCGCTCGCGCAGACGGCATCCCCGACGAAAAGGATCTAGTTTTTCACTATGCCGCAGTTGACCTTGGAGGCCCGCAGTGAGGCTCAGGTGGCGCTGGAGCTGGCCCGCGAGCACCTGCTCTCCCTCCAGGACGACGCCGGCTGGTGGCGGGGGGAGCTGCAGACGAACGTCACGATGGACGCGGAGGACATGCTGCTGCGCGAGTTCCTGGGGGTGCGCCGGGCGGATGAGACGGAGCGCTCGGCGGCTTGGATCCGCTCGCAGCAGCGCGCGGACGGCACGTGGGCGAACTTCCACGGCGGCCCGGGCGAGCTGTCCACGACGATCGAGGCCTACTGGGCGCTGCGGCTGGCGGGCGACCCGGCCGACGCGCAGCACATGCGCGCCGCGGCCGAGTTCATCCGCGGCGCGGGCGGGGTCGAGCAGGCGCGGGTGTTCACCCATGTGTGGCTGGCGCTGTTCGGCCTGTGGTCGTGGGAGCGCGTGCCCGCGCTGCCGCCGGAGATCATGCTGCTGCCCCCGTGGGTGGCGCTGAACGTCTACGACTTCGCCTGCTGGGCGCGCCAGACGATCGTGGCGCTGTCGCTGGTCAAATCCCACCGGCCGGTGCGCCCGCTCCCATTCGACCTCGATGAGCTGCGCGTCCCCGCCGGCGGCGGGGACGATGCTGCGGCGCGGCGCAGCGATCGTCGCGTCTCCCGGCGCGCGATCTGGCTGGGCAGGCTCGACGGCGTCCTGCGCCGTTACGAGCGCCGCCCGATCCGTCCGCTGCGACGGCTGGCGGTGGCCCGGGCAGAGCGCTGGCTCGTGCGCCGCCAGGAGGCCGACGGCTCCTGGGGCGGGATCCAGCCCCCGTGGGTCTACTCGCTGATGGCGCTGAAGCTCGGCGGCTATCCGCTCGATCACCCACTGATGCAGCGCGGGCTGCAGGGCCTCGACGGCTTCATGGTGGAGGACCGTGACGACGCGCACGGCGTGGGCGCCCCGGCGGGGGAGAGCAGGCGCCTGGAAGCGTGCCAGTCGCCGGTGTGGGACACGGCCCTGGCGATGCTGGCCCTCAGCGACGCGGGGGTCTCGGGCGAGGATCCGGCGATGGTGCGCGCGGCTGACTGGCTGCTGGGCGAGGAGGTGACCCGGCGCGGGGACTGGTCGATCGCACGGCCCGACCTGGAGCCAGGCGGCTGGGCGTTCGAGTTCGCCAACGTCAACTACCCCGACGTGGACGACACCGCCGAGGTGGTGCTCGCGCTGGAGCGCCTGAGCGCCGAGCGCGTCGAGCGGGGACTCGATCCGGAGGAGGGCGAGCCGAGGCGCCAGGGAGCGGCGCACGCGCGCCGCGCGCGGATCGACGGAGCGCTGCGGCGCGCGCTGCGCTGGGTCGAGGGCATGCAGAGCTCAGACGGCGGCTGGGGCGCATTTGACGCTGACAACACGCGCTCGCTGGTGCGCGAGCTGCCGTTCCTGGACTTCGGCGAGGTGATCGACGAGCCCAGCGCGGACGTCACCGCCCACACGGTGGAGATGCTCGCGGTGCTGGGCCTCGGCGACAGCGAGGCGGCGCGCCGCGGCGTTGCGTGGCTGATCGAGCACCAGGAGGCCGACGGGTCGTGGTTCGGGCGCTGGGGCGTCAACCACGTCTATGGGACGGGCGCCGCGCTGCCGGGCCTGCTCGCCGCGGGCGTGGAGCCCGAGCGCGAGTGCATCAGGCGCGCGGTGCGCTGGCTCGAGACCCACCAGAACGAAGACGGCGGCTGGGGCGAGGACCCGCGCTCCTACGACGATCCCAAGTGGATCGGGCGCGGCCCGAGCACGGCCTCGCAGACGGCCTGGGCGCTGCTCGCGCTGCACGCGGCGGGCGAGCGCTCGCCGGCGGTGGCGCGCGGGGTGCAGTGGCTGGTCGCCGCCCAGCGCTCCGACGGTGGCTGGGACGAGCCGCAGTACACGGGCACGGGCTTCCCGTCGGACTACTACATCAACTACCACCTCTACCGGCTGACGTTCCCGATGATGGCGCTGGGGCGCTGCCTGGCGGGCGTCCCTGAGGGCGAGGCGCAGCCCGCCGGCGCCCCCGAGCGCCAGGAGTGATGCTCCTGGGCGAGGAGCCGAGCGGAGTGCCAGCCGACGCGGCGGCCATGCCGAGCGGAGTGCCAGCCGACGCGGCGGCCATGCCGAGCGGAGTGCCGGCGGCCGCGGCGGTGATGGCGAGGGCGCGGCACGAGAACTTCCCGGTCGCAAGTCGCGTGCTGCCGCGACGCGTGCGCGCGGACCTGCTGGCGATCTACGGCTTCGCCCGCCTCGCGGACGAGCTCGGCGACTCGGCCGAGGGCGACCGGCTCACAGCCCTGGACTGGCTGGAGGCGGAGCTGGACCGGGCGTTCGCGGGCGCCGCCGAGCACCCGCTGCTGGCGGGATTGCAGCCGACGCTGCGCCACCGCGGGCTGCCCCGCGGGCCGTTCGCACGGCTGATCGAGGCCAACCGCCTGGACCAGCGTCCCAGCAATTATCAAACGTGGGGGCAGCTGCGCGGCTACTGCGCGCTGTCGGCCGACCCTGTCGGCGAGCTGGTGCTCGGCGTGCTCGGCATGGCCAGCCCCGAGGCGGTGGCGCTGTCGGACTCGATCTGCACGGGCCTGCAGCTCGTGGAGCACTGCCAGGACGTGGCCGAGGACCTGGCGGCGGGGCGCGTCTACCTGCCCGCCGAGGATCTCGATCGCTTCGGCTGCACGCGCGGCGAGCTGGCGGGCGCGCACGCGAGTGGGGCGCTGCGCGAGGTGCTGGCCTTCGAGGTGGCCCGCGCGCGCTCGCTCCTCGACGCGGGCGCGCCGTTGATCGACGAGCTGCACGGCCGCGCGCGGATCGCTGTGGCGGCGTTCGTGGCCGGCGGGCGTGCCGCCGCGGAGGCGATCGAACGCGCCGGTTTCGACGTGCTGGGCGGTGCTCCGCGCGCGGGACGCTGGCGGCTGCTGCGGGCGCTGGCGGGCACGCTGATCGAGCGCCGCGGGAGGGCGCGGTGAGCGCGACGGTGGGGATCGCGGCTGCCTACGAGCGGTGTGAGCGGATCACGCGCACGGAGGCTGCCAACTTCTACTACGGCATCCGCCTGCTCCCGCGCGGGCGCAGGCAGGCGATGAGCGCCGTGTATGCGTTCGCCCGCCGCGTGGACGACATCGGCGACGGGACGCTCCCGGCGGATGAGAAGCTGCGCCGCCTGGACGCCGAGGCGCGTGCGCTGGAGGCGATTGAGGCGCGACGTGCGCCGCTGGAGGCGATCCAGCCGGCAGGCGCGCCGCTGGAGGCGATCGAGCGCGGGGCGGCGCCATTGGCGAGCGACCCCGTGATGGTTGCGCTCGCGGACGCGTATGCTCGCTTCCCGCTGCCGGCGGGGGCGCTGGGCGAGCTGGTCGAGGGCGTGCGCATGGACGTCGACGGCATCACCTACGAGAGCTTCGATGAGCTGGTGCTCTACTGCCGCCGGGTGGCCGGGACGATCGGACGGATGTGCCTGGCGATCTTCGGCCTGCCCGCGGATGCCGCCGGTGCGGCCCACGCGGAAGCGCTGGCGGACGATCTCGGCGTTGCGCTGCAACTGACCAACATTCTGCGCGATGTGCGCGAGGATGCGGAGAACGGCCGCGTATACCTGCCGGGAGAGGACCTGCGGCGCTTCGAGTTGCAGGATCGCAACACGCCGGCTGCGATCGCGGCGCTCGCGCGCGCGGCCGGTTCCGCGGAGCGCCCGGGGGAGCTGGAGCGGATGGCCGCGCTCGTGCGCTTCGAGGCGGAGCGCGCGCGTGAGTGGTTCCAGCGCGGGATCGCCCTGGCGGCGCTGCTCGACCGTCGCAGCTCCGCATGCGTGCTGGCGATGGCGGGCATCTACCGCCGCCTGCTCGACCGCATCGAGCTCGATCCGGAGCGGTCGCTCGCGCGGCGGATGTCGCTCCCGGCGCACGAGAAGGCCTGGGTCGCCACGAGGGGCATGCTCGGAGGCGGCGTTTGAGCGCCGCTCGCCGCGTGGTCGTGATCGGCGGCGGGCTGGCGGGCATCGCGGCGGCGCTCGACTGCGCCGCCGCGGGAGCGGAGGTCACGCTGCTGGAGGTCAGGCGCAGGCTCGGCGGCGCGGCCTACTCCTTCGATCGCGAAGGCCTGGAGATGGACAACGGCCAGCACGTGTTCCTACGCTGCTGCACCGCCTACCGCGCCCTGCTGGAGCGACTCGGCAGCCATCATCTGGTGGCGGTTCAGCCACGGCTCGAGATCCCGGTGCTGAAGCCGGGCGCGCCCGCATTCCTGCTGCGCCGCGGCTCGCTACCGGCGCCACTGCACCTGGCGGGCGCGCTGGCGCGCTATCCGCACATGACACGCGCACAGCGCCTCGGCGCGGCGCGCGCGGCGCTGGCGTTGATGCTTCTCGGCCGATCCGCACGCGGCCGCGAGCGGGAGCGCCTGGATGAGCTGAGCTTCGGCGAGTGGCTCGCCCGTCACGGGCAGGGAGCGGAGGCTGTGAGCGCGCTGTGGGACCTGATCGCGCTGCCGACGCTGAACCTTCCCGCCGCCCAGGCGTCGCTGGCTCTCGGCGCGTTCGTGTTCCGCACGGGGCTGCTCGCCAGCGCGGACGCGGGCGACATCGGCTTTCACACGGGCACGCTCCGCGAGATCATCGGCAGGCCGGCCGAGCGGGCTCTGCTGCGGGCGGGCGTCCAGGTGCGGCTCGGCTGGCGCGCCGAGCGCCTGGAGCGGACCGCGCGGGGCTTTCAGGTCCACGGTCGCGGAGGCCGCGGCGAGAGGGCGGACGCGGACTCTCTCAGCGCCGAGGCGGTGGTGGTGGCGATCCCGCACGGCCGCGCCGCGCGGCTGCTCGAGCCGCTGCTGGGCGATCGCGCGCGCGCGCTGGAGCTGCTCGGAGCCTCGCCGATCGTCAACCTGCACGTGGTCTACGACCGGCCCGTGCTCGGCGAGCCGTTCGCGGCGGGCGTGGGCACGCCGGTGCAGTATCTGTTCGATCGCAGCGCCGCCGCGGGGGCGCCCGCCGGCTGTCAGTATCTGGCCGTGTCGCTGTCTGGCGCCGAGCGGGAGATGGGGATGAGCGTGGAGGAGCTGCGCGAGCGCTACCTGCCGGCCATGCGCGCGCTGCTGCCGCGCGCGCGTCAGGCCAGGGTGGAGAGCTTCCTGGTGACGCGCGAGCACGCCGCGACCTTCCGCGCGGCGCCCGGTGTCGGGGCGCTACGCCCCGGTCCCCAAACAGCCCTGCGCGGGCTGGTGCTGGCGGGCGCATGGACCGCCACGGGCTGGCCGGCGACGCTTGAGGGCGCGGTCATCAGCGGCCACGCGGCGGCGGACTGCGCGCTGCGCACGCTCGGCATCCACCACCAGCCGGCCGCCCTGCGCGAAGGCGTCGCGGCCGAGAGCGGGGCGCTGGCGTGAGCGCGCTGCTCCTCGCCGCTCCCATGCGCCTGGAGGCGGTGCTGATCTCCTCAGCGGCGCGCGGCGCGCTCGTGCGCAAGACCGGCATGGGGCCCGATCGCTCCAAGGCGGCGGCGGGAGAGCTGGCGGTGCATGCGGCCAGGGCGATGCTCGTGCTGGGCTTCTGCGGAGGACTGGACGCCCAGTCTGTGCCTGGCGAAGTGATCGTCGCCAGCGAGGTCTACGCCGCGGGCGATGAAGGCCACGACGAGCAGCGCGTCAGCTGCGACATGACGCGCGATCTGGTGCACCGGTTGACGGGGCGGGGGCTGAAGGTGCGCGTCGGCAACGTGGTCTGTGTCTCGCGCCTGGCGCTGGGCGAGCGGCGCGCGCAGCTGCACGCCGGCGGGGCGATCGCTGTGGACATGGAGTCGGTGTGGCTGGCCGCGGGCGCCGGCGCGCGCCCGTTCGGGGTGGTGCGGGTCGTGCTGGACAGCCCTGAGCATGAGCTGCTGCGACCGCGGGCGGCGTTCGGGGTGGTTCGTGCGGCAAGGGCGCTGCGCAACGTGGCAGGCGCCCTTCACGACTTGGCGCCAGGCGACTAAGGTGGCCGTCATGGCGGTCCGCATCAGGCAGAGCACGCGCATGGGCTGGTATCTGACGCGCCAGCGTCTGGCCAAACGCGAGAAGTTCCCGCTGATCGTGGAGCTGGAGCCCCTGTTCCAGTGCAACCTGGCGTGCTCGGGCTGCGGCAAGATCCAGCACCCCGAGCACGAGCTGCGCCGGCGGATGCCCGTCGAGCAGGCGATCGCGGCGATCGAGGAGAGCGGCACGCCGATGGTCTCGATCGCGGGCGGCGAGCCGCTGATCCACCCTGAGATCCACGTGATCGCGGCGGAGCTGATCAAGCGCAAGAAGTTCGTCTACCTGTGCACCAACGCGCTGCTGCTGGAGAAGAAGCTCGCGAACTTCAAGCCGAGCCCGTACTTCGCCTGGGCGGTGCACATGGACGGCCTGCGTGAGCGCCACGACGCCTCGGTCGAGCGCGACGGCGTCTTCGACAAGGCGGTCTCCGCGATCAAGGCGGCCAAGGCGGCGGGCTTCCGCGTGACGACCAACACCACGTTCTTCACCCACGACTCGCCCAAGACGGTGCGCGAGGTGCTGGACTTCCTCAACGACGACCTGCAGGTGGACGAAATGATGATCTCGCCCGCCTACGCGTATGAGAAAGCCCCCGACCAGGAGCACTTCCTTGGCGTCAAGGAGACCCGCAAGCTGTTCAAGGAGGCGTTCGGCGACGGCCGGCGCAAGAAGTGGCGGCTGAACCACAGTCCGCTGTTCCTCGACTTCCTCGAGGGCAAGGCCGAATTCGACTGCACCGCCTGGGGCATCCCGAGCTACTCGCTGTTCGGCTGGCAGCGGCCCTGCTACCTGATGGCCGACGGCTACACCGAGACCTACAAAGAGCTGCTCGAGACGACCGACTGGAGCTCCTACGGGCGCGGCAAGGACCCGCGCTGCGAGAACTGCATGGCCCACTGCGGCTACGAGCCGACGGCGGTCCTGCAGACGACCCGCTCGCTGCGCCAGTCGCTACGCGCCCTCGGCGGCTGACTCCTCGCTGACGGTCCGGATGTCCCCCCAGGTGAGGTTCTCTCCCAGCAGCGCGGGGACGCCGAGCGCCAGCGCCGTCAGCACCTCGACCGCCTGGAGGATGATCCCGTAGGCGAGGCCGGGCCCCGTGCCGACCCCGTAGGCGGCGAGCACGACCAGGCAGGCGGCCTGGAAGACGCCCACGTTCGACGGGGTGGCGGGCAGCACGGCGCTGACGTTGACCGCCAGCAGGATCGCGGCCGCGCTGATGAGCCCCGTCTGCCCCTGCAGGCCGAGGGCGAGCATGACCGCGTAGCAGGCGAGCCACTGCAGCGCCCATGCCGCCAGCTGGCAGGCGACGGCCACGACGCCGTAGCGGGGGCGGGCGAACACGATCAGCCCACGCCTGGCCAGGCGCAGCATCCGCCCGATCGCGTTGGCCGCCAGCGCCACGCGCAGCCACGGCGAGCGGCGAGCAAGCGCGAGCAGCCGTGGGCCGAGGAGGACCAGCGCACACAGCGCCACGGGGACCGTGACGGCGGCGACGATGCCGGTCACGCGACCGTGCAGCAGCGGCACGCTGGTGAAGGTCACCGCCGCGAGGATCGCCAGCGCCAGCAGGTTGATGAGCGTCTGCGAGAACACCGTGCCCGCCACGATCGGCAGCAGGCGGCGGTTGGGGCCGTCCAGCCTGCGCGTGAGCACGAGCACGCGCGAGGGCTCGCCGATCCGCCCCGGGAAGACCGCGGAGGCCAGCACGCCGATCATCGTCGCTCTCAGGACCGGCTTGCGCGGGATCCGGATGTGGGGCAGCGCTGCGCGCAGCGTCTGGTGCCAGGAGATCGAGCGCAGCACCAGTGAGCAGGCCATCAGCAGGAACGCGAGCGCGATCCAGCCCGGTGTCGCGGTGATCAGCGCGTGCCCGATGCGGCGGAGGTCCAGGCGCGAGAGCGCGAACGCGACCAGGCCGGCGAGCACGATCGCGGTGAGGATGACGCTCAGGCGTCTGCGGGCGCCGCGTCGGGGAGCTCTCGGCGGGTTCTCCGGTGCGCCCATTGGGCGGGGTCTAGCAGGTCCGCTTGCGCCCGCCAAGGGCGGCATGGGCGCCAGATGTCGCGCGATTCCCCGACGCCCGCTGCCGCGTGACTCTAGCTTCCGTCGCCGATGAGGATCTCCGACGGCTCGGGCGGGAGCGGAAGGTGGGCGTGCGCGCTCGGCCCCGGTGGCGAGAACCAGCGCTGCGCGATCGCGGTTGGGACGATCGCCGAGAGCACGACGACCGTGACGAGCAGGGAGAACTGCGTGCGGTCAATGATGTGCGCGTTCAGGCCGTAGAGTGCGCTGATCGTGCCGAACGTGAGCCCGGTGCTCATCAGCAGCGTCGTGAATGTCGCGTTTGGGCCGGTGTGCCGGCGGGCTAGCGGGTAGATCAGGCCGAGCTTGGGGATCATCTTTGCCGCAGCCAGCGCGCCGAGCACGCCGAGATTGGCGATCACCGCAGCTAGCGAGACGTTCAGGCCGCCGCGTAGGAAGAAGAACGGCGTAAGGAAAGCGAACGCAACGACCCGCATGCGCCGTTGCTCTTCCTGGTGTCGCTGGTAGTGGCGCGACATCACCAGGCCAAGCACGAACGCCGGCAGCACCGCTTGGCTGTTGGCCTCATTGCCCAGGACCATCAGCGCGAAGAGGATTACGAACACGAGCTTGATCTCGGGCTCGATGACGCGGTCACCGTAGCGTCTGAAGAACCAGGGCGAGAGCTTCGGCAGCAGCACGATCAGCGCCACTGACACGATGAGAAAGACCGGAAACCAGATGGTCGGCTTGATGAAGATCACCGACAGTGCGATCACCGTGCACATGTCTGTCACGAAACAGGCGCTCATGATCAGCTTGCCGACCCTAACCGTGTTTAGCCCGGTCTCGACCAGCACGGCATAGACGACGGCGAGACTCGTGGTGGACAGCGCGGTGCCGGCGATCAGCGACGCCTTCGTGCTCCAGCCGAGCGGGCCGAGCGCGACGAGCGTGCCCGCCACGAACGGGCCGACGAAGGAGACGACGCCGATTGAGATCGAAGCGCCGAAGCGCTCGCGAAAATCGTCCGGATCGACCTCTGCGCCGGCGAGGAACGTGAGCACGACGGAGGCGAAGCTGGCGATGAACACGAGCCAGCTCGCATTCGGATCGAGGCTGAACGTGTTGCCGAGCGCAACGCCGAGCGCCAGCTCCACGAGCGCGACTGAGATGCCGACCTCGACCGAGACCATGCTGGCGAGCAGGACGGCGCCGGCGAGGATGGCTGCGAGTTGAACTGGTTCCATATGCGGACCTCCCACGATGCGTCGTTGGACGTTGTCGTAGAGGCCATCAGCGGCATCGCCGCGGTTATGGAGCGAGCCTCATCGCTCAACACCTGAGAATACCCCTCATCGCGGTTGTGACGGGCGTGCGTTTTGAGGAGTGACCGCCTGCGCGCGCTAGTCGCGGCGCAGGCGCGACAGCAGGTAGGCGACGACCGCGATGTTGACGAGCAGCGCGCCCACCTTCAGCAGCGTGGTGCTTTTGGTCAGCTCCCAGACCTCTGGGATGAACAGCAGCGAGGTCGCCACGACGGTCAACCACTCGCCCCAGCGCCGCCGCCTCCACAGGCCGTAGGCCTCGGCGCCCTCGAGCGTGCCATAGGCGAGCGCCACCAGGCCGAACACGACGTCCTGGTTGGCGTTGATCTTGCTCACCTTGTCGATGATTTTCTGGATCCAGTTGCCTTTCGGATTGAGTCCCAGCCGCTGGGCCAGATGCGCGATTTCGCTGGCCCAGTTGGCGTGGGGATGGCTCACGAGCACCAGCCCGACGGCGAGCAGCACGATCGTCCTGAAGGCCCGCTCGGCGGCGATCCACGGCAGCAGCCGATCGCTGCGGGCAGGCGCGTCAAAGGGCTGGAGCATCTCGCAGATATTGACCGTCCTGGCGGCGCCAGGACGGTCCCGCGATCTGCGCGTCGGCCGCGCCCTCGATCGGACGCGCGCCGGGGACCGCGACAACGACGCTCAGGCTCGGCCCCCGGCCCCCCGCGGGGCGTGGGTGAGGGGCGTTAGACTCCGATCCATGTCGCTTCTGTTTTCACAGCGCAAAGCCTACTGCTTGTGTTTGCGAAGCGAGGGCCGATGAGCGCTGCGCGCGGGAGACCGCCGCGCTCATCGCCCGCCGGCGAGCTCGATCGAGGAGCACTCGGCGCGCGGGACCCGGTGCCCGGCAGCCCCGCGCGCGGCTCAGCTAGCGGGCGGCCGATCATGGCGCTGTTGGACCTGCTCGGCCGCCGCTGGACGCTGCGGGTGATCTGGGAGCTGCGCGCCGCGCCGCTGCTGTTCCGCGAGCTGCAGGCGCGCTGCGAGGGCATGTCCTCGAGCGTCCTCAACCAACGCCTGCAGGAGCTGCGCGGCGCAGAGATCGTCGAGCTGGGCAGCGGCGGCTACCGGCTCTCGGGCGAGGGCCGGCGACTGCTGGAGATCTACGCGCCGCTGCAGGCGTGGGCCGAGCGCTGGGCCGCGCGCTCGCCGCCGCTCTGAGGCGCCTGGCGCCCGCCCTCAGGCTTCCAGCAGAACGGTCACGGGCCCGTCGTTGACCAGCTCCACGGCCATGTGCGCGCCGAACACGCCACGCTGGGCGCGCGCCTGCTCGCAGAAGCGCTCGTACAGCGGCTCGGCCTGCTCGGGACGGGCGGCCGCCATGAAGCTCGGACGGTTGCCGCGCCGGGTATCGGCGTACAGCGTGAACTGGCTCACGCACAGGATCTCGCGCTCGCCGAGCGCGTCGTTGATGTGACCCTGAGCGTCGGCGAAGACGCGCAGCGCGCGGACCTTCTCGGCCAGGCGGTCGGCGGCGGCGTCGTCGTCCTCGTGCGCGATTCCCAGCAGCACCAGCAGTCCAGGCCCGATCTCCGCGTGGATCCGATCGTCCACGCTCACGGCCGCCCGGCTGACCCTCTGCACGAGCGCACGCATCGCCGGTCGAGTATGACATCGGCCGGTGCTGGGCCACACGCGCCGCGTGACCCGAGCGCGTCCAAGCGGCGGCGGATCTGGCCGCCGGGCGCTACGCGTGCCGCAGGCAGTCTCGCCCGAAGAACGAAAGCGACGCGGTCCTGAGCCGTTCGAGGAACCCGCTCCATCGGGCCCATGGGCCTTCCGGTCGGGTGGCGCGGCCTCACACCTCAGTGGCCTCGCTCTTGACGGCTCGGAACCGCGTCTGCGAGCAACATAGGGAGAGCGCGAGCCGCCCGCAAGTGCTCGTCGCACGCTCTCCGCGCATCTTGCGGGGAAATCCTCCGCGCGCGTACGCCCGCCCGGCACGCGGCCCCGAACGCGGCTGGCCAGCGGGGTCGCGGAGGGGCGCGCGCCCCGCGAAGCACTACATTCATCCTGAGATGGGGAGCGCGGTTGTCTACCCGAGTGCCGACGGCGATCGCGTGCTGCTGGTGGAGGACGAGAAGTCGATCTCCGAGCCGTTCTCCCGTGCGCTCGAGCGCGAGGGCTTCGCCGTGGTGGTGGCGGCAAGCATCGCGGCGGCGCGCACGGCGCTGGAGGCGGGCGAGCCGGACATCATCCTGCTGGACCTGATGCTGCCCGATGGAGACGGGCGCGAGCTGGCACGCGAGCTGCGGGCGGGATCTCAGGTTCCGATCATCATGCTCACCGCGCGGGGCAGCGAGATCGATCGTGTGGTGGGGCTCGAGCTGGGAGCGGACGACTATGTGGTCAAGCCGTTCGCGGCCGCGGAGGTGATCGCCCGGATCCGCGCGGTCCTGCGCCGCAGCCGTCAGCGCCAGCCGGGTCAACCGGCGGCGCCGGGCGAGGTGAAGGTGGATGTCGCCGCCCGCAGGGCGTGGCTGCGCGGAGAGGAGCTGTCGCTGACTCGCAAGGAGTTCGACCTGCTCGCGCGCCTGGCGCGAAGCCCGGGACAGGTGGTGACGCGCGAGGACCTGATGAGCGACGTGTGGGATGAGAACTGGTTCGGCTCGACCAAGACGCTCGATGTGCACATGGCCGCGCTGCGGCGCAAGCTGGCGGAGGATCCGGCGGCGCCGCGCTACATCCAGACCGTGCGGGGCGTCGGCTTTCGCTTCGCGCCCGCGCAGGAGGACTAGAGCGGTGAGCCTGCGCACCCGCCTGCTGTTGTCACTCGCATACGTGCTGGTGCTGGCGGTGGTCTCGCTGGGGGTTCCGCTGGCGCTGAGCCTGCGCGAACGCGTCAACGCGGAGGTCCACTCGCAGGCGCTCAGCCAGGCGGACGTCGTGGCGGCCACCTCCGCGGCGCTGCTGAGCCCGCCCAACACGAGGGATCTGGAAGCGCTGGTGCGTTCGAGCGGCGCGTCCGTTCGCGGCCGCGTGCTGATCGTCAACACTCGCGGGCAGGTGATGGCCGACAGCGCCGGATCCTCGACGCTCGGCTCCAGCTATCTCAGCCGCCCGGAGATCGCCGCGGCGCTCACCCGACGCTCCGTGCAGACCCAGCGCGCCAGCCACAGCCTCGGCGAGAACATCCTCGCCACCGCCGTGCCGGTGCTGCGCGGCAGGAGCGCGATCGGGGCGGTGCGCATCACCCAGAGCGTGGCCTCCGTCCAGCATGCGGTGGGGAGCACGGTCACCAAGCTGGTGCTCGTGGCGGGCACGGTGCTGCTGCTGGGGCTGCTCGCCGGTAGCGTGATCGCGCGGCAGGTCGCCCTGCCGCTGCGACGGCTGGAGAGCGCCGCGCGGCGCATCGCCCGCGGCGATCTGTCCGCCCGGGCGATCGTGGAGGGGAGCTCCGAGCAGCGATCGCTCAGCGCCTCGTTCAACGAGATGGCGGACCGCAACCAGCGCCTGATCGGCGCGCAGCGCGAGTTCGTGGCGGACGCCTCCCACCAGCTGCGTACGCCGCTGACTGCGCTCAGGCTGCGCCTGGAGGAGGCGGGTGCCCAGGGGCTGGGTGGGCCGGTGGCGGCGGAGCTGGCGGCGGGCACGGCGGAGGTCGATCGCCTGGCGGCGATCGTTGACGAGCTACTGGTGCTGAGCCGCGCTGAGGACCGCGAGCTGCAGGGCGAGCGGCTCGACCTGGCCCAGGCCCTCAGGCGTGCGCTGGAGCGCTGGAAGGCGGCGGCGGAGGCACGCGGGATCGCGTTGAGAATGGCCAGCGGCATGTCCGGCACGGCGTGGTGCGCGCGCGCGGACCTCGACCGGGCGCTGGACGTGCTGATCGAGAACGCGCTGCACTACTCGCCCGCGGGCGGCGAGGTGACGCTGGCGGGTGGCGAGGGCAGGATCGAGGTCCGCGACCGCGGCCAGGGCCTTGCGCCCGGGGAGGAGGAGCTGGTGTTCGAGCGCTTTCACCGCGGCCGCGCGGGCCGTCAGGGACCGCCCGGCAGCGGCCTGGGCCTGGCGATCGCCAGGACCCTGGCGCGCGCCTGGCACGGCGATGCGCGGCTGGCCAACAGGCCCGGCGGCGGCGTCGTGGCGGCGCTGGAGTTCCCGGGGGCCGAGCGATGAGGGGCGCCCGCCGCAGCCTGGGGGTGGCGCTGCTCGCCGTCCTGGGTATCGCGCTCGCGGCTGCGATCACGTGGGGGACCAGCCAGCTCGTGCGTCAGCGGATCGGACTGGCATCCGAACCGTTGACGGCCGGCAGCAGCCTGTTGCCGGCGACCGCGGGCACGCAGGCACAGCCCAACACGGCGACCACGCGGACACGCTCGAACACCACGACCACCTCCACGCAGCCGAGCGCGGCGGGCGAATCGCCCAGCCGAACCTCCGGTGCGCCGTCGACCGCGACCTCCTCAACGCCGGCGCCGAGCACTCCGAGCACCACGCGGTCCTCGACCACCGAGCGGGAAGGGGCCGGCGGATCCTCAGGGCCCTCCGCGGGCTCCACGCCCTCCGCCGGCTCGACGGGCGACGGCCGCGACTCCAGCGCGCGCCGCGACGACTGAGGGGCGCCTCTGCGGCCGCGCGCAGGCGTGGGCGTGACCCTTGGCGGTCCCACGCGCTCGAAAAACCTTTGCCCACTCTTAACCCGCGCTTGGACGGCTCCTGGCCATGTGCCGGCGACAGTTAAGGCACCCGACAGAGGAGTGCCCGATGGGACGCAGAGAGACGATGAGCGCTGGAGGAGTGACACTGGCGGGCCTGGGCGTGCTGGTCGGCCTGGCGGTGGGCTCGGGCGAAGGCGGACCGAAGCTGATCGCCCAGCGCACGCAGCCGGTGGAGGTGCGCACGGAGGTGATCCGCAAGACGGTCAACGTCTACCGTCGCGCGCACCCGCGCCACGTTGCCGGCACCGGCCCGGGAGGAACGGGGCCCGCGGGAGCATCCGCGGCCGGCTCCCGCGCGGCCGGCTCCAGCGCGGGCGGCGCCGTGGTGGGCAGAACGCGCTCCAGCGGCGCCGGCGCGGTCGCTCCGACGAGCTCTGCGGCGCCGGTGGTGAGAACCGCCAGCAGCGGCTCGAAATCGACTTCCGGCTCGGGCTCGCCATCGAGCGCCGGCACCCAGGTCAAGACCCGCACCAGCGGCGCCGGCTCCACGGGCGGCTCAGCGAAATCGGTCTCGACCCGCTCGAGCGGCGGCGGCGACGGCAAGGGCGGCGGTCACGATGACTGACCGTGCTCCAAGCGCTCCGGCGAACGCTCCGGCGGGCGGTGCCCGCGGAGGTGCCCGGGCGTCCACGAGCGGGACAAGGGCTGCCCGCGGCCATCATCCCCTGCTGGGCGCCTTCCCGATGGCGGTGATGACGCTGGCCACGTTCCTGGTGGTCTTCACGTTGATGATGGCGCGGCTCACCGCCGGCGCCGACCCGGCGCTCCGCGCGAGCGCGAACCCGGTGTCGCTCACGGCGGAATCGGGCACGGGGACGGTGACGACGCGCGTCAGCGGCGCAGCCGCGGCGGGTGGCGGCGTGACGCAGAGCGCGGCCGCCCACTCTACGTCCGCGCCAACCGCGGCGATCGTCACCCGCACCAGCGGCATGGCGGGCGCAGGGGGAGCCGGCGATGACTGACCGCGGCGACTCGCGCAAGCCGCACAGCCGTGCGGTGCTCGGTGCGCTGTGGGCCACGGTGGCCGTCTTCCTGGCGGTGCTGGCGGTGCTGGCCCTGCGCGTGGGCTCGGGTCAGGACCCCGCGCTGCGCGCCCGCGCGGCCGCCACGCCGCTGCCCCCGCGCAAGGTGCTGGTTCGCCGCATCTATGAACGGCGGGTGATCGTCCACCTGCCCGCCAGCTCACCCCCGCAGCCGATGCAGGCATCCCAGCAGGTCAGCGGCGCGGGCGGCTACGCATCCTCGCTTCCGGTCACGCGCACCTCATGAGCCCAGTTCACGACACCACCTTTCACTCGATGGGCAGCGACGTTCGTCTGATCATCGAGCAGCCGCTGCTCCCCGGCCTGGAGCGGCCAGCTGTTGCCGCGGAGCGCGAGCGGGGCTATGTGGAGGACTTCGCGGCCCGGCTGTCGCGCTTTCGCCCCGACAGCGAGCTGTGCGCGCTCAACGCCGACCCGGCCCACGAGGTGAGGGCCTCGCTGCTGCTGCGCACAGCGGTGGCGGCGGGAGTCTGGGCGGCGGATCGCTCGGGCGGCCTGGTGGACCCGACGCTGGTGGGCGAGATCGAGGCTATCGGCTACCAGGACTCCCAGGATGGCTGCACGCCGGCGCCGCTCGCTGACGCGCTCGCGGCGGCCCCGCCGCCCCGTCCGGCCCGGCCGCGAGCGCGGGCACGCTGGCGCCAGATCGAGATCGACCACGAGCGCGGTACCGTGCGCCGTCCTCCCGGGCTGCGCATCGACACGGGCGGGACCGGCAAGGGCCTGGCGGCCGACGCGGTCGCGCACCGCCTGCGCGGCTACACCCGCTTCGTGGTGGACTGCGGCGGCGACATCGCCGTCGGCGGGGTCGGCTACGAGCTCGAGCCGATCGCGATCGAGGTCGAGCATCCGCTGACGGGCGAGTGCGTCCACACGCTGCGCCTGGCCCGTGGCGGCGTGGCCACGTCGGGGCTGAACGTGCGCATCTGGAGGCGCGCGGATGGCACCTTCGCCCACCACCTGCTGGACCCCTCCAGCGGCGAGCCGGTGTGGAGCGGCCTGATCGGCGCGACCGCGCTGGCGGCCAGCGCCCTGGAAGCGGAGACGCTGTCCAAGCTGGCGCTGCTCGGCGGCCCCGAGGGAGCCCGCCGGGCGCTCGCGGAGCACGGCGGGGTGATCGTGCACGACGACGGCGATGTCGAGCTGATCGGTCCCATCGGCGTGGGTGGGCGCGGTTGGGCGCACGCGATCGGGAGCGCGGCATGAGCCAGGCGGCCCCCTCCAACTACATATGGTGGCTGGCCGGGCGCTCGGCGGGCATGGTGGCGATGCTGGTGATCGCCGGCTCGGTGATCCTCGGACTGGCGATGGCAGCGCGCGTGATCCCGCCGCGCTGGCGGCGAGATGCGGTGCGCCTGCACCAGCATCTGGCCCTGATCGCGCTGGGGGCGATCGGCGCGCACGGAGTGCTGCTGGCGGCCGACCCGTGGCTGAAGGCGGGCGCGAAGGGCATCCTCGTACCGTTTGCGATCGGCTATCGGCCACTGTGGACCGGGCTGGGCATCATCGGCGGCTACCTGGCGGCGATCCTCGGCCTGAGCTTCTACGTGCGCAAGAAGATCGGCGTGCGCGTGTGGCGGCGGATGCACCGCTTCACGGTCGTGGTCTACGTGCTCTCGCTGGGGCATGCGCTCGGCGCGGGCACCGATGCGTCGATCCCCGCCGTGCGCTACGCGATGCTCTCAAGCGTGCTGCCGGTCCTGTTCCTGTTTGCGCTGCGCATCCAGCGCAGCCGGAGCCGCCCCGATCCTGCATCGCGGGCGAGCGCAAAGGTGCCTGAGGTGCGCGGCGAAGCGCGCAGGGATCTCGGCGCGGCCGCACCCTCGGGCTCCTCCGTGACAGAGCGCGGCACGAGCGGTCGCTCGATCGCCCGCCCGCGCGCCCAGATGGAACCGAGCCCCTCCCAGGCGAGCTGAACAGGTGAAAGGAGCCAGACGATGAGCTACATCCCCACAATCGACGAGGCGAGCTGCATCGGGCAGGGAGACTGCATGGAGCTCGTTCCGGAGGTCTTCCAGGTGGACGACTGCGCGAGGGTGATCGGCACGGGCCCCGACGATCTGATCCTCGCGGCGGCGCGCGAGTGCCCGGTGGAGGCGATCAGCATCGTGGACGCGGAGACCGGCCAGCAGCTCTACCCGTGAGAGCCCCCGCGCCTCCGGGACGCCCGAGCGTCCACGGCGGGGGAGTGGGAGTGAGGGCGCCGAGCAGGCGCTGGCGGTCGCTAGATGACCGTCAGCGCCTGCTCGGCGCCCTCGGCCGCGAAGCGCCGCAGCCCGACTCGCACCCATTCGGGCACGTCGGTCTTGCCCCAGGTGGCGGTGGCCACGCAGACGTGGCGAAGCACCCCCTGAACGAGCAGCTCCTCGCCGCGCACGACGTCAATCTCGGTCGTGATCGCGGTCGTTCCCAGACGCTTCACCTGTGCACGGAGCTGGAGCTCGTCGTCGAAGCGGGCGGGCGCACGGAACCTGATGCTCGCCTCTGCCACCACGGCATCGACGCCGCGCTGCACCATCTCCTGCCACGGACCCACCGCGGCACGCCACAGCTCGGTGAAGGCGACGTCGAAATAGAGCAGGTAGTTGGCGTTGAAGACGATGCCCTGCGGGTCGCACTCCCCGTAGCGGACGCGGAGCTCGTGGACGAAGGGGGCAGGCACGGCGCGGACACGCTATCGGCTGCGGCCGTGCCGACGTCGAGCCGGCCCGGGGGGACGTGGACGGAGCCTCAGCTCACGCCCGCCTGTGGCGAGGCGCAGAAAGTGCACTTGCGCGCCTGGCGCGGGATCTCGCTCAGGCACTCGGTGCACGGCCGCGTCTCAGACTCCACGTCAACCCCGGTCTTGCGTCGCGCCATCAGCGTGTTGACGGGCTTTACCACGAAGAAGAACACAGCGGCGCTGATTGACAGGAACGCGATCAGCACGTTGATGAACTCGCCGTAGTGAAAGGTGCTGCCGTTGATGGTGAACATCAGCGCGGAGAAGTCGGGCTTGCCGATGATGGCGGCGATGATCGGCGTGATCAGGTCGCGCACCAGTGCCGTGACCACAGCTCCGAACGCGGCGCCGATGACGATGCCCACGGCCAGATCCACGACGTTGCCCCGCAGTAGGAACGACTTGAACTCCTTGGCCATCTGATTCCTCCCGTGGCGGGCGACTTGGGCTGGCGGTGCGCCTCTGCGCTACCAACCGGGTTCGGTGTCCAGCGAGGCGCCCGTAGCCGGTCGCAGCCCGGCGGTCATAGACGCTGGCGATGACGCAGGAGGGACTCGAGGCGCGCATCGTTCCGTCCAGGTCGCCGTTGCTCAGGGGAGCCTACCCCGGCGGCTGCACGACGTGCACGGCGAGGTCCGTCGGTGCACCCTTGGCGGTGAACCGCCGTCTCCTAGCCGTCACCGCGGCGGCATCGAGAGCGGTCAGGGTGCGGTCCGAGACAAGGACCTCGCCAGGCTCGGCTGCTTCGGCGAGCCGCGCAGCGATATTGACATCGACGCCGAAGTAGTCTCCTCCGACCTTGCGGGGACGGCCCAGATGAATGCCGGTTCGAAGCCGCGGCCTGTAGCCTTCGACCTCGATCGACGCTATGCGCTCGCATGCGTCGAAGGCCGCCTCGGTGGCGCTGGAAGCATCCCAAAACGCCGCCATCAGTCCGTCGCCGAGCCGCTTTACCACCTCGCCTCTCCGTTCGAGGATGGGCGGTTCGATCGCCCCGCTGACCTCGCGCAGCAGCGTGATGGCCGGCTCGTCTCCCGACTCCAAAGTCCAGCTGGAAAAGCCGACCAGGTCGGTGAACAGAATGGCAACGTCGACCTGTCCGCGTCCCGGGCGCTAGTGCTCTGCGAGGCTTTGCCACGCCTGCAGCGCCGTGAGTCCAAGCTCTCCCAACATGCCCGGCGCGTCGCTTCTGAATGCGACAAGCTCGCGGGCTGCGAGGTCCGCTGGGCGACCGCGGGCGGTGGACAGCCGGTCGACGAATCGGTCGTCGCCCATCGCCCGCTCTCGCGTTCGTTTCGCCGCTCCCACCAGCCTCGGGTGCCGGTTGAGCTGACGGGCGGCTGTGATGAGTCGCTTCCCAGTGTGCTGTTTGTCGCCGTCGCTCACGGCCCCAGCCTAGATGGTTGGTTCCCGCCCGCGTGGGACCGATGAGGGGCGTTCGATTCCCCACCTGCAGAGCTGGCATGTGGAAAGCAGGAGCGACCGCCTCGCGGCTCTCCTACGGCTCGGCGAGCAGCGCAGCGGCCCTCGGCACGTTCCCGGCGAAGAAGAGATCTTGCAGCTCGCCGGACAGAGGCTTGAGGTAGCTGTTCAGGAAGGCGGTCGTGACGCGCTCGACGATTCCCAGCTGCGGCTGCTGGGAGGTGTAGGGCGGCAGATGCTCGGCGCCGAGCAGGCGCAGCAGGAACTTCGGCCGGCGGGCGAGCTTGAAGTAGGCGTACGTGTACTTCGGTTCGTTGATCGGGTCGGCGGTCCCCTGGGCGGCGAGCAGCGGCGGGCCGCCCTGGCCGAAGCTGAAGCCTCCTACGCCGGACATTCGTGCGCCGGAGAGGACCACCGCGGCCGTGACGCGCGGATCGCGAAAGCTGCGGCTGTATGCCACGGCCAGCGCCGTCTCACCACCGTCGGACTGACCGCTGACGGCGATGTGGGCCGGGTCGAGCAGGCCGGCCAGGGCGCCCGAGGGCGCGCTGCCGGTGGAGAGCAGGCTCGAGATCACGAAGCTGACGTCGCTCGGCTCGTTGACGAGGTCAGACTCGTCGGGTCCGCCGGGTGCATTGGCGTTCTCCAGCGGAAAGACGGGCGCGGCGACGACGTATCCGGCTCGAGCCCAACTCTGCAGGAGCTTGGCGTAGATGGCCGGCGTGACCGCGAAGCCGTGGGCGAAGACGATGAGCGGAAACGGGCCGGCCGCCCGCGCCGGTGGCGCGTTCGGCACATCGGTCTGATCGGGCGTCCCGAGCGCCGGATAGCGGACGTAGGTGAGCAGCGTCCTCGGCTCGCTGTGGCCGTTGGCCAGGCGGATCGTTCGGCTGGTGTCGATGAGCCGAAGCACGCGGATACCGACTGCGAACGAAGGCGACGGCGGCGAGACGACAGGCGCCGGCGCCGGGCCGGCGGCCGCGAGCGTCACCCTCAGAGTGACGGCTGCGAGGACGATCACGGCCAGGATGATCGCCGCCCGGCCTGCGCGTCCGGGTCTGCGGGCCCAGAGGCCCGCTCGGCTCGCCGTCGGGCTCGCCCGGCCGACGACGCGCCTGGAGTCGGTTCCATTCATCGCTGATCTCGATGCCCTGTCCATGGGTTGGTGTGAACCGTAGCGCCGGCGCGGGGGTGGGGGGCCGCCGGCCCGGCCGATCAAGAGGCGACATGACCCCCTCGGGCTCAAGGTAGCGCCGGCTTGTGTCGATGTGGCACTGATTCCGAAATGACGAACACCTACCCAGCTGAGCTTGTCCCCGGACTTGAGGCTCGGTCCGCTGCAACCTTCGGGCGTGCGACTGGTCCAGGATCAGTCGCGAAAGCCCGTCCGTGCTAGATCCTGCTCACGTCGGAGATTCGCCGCGTGCCGCTTCTGCCGGGGATCTTCAGCCACTCGCCTCCAATGAGCTCGACCAAGCGGTGCTGCTGACCGCCCTCTCGGACGTCAAGAACGGCGATTTCAGCGCGCGCATGCCGCTCGGGTGGACGGGCATGGCGGGCAAGATCGCCGACACGCTCAACGATGTGATCGCGGCGAACCAGACGCTCGGGGCCGAGCTGGCGCGCGTAAGCCGCGCCGTCGGCAAGGAGGGCAAGCTCTCACAGCGGGTCGCCCTGCGCGGGTCCGACCGGGTCTGGGCGGACAGCGTCGAGTCGGTCAACAGCCTGATCGAGGATCTCGTGCGGCCCACCACCGATATGCAGCGCGTCATCGGCGCGGTGGCCGACGGCGACCTGAGCAAGAAGATCACCGCCGACGTCCACGGGGAGGTTCTCGAGCTCAAGAGCACGATCAACGCGATGGTCGATCAGCTCAACCAGTTCGTCTCGGAGGTCACCCGCGTGGTCCGCGAGGTGGGAACCGAGGGCAAGCTGGGCCAGGCGGCGGCCGTCACGATCGAGGTCGGTGGCGTCTGGAAGGACCTGACCGACAACGTGAACCTGATGGCGGGCAACCTCACCGGACAGGTCCGCGACATCGCCGAGGTGACGACTGCTGTGGCCAACGGAGACCTGAGCAAGAAGATCTCCGCGGACGTGAAGGGTGAGTTCCTGGAGTTGAAGAACACGGTCAACGCGATGGTCGATCAGCTCAACCGATTCGCCTCCGAGGTGACCCGCGTGGCCCGCGAGGTCGGCGTGGAGGGCAAGCTCGGCGGCCAGGCGCAGTCCGCGGAGGTCGCGGGCGTGTGGAAGGACCTGACCGACAACGTCAACCAGCTCGCGGCCAACCTCACCAACCAGGTACGGGCGATCGCCGACGTGGCGACGGCCGTGACCGAGGGCGACCTGACGCGGCAGGTCGGGGTGGAGGCCAGCGGCGAGGTGGCCGTGTTGAAGGACAAGCTCAACGAGATGATCCGCAACCTGCGCGAGACGACGCGCCAGAACACCGAGCAGGACTGGCTGAAGACCAACCTCGAGCGCTTCTCGCGCATGCTCCAGGGCCAGCGCGACCTGGCCACTGTCTCGAGCATGATCCTCACCGAGCTCGCGCCGCTCGTATCGGCGCAACATGGCGTCTTCTACACGATGGCCAGCCTCGAAGAGGGTGGCGAGCCGGTGCTCGTCTATCAGGCCGGATACGGCTACAAGGAGCGTAAGCACGTTGCGAATCACTTCCGCCTCGGCGAGGGCCTGGTCGGTCAGTGCGCGCAGGAGAAGGAGCGCATCCTTCTCACCGACGTGCCGGCCGACTACATCAGGATCAACTCAGGTCTTGGAGCCGCCACGCCGCTCAACATCATCGTGCTGCCGATCCTCTTCGAAGGCTCGGTCCGAGCCGTTGTTGAGCTGGCCTCCTTCAGCCCCTTCAGCGCCACCCACCAGGCGTTTCTGGACCAGCTGATCGAGAGCATCGGGCTGGTGCTGAACACGATCGAAGCCAACACCCTCACGGAGAACCTGCTCAAGCAGTCCCAGTCCCAGGCGCAGGAGCTGCAGGCTCGCCAGGAACAGCTGAGCAGCTCCAACGAGGACCTGGGCAAGCAGGCGAGCCGCCTCGCCGAGCAGAACATGGAGGTCGAGCGCAAGAACGAAGAGGTCGAGCTCGCCAAGCGTCTGGTCGAGGAGAAGGCCGAGCAGCTCGCGGTCTCCTCGAAGTACAAGTCGGAGTTCTTCTCGAACATGTCGCATGAGCTGCGCACTCCGCTGAACAGCCTGTTGATCCTCGCGGGCGAGCTGGAGGCCAATCACGAGGAGAACCTGAGCGAGGCCCAGGTGCAGTACGCCAGCACGATCCGCTCCTCGGGCAACGATCTGCTGCTGCTGCTGAATGACATTCTTGACCTGGCGAAGGTCGAGTCCGGCACGGTCACGCTCACGATCGACGAGCTGCCGCTCCTCGAGCTACAGAAGGCCGTTGAGCGCGACTTCCGACCCGTCTCCGACCAGCAGGGCCTGTCCTTCTCCGTAGAGCTCGCACCTGGCCTGCCGCCGGCGATCGCTACCGACGCAGGCAGGCTACGCCAGGTCCTGAAGAACCTGCTCTCGAACGCGTTCAAGTTCACCGAGCAGGGCGATGTGCGGCTGCGCGTGAGCAGGTCCGACGGCGGCTGGAGCTCGGCGAGCGAGGCGCTCGTCAACGCGGACGCTGTGCTCGCCTTCAGCGTCAGCGACACCGGCATCGGCATCACGGCGGACAAGCAGCAGCTGATCTTCGAGGCGTTCGCCCAGGCCGACGGCACCGCGGCCCGCGAGTATGGCGGCACGGGACTTGGCCTGTCGATCAGCCGCGAGCTGGTGCGGCTGCTCGGCGGCGAGATCACGCTCAACAGCACGGTCGGTGAGGGCAGTACCTTCACGCTGTATCTCCCGAGAGCACTCGTGGATGACGCTTCGCCCATGGTGCCGCTGCCTACCGCGGCTCCAGCGCCAAAGCCCACGCCCGTGCCCGGGCTCGCGGCGCCGGCGTCCAACGACAAGTCAAACGGCGCCGCCGTGGCGGTCCTCGAGGCTCCGGCGCTGAAGCCGGCTCTCCTGGCCGAACCCCGCTCGTCGGCGTCCGAGCCCGGCCCCGCCTCTGTCGGCCCTGCGCCACCCGCGCTGATCGCCATGCGGCCACTGTCTCCGCCGGCGCATCCTGCAGGCACCGGGCTGGCGGGCATGAAGGTCCTGGTCGTGGATGACGACTTCCGCAACATCTTCGCCCTCACCGCGCTGCTCAAACGGGTCCAGGTCGAGGTCATCTCGGCGGAGAGCGGCGAACAGGGCATTGCCGCCCTCAACCAGACACCGGACGTCGACATCGTGCTCGTGGACATCATGATGCCGGGCATGGATGGCTACGCGACCATGCGCGCCATGCGTAAGCTGCCCATCGCCGCAGAGCTTCCGCTGGTCGCCTTCAGCGCGAAGGTCGGAGACGGGGAGCGCCAGCGCTGCATCGACGCCGGGGCGTCCGCGTATGTCCCAAAGCCCGTCGATACGGCGCAGCTCCTGGCCATCCTCGGCGAGTGGCTCCCGGCATGTGCGCCGTCGAACGGCCACGAGATCTGAGCCTTCGATGACAAACGAGCCGGTCATCGATGCCCCGGGAGCGGGGTCTGCCCCGGCGATCCTCGTCGTCGACGACAACTCGGCCAAGCGCATCGCGCTACGTGCGATGCTCGCGCCGCTGGGCCACTCGATCGTCGAGGTGGACTCCGGACGCGCCGCGCTCCAGGCGCTCATGCAGCAGACGTTCGCGATCATCCTGATGGATGTCCGCATGCCTACGCTCAACGGGTTCGAGACTGCCAAGCTCTGTCGTCAGCAGACCCGTGGAGGGCGCACGCCGATCATCTTCGTCACCGCGATCGGCGGTCAGGAGACGGAGGCGGCTACCGCCTACGCGAGCGGCGCCGTCGACTTCATATACACGCCGGTCCTCCCAGACGTGCTGCGGGCGAAGGTCTCGGCCTTCGTCGAGCTCTTCCTGCAGTCGCAGGAGCTCCAGCGCTCGCTCGAGTCGATCACGGCGTTGAACGAGGCGCTGCGCGACAGCGACGTCCTCGCGCAGGCCGTGCTGGACAATGTCGCAGACGGCATCTTCATCCTCGACGAGAACGGCCTCATCCAGTCGGTCAACGGATCGGTCGCCCGGCTGTTCGGCTACAGCGAGAACGAGCTTGTGGGACATCCGTTCGGGTTCATGATCGACCCCGACAGCCGCGATGAGCTTCGCGGCCTGGACATCGCGCGAGCGGGCCTGCTCGTCGAGCGGGACACGCCCACCCGCGCGCTCGAGACGCTCGGTTGCCGCCGGGACGGCTCGACGTTCGCCATGGAGTTGGAGCGCCGCGAGATAATGCACGGGGAGCGGAGCTTCACGCTGGCAGCTGTACGCGACATCTCCGAGCGCAAGGCGCACACCGAGGCGCTCGAGCACTTGGCGCTACACGACGGCCTCACGGGCCTGGCCAATCGCACGTTGTTCAGCGATCTCGTGTCTCGCTCGCTTGCGCTGGTCAGGCGCACCGGCGAGCCGCGCGCGGTGCTGGTGATGGATCTCGACGGGTTCAAGCGGGTCAACGACACGCTCGGGCACGACCGCGGCGACGCGCTGCTCAAGCAGGTCGGCGAGCGGATCGTCGCCGCGCTGCGCGAGGGCGACACGGTGGCGCGTCTCGGTGGAGACGAGTTCGGGATCCTGCCGGCCGACGCGACCGATCTGGCGGCGGCCGCGGCGGTGGCCTGGAAGATCCAGGCGTCGTGCGAGCGCGGCTTTGTCTTGAGCGGCGAGACCATCCACGTCTCGCCGAGCATCGGCATCGCCCTGTTTCCCGAGCACGGCAGGACCACCGTCGAGCTGATGCGTCGCGCCGATCTGGCGATGTACGCGGCGAAGCGCTCAGGCCAGGGTCACGCCGTCTTCAACGCCGTGCACGAAACGCAGACGGCCGACCATCTCGCCCTGCTGCTCGACCTTCGTCACTGCATCGCCCGGGAGGAGCTGGTGCTGCACTACCAGCCGAAGATCGATCTCGCCACCCGCGAGATCACTGGCGTCGAGGCGTTGATCCGCTGGCGTCACCCCAAGCAGGGCCTGCTTCTGCCGGACAGCTTCATGCCCGAGGTGGAGCACACGCAGTTGATCGAACCAGTGACGAGGTGGGTGCTCAACACGGCCCTGCGTCAGCACCGCATATGGCGAGATGAAGGCTTCGAGCTGACAATCGCGGTCAACGTCTCTGCCCGTAGCCTCGCCCACGAGAGCCGTCTTCCCGACACGGTGGCCGAGCTGACCGAGACGTGGGGCACCGCGCCCGGGCGCCTGACCCTGGAGCTGACCGAGAGCGCGCTGACCGAGGCCGCCGCTCCGGCCGTGCTGGCGCGTCTGCACGAGATGGGGGAGCGCGTCTCGATCGACGACTTCGGCACCGGCTATTCGTCGTTGGCCTACTTGCACCGCCTGCCGGTCGACGAGATCAAGATAGACAGGTCTTTCGTCATGAGCCTGGCGACAGTCAGCGACACCGCGATCATCGTGCGCTCGACGATCGAGCTCGCGCACAACCTCGGTCTCGCGGTGGTCGCCGAGGGAGTCGAGGACGAGAGCGTCACAAAGATGCTCCTCGAGTATGAATGCGACGCCGCGCAGGGATATCTGTTCGGCCGCCCAGCCCCCGCCGAGGAGCTCACTGAGCTGCTGGCCAAGTCCGTCGCGCCGGGCGCCCGGTTCACCGCCGCCAGCTCCGAGCGCTCGCAAGCCTCCGCGCTCGCGGGCGCCCAGCCGTAGGCGGGCTCGAATCGCACAGCGGCGACCACGATGCCGCGACGTTCGCGCGGACGCTAGCCCTGCTGGTGCTCCTGGGTCTCTGTGTGGACCACGACATCGGCGATGGCGGGGACCTGTTGGCGCAGCTCCTCCTCAAG
>Ga0075521_10000013_pt1 | contig 32452 bp, 32 predicted proteins | sample NGEPerD_FD_74785 | JGI IMG/M metagenome (GOLD analysis project Ga0075521, IMG submission 74785) | Arctic peat soil microbial communities from the Barrow Environmental Observatory site, Barrow, Alaska, USA - NGEE PermafrostAB12-D | ecosystem: Environmental > Terrestrial > Soil > Wetlands > Peat ...
GGGCCCTGGCCGCTCTCGGGAGCGGACTTGTGGCGCTCGAAGCTGTAGTCGCCCAGGAGCGTGCCCTCGACGATCGCCGCGGCGATCGTCGGCGGGCTGCCGGAGGGAGCTTCCCAGCAGAGCGCGCGCGTGGAGATCTCACGGGCGCGCTCGCCGACCGCCGAGGCCGCCACGCGGGCGCGCTCGGCCGTGAAGGCCTCGCGTGCGCCCAGGCCCACCACCAGCCAGCGCTTGCCGTCCGCGTGGGTCAGCGCCAGCGACTTGAAGGAGCTGCGCGCCTCGCCCGAGGCGAGCAGCTCGCCGAGCGCGGAGGGGGACCGCTCCGGCGCCCCCTCGCCCGCGAACACGCCGAGGGCGATCGTGTCGGCGTCGCTGGCCGAGGGCGGCTGGGAGATGGCGGATACGTGCATCGCCGCCACGATATCCAGCTCGCCGTCGATCCCGCCCCGCGGTGCATGCGGGCGCCGCCCCGCGGTGCATGCGGGCGCTCCGCGGGCGCCGCACCGCTGTGGCGCCTGGGCGGAGGCGGCTGCGGCGCCGATCCGACATGGGCGCCCCCGCGAGCCGGGGCGGGCGCTCCGGGGGCGCGCAGCGGTCCACTACCATTCTCGATCTCCGTCCCTTCGCACCGACCTACAGGAGAGACCCGCTCCCATGCCCAAGACAGTGATCCTCGGCGCCGCGCGCACCCCCATCGGCAAGATGGGCGGCGGCCTGTCCTCGCTGGATGCCACCGAGCTCGGCGGCCTGGCGATCAGCGCCGCGCTCGAGCGCTCCGGCGTGGAGCCCGAGCAGGTCGATCACGTTGTCGTCGGCCAGGTTCTCCAGGCCGGCCAGGGCCAGATCCCCTCGCGCCAGGCCCAGATCAAGGCTGGCATCCCCAAGGAGGTCTCATCGGAGACGGTCAACAAGGTCTGCGCCTCCGGGCTGCGGGCCTCGGTGATCCTCGACCAGGCGATCCGCGCCGGCGACGTGCAGGTGGGCGTGGGGGCTGGGATGGAGTCGATGTCCCAGGCTCCCTACCTGCTGCCGCAGGCGCGCTTCGGCTACCGCATGGGCGACGCCAAGATGCTCGACGCGATGGTCCACGACGGCCTCACCAACCCGTTCTCCGGCAAGCAGATGTTCGTCGAGGCCACCGAGATCGGCGAGGAGCTCGAGATGACGCGCGCGGACCTGGACCGCTGGGCGCTGCGCTCGCACGAGCTGGCGCTGAAGGCGATCGACGAGGGGCGGCTCTCCGAGGAGATCGTGGCGGTGATCGTCAGGGGCCGCAAGGGCGACACGGTCGTGGAGATCGACGAGGGCCCGCGCCGGGACACCTCGCTGGAGCGCCTGGCGGCGCTGCCTGGGTTGGTGAGCAAGGAGGGCTCGCACACGGCCGGCAACTCCCCCGGAGTCAACGACGCCGGCGGTGCGCTGGTGCTCTCCTCCGAGGAGTGGGCGAGCGCCAACGGCAAGGAGGCGCTGGCCGAGATCGTCACACACGCCCAGAGCGCCAACGACTTCGCCTACCTCGCCACCACCCCCGCGAGCGCCGCCAAGAAGGCACTGGAGAAGGCCGGCCTGCAGCCGGGCGACATCGACGTGTGGGAGATCAACGAGGCGTTCGCCTCGGTCACGCTGAACTCCATCCGCATCCTCGGCATCGATGAGGACCGCGTCAACGTCAACGGCGGCGCGGTCGCCCTCGGACACCCGATCGGCGCCTCCGGGGCACGCATCCTCGCCAGCCTCGTGTTCGAGCTGCGCCGCCGCGGCGGCGGCCTGGGCTGCGCGGCGATCTGCTCGGGTGGCGGGCAGGGCGACGCGGTGATCCTCAAGGTCTAGTGGACGAGCGCGCAAACGGCGCCGGCGGGTCCCCGCCCGGTCGGCCGCGCGGTGCCGCATTCTTCGACCTGGACAAGACCCTGATGGCGGGGTCCTCGGGCATCTTCTTCGCCCGCGCCGCCTACGAGACGGGAATGATCTCCCGTGCCCGGCTCGTGCGCGACGTGTATGAAAACGTGCGCTTTCGCCTGCACGGCTCGACCGACGATCGCGCCGATGACGTGCGCAAGCGGGTGGGGGAGATGATCGCCGGGGTGCGCGTGCGCGACCTGGAGCGCCTGTCCCCGCGCGTGCTCGCGGGCGTGCTGCCGCGGCTGTACCCGCAGATGCTCGAACGCGCCTACGCCCACCAGGATGCCGGGCTGCCCGTCTACATCCTGACGGCCGCCTCGCAGGAGATGGCGGACCTGCTCGCGCACGTGCTCGCCTTCGACGGCGGCCTCGGCTCGCGCTCGGAGATCGTGGACGGGCGCTACACGGGCAGGCCCGCCGGCCCGTTCAACTACCGCGAGGGCAAGGTGCTCTCGATGCGCGAGCTGGCCGGGCGGGAGCGCATCGAGCTCGGCGCCTCGTTTGCCTACTCGGACTCCGAGTCCGACCTGCCGATGCTGCGCGCGGTGCGCCACGCCGTGGTCGTCAACCCGGACGCGGCGCTCAGGCGGATCGCCGCCCAGGAGGGCTGGGAGGTGGTGGAGCTCGATCGCCTCGGCCGACGGCTGAAGGTGCTGGCCGCGCTCGGCGCCGGGACGGCCGCGGCCTCGGTGGGGAGGATCGTGCTCGACCGGGGTGCAGGCGCCGCGCGGCGGCGAGCGCATAATGTTCGTGTTCGCAGTCGGTAGGACCACCGTTCACACTGCAATCCACCACGGCCGGCTCGGCGCCCGAGGGCGCATGCCGGCGAGAGCCAGGCCAAACGATCGGGAGAGCGTGTCTCGCTGATGGCGCCCACAGTCGCAACCACCAAGAGCAAGATCCGCGTCGTCGTGGCCAAGCCGGGCCTGGACGGGCACGACCGCGGCGCGAAGATCATCGCGCGAGCGCTGCGCGACGCCGGCATGGAGGTCATCTACACCGGCCTGCACCAGACGCCCGAGCAGATCGTCGAGACGGTCATCCAGGAGGACGCCGACGCGGTCGGCCTGTCGATCCTGTCAGGCGCGCACATGACGTTGGTGCCGCGCGTGGTCGAGCTGCTGCGCGAGCAGGGGATCGATGACGTGGTGATCACCGTGGGCGGCACGATCCCCGCCGAGGACATCCCCGACCTGAAGAGGCTCGGGGTGGCCGAGGTGTTCACGCCGGGCGCGCCCACGCAGGCGATCGTGGATTTCATTCGCGGCGCCACCGGCGAGCGGGCGCGCATCAAGTAACTGATTGACTCGTCAGTCAACCGCTCGAAGCGGTAGGATCGCACCCAACAGACCCCAAGGAGAAGCTCAAAGAGATGAAGATATGCGTCCTGGTGAAGGAGGTTCCAGACGCCGCCGTCGAGAAGAGGATCGACCCCTCGACGGGGCGCATGGACCGCAGCGGGGAGAAGAACCTCAACCCGTATGACACGCACGCCATCGAGGCTGCGATGCAGATCAAGGAGGGCGGCGCGATTCCGGTCGAGGAGATCGTCGCCGTGACCATGGGCCCCGACAGCGCCGTGCGCGCGCTGCACAAGGCCGTCTCGCTCGGAGCCGACCGCTCCGTCCACCTCAGCGACCCCGCGGTGGCGGGCTCCGACGTGGCGGCGACCGGCTACGCGCTCGCCAAGACCCTCCAGCGCGAGAGCCCGGACCTGGTGCTGTTGGGCCAGCAGTCAGACGACGGCGAGTGCTACACGATCGGCGCCGTGGTGGCCGAGTACCTCGGCATGCCCTCGCTGACGCAGGTGATCAAGATGGACGTCGAGTCCGACGCCCTGCGCTGCGAGCGCCAGGCCGAGTACGGCTATGACACCGTGCAGATCAAGCTGCCCGCCGTGATCTCCGTGGGCGACGCCATCAACGAGCCGCGCTACCCGTCGCTGAAGGCGATCATGGGCGCCAAGAAGAAGCCGCTCGACAGCATCACCGCAGCCGACGCGGGGATTGACAGCGCCAAGGTCGGTGGCGAGAACTCCGCAGCCCAATGGGTCGCGGCCAAGGCGCCGCCCGCGAAGGCCGCCGGCGAGATCATCGAGGACGAGGACACCGGCGAGACGGTCGAAAAGATCGTCGCCTGGCTCGACGAGCGCAAGCTCATCTAAGGAGACGCTGAACTGACATGGCCAACATCCTGGTTTACGCGCTGCACTACGACGGTGCGATCAACAAGAACTCACTAGGCGCCGTCTCAGAGGGCGCCAGGCTCGCTGCCGAGCTCGGCGGCGAGGCTCACGCGATCCTGCTCGGCGAGAACGTCCCGCAGGAGCTGGCGGCCTCGCTCGGCAACTACGGCGCCAAGAAGGTGCTCGTGGCCGAGGGCCCCGAGGGCCTCGCGCAGCCGCTGGTCGACGCGATGGCCAAGGCGATCGCCGACGGCGGCTACTCATACGCGCTGTTCGGCGGCGGCCTGCTCGGCTTCGAGATCGGCGCCGGTCTGGCCGGTCGTCTCGGCGCCGGTGTGGCGATGGAGGTCACCGCGGTGCGGGCAGAGGGCGGCGAGCTGATCGCCGAGCGCCCGATCCTCGGCGATTCGGCCATCTCGGAGATCAAATACCGCTCGGACGTGGGCATCATCATCGGGCGCTTGAACGCGTTCGAGATCAAGGAGACCGCCGCGGGCGCGGCGCCCGTCGAGCAGCTCAGCTTCGAGCTGAGCCCGCACGCCTCGCAGGCCACGATGCTCACGCGCGGCGAGCAGCGCGGAGTGGACGTGGACATCGAGGGCGCGAGCATCCTGATCGCCGGCGGTCGCGGTCTCGGCAAGGCCGAGGGCTTCGAGCTGTGCGAGCAGCTCGCGGGGGCGTTCGGCGGCAACAGCGCCGTGGCGGCCACCCGCGCGGTTGTGGACGCGGGCTGGTATCCCTACGCCGCCCAGATCGGCCAGACGGGCAAGACCGTCGCTCCGAAGCTGTACCTGGCGGCCGGCATCTCCGGTGCCATCCAGCACAAGGTGGGCATGCAGGGCTCGGAGAACATCGTCGCGATCAACAAGGACGCCAACGCGCCGATCTTCGAATTCTCCGACCTCGGTGTGGTCGGCGACCTCAACAAGATCCTTCCCAAGCTCACAGAGGCTGTGAAGGCAAAGAAGGGCAGCTGAGGTGTCCGGCCACGGCGCCTCCAGCAACGGGAAGGTCGCACCCGCGGCCTTCCCGCCTCCGGTCGACTCGCGTAAGGAGTTCATCAAGCGCGGCCTCGATCCAGAGGACGAGCTGATCGAGGTCGGCGTGGCGATCGTCGGCGGCGGCACCGCCGGACTGGCGTGCGCCAACCGCCTGCTGCAGCTGCTGGCCGAGGACCCCGAGACGATGGAGCGACTGGGCGAAGTCCCCGTCGCCGTGATCGAGAAGGCCAAGACCTGCGGCGGGCACAACCTCTCCGGCGCGGTCATGCGCCCCGGCCCGCTGCAGGAGCTGTTCCCGGAGATGAGCCGCGAGGACTGGCGCAAGGAGGGCTTCGCCTACGGCGAGGTCACCAAGGAGGCGGTCTACCTGACGCCGACCTCGAAGATCAAGCTGCGCATCCCGACTCCGCCGTCGTTCAAGAATCACGGTAACGAGGTCATCTCGGTCTCGGCGATGGCGCGCTACCAGCAGCGCCTGGCGGAGGAGGCCGGCGCCTACATCCTGACCGAGACCTCCGCCACCCAGCTGATCGTGCAGGACGGCCGCGTCGTGGGCGTGCGCTCGGGCGACAAGGGCCGCGGCAAGGACGGCGAGCCGCTCGGCAACTTCGAGCCCGGCACCGACATCAAGGCCCACGCCACGGTGCTCGCCGAGGGCTGCTGGGGGCACATCACCGGCGCGGCGATCAAGGAGTTCGACCTCGCCGCCGGGCGCGAGCCGCAGGTGTGGGAGCTCGGTGTCAAGGAGGTCTGGAAGGTCCCCAAGGCGCTGGACCGCCTGATCCACACGATGGGTCCCTGGCCGCTGAAGGTCTCCCACAAGTACGGTCAGATCGGCGGCACCTGGATCTACCCGATGAAGGACGAGAAGACCGGCGATGACCTCGTCAGCATCGGATTCGTCGTCGAGCTCGAGTACGCCGACGCGACCACCTCGGCCCACGACCTGCTGCAGACGTTCAAGACGCATCCGCTCGTGCGCAAGATCCTCGAGGGCGGAGAGCGAGTGGCGTGGGGAGCCAAGGCGCTGCCGGGCGGCGGCTACTGGTCGATGCCCAAGCTCTCGATGCCCGGCGCCGTGCTCGTCGGCGACGGCGGCGGCATGGTCGACACGATGGCGCTCAAGGGCGTGCATCACTGCATCATGTCCGGCAAACTCGCCGCCGAGTCGATCTACGCCTCGCTCAAGCGCGGCGAGACGAGCTTCGAGTCCTACGAGCAGGTGATCGAAGAGTCCTCGGTGGGCAAGGAGCTGTGGGAGGTGCGCAATGCGCGCCAGCCCCTGCAGAAGGGGCTGCTGCTCGGCGGTCCGCTCAGCGGCATCCAGCAGATCACGAAGGGCAGGCTGCCCGGTCGTGCGGCCTGGCACCGCAACGACGCCAAGCCGATGTTCATCGGCAAGACCAAGGACAGCTATCCCAAGCCCGACGGCAAGTACACCTTCGACAAGCTCTCCTCGGTGTTCATCACGGGCAACGCCACGCGCGACGACGCCCCCAACCACATCCGCGTCCAGAAGCACGTCCCGCGCGAGATCGCCGAGACGTGGCGCTGGATGTGCCCGGCCGGCGTCTACGAGATCCCTGACGACGCTCCCGAGACGGGCGATGTCGACGTGATCGTCAACTACACCAACTGCGTGCAGTGCGGTGCGATCACCGCCAAGGGTGGGCGCTTGACGACGCCCGAGGGCGGCGACGGGCCGCTCTACCAGGTGACCTGAGCGCCTCCGCGAGGCCAGAGAGAAACGCGCGGGCGCGAAACCTGCGCCGATCTGGAGTGTTAGGAGGATGTGATCAACACCACGGCCCCCAAGCCAACCCCCCGGCGGCCGTTCGCCCGGCGCCCGCTGAGCCGCGTCTTGGGGCTGCTGGCGCTCTGCAGCCTCGCGCTGGCAGCCGGGGCGATCGAAGGCGCGCGCGCCAGCCTCGCCGCTCCGAGCGGCCCGCCCGCCAGGTTGAGCGTCTCCGCCACGCTCGAGCAGTGCCTCACGGCGGCCACCCAGGCCGAACGCTCGGCCACGTTCGCCGGCGAAATGGCCGCCATCCCCGGCACCGCGCGCATGGAGATGCGGGTCGACGTGATCGAGCGGATGTCCGGCGAAGACCTCTACCACACGGTCAGCGCGCCCGGACTGGGCGTATGGCGCGAGTCCGCTCCCGGCGTCAAGGCCTACCGATACCTCAAGCAGGTGACCAACCTCACGGGAGGAGCCTTCTACCGCGGCGCCGTCAGCTTCCGCTGGCTGAACGCCAAGGGCCGGCTGCTGGCCGTCACGGAGCTGCGCACCAAGCGCTGCGAACAGCCCGTCGCGAGCACCCCCACGCCGGTCCCCGGCACCCCTCCCGCGTCCGTCCCGAGCGGCTGAGCGACCTTCGCCGGGGCGCCCGCCCAGGCTGGCGTCAGCACGCCGGGCAGGCTGGCCGCTAGAATGAGCGGACGATGAAGGCCAAGATCCATCCCAACTACACCTCCGCGCACGTGCGCTGCACGTGCGGCAACGAGTTCATCACCCGCGCCACCCGCGATGAGCTACACGTCGAGGTCTGCTCGAACTGCCACCCGTTCTACACGGGCAGGCAGAAGCTGATGGACACCGGCGGACGCGTGGAGCGCTTCCAGCGCAGGGTGGCCAAGGGCCGCCTGCACACGGCGCAAGCCCGGTCCCCTCAATAGCTCGATGTCCGCGCGTCTAGCCGCGGCTTCACCCTCCACGTCGGCTGCTGTGAGCACGCCGGCGCCCGCCTCCACCGACGCCTCGGCGCGCTCAACCGCGTCGGCGCCGGCCGTCGAGGCGCCGACGAATGGCGCGCTCGTCCTCGAGGACGCCGACGGCGAGCTGAACGCCCAGCGCGACGCGCCCGTCGGCGGGCAGGCGGTCCTGGAGGGCGTGATGATGCGCGGTGTGTCCAACTGGGCCGTGGCTGTGCGCAAGCCGACGGCGGAGCAGCTCAGCGCCGGCGAGCTCTCACCCGAGGAGGCGGCGCTCGGGGAGATCGAGCTCAGCACGTTCCCACTGGACTCCGCCATGAAGCGCCACCGTTTGCTGCGCCTGCCGATCGTGCGCGGCGTGGTGGCGCTCGGCGGCTCGATGGCCATCGGCTTCCGCGCCCTGGAGGTCTCGGCCAACGCGCAGCTGCCCGCCGAGGCGGAGGAGGAGAAACAGGAGATCCCGCGCGCGGTGTGGGCGGGCACGGTGGTCGTGGCGCTGGTGCTGGCGATCGTGCTGTTCTTCCTGATCCCCGTCGGAGTGACGAGCCTGATCAAGCACCAGCTCGGCTCCTCGTTCCTGTTCTGGCTGGTCGAGGGCGTCGTGCGGACGAGCCTGTTCCTCGGCTACATGCTGCTGCTGTCGCGCGTGCGCGACCTGCGCAGGGTGTTCGAGTACCACGGCGCCGAGCACAAGACGATCTCCTGCTTCGAGGCCGGCCTGCCGCTGACGCCCGCCAACGCCAAGCGCTTCTCGCGGCTGCACCCGCGCTGCGGCACCAGCTTCCTGCTGGTGGTGATGATCGTCGCCATCTTCGTGTTCGCGCCGCTCGGGCTGCCGGCCTGGTACTGGCTGATGGCCACGCGCGTGCTCGGCGTGCCGCTGATCGCCGGGATCTCCTTCGAGCTGATCAAGTTCGCCGGACGCAACCGCAGCAGGCCGTGGGTCCGCGCGTTGATGTGGCCGGGCCTGAAGCTGCAGCTGCTGACCACCCGCGAGCCCGACCTCGCCCAGCTGGAGGTGTCGATCGCGGCACTGCAGGCGGTGCTCGCGCTGGAGACCCCGGGCGAGCTCTCGGCGGCCGACCTGCTCGGCGTCGAGGTCGTCGCCTAGCTCGCGCTCCCGAGGGCGGCGGACTCGTTCGCGCTGGCCGCGGCCGGGACCGTCCGGCGGACGAGCTCGCCCCAGCCCGCCTTCAGCCGCTCCAGGGGCATCTCGCGCCCCGCGCGCAGGTACAGGTAGTAGTCGACGCCAAGGCATGCCAGGAGCGCCTCGGCGAGGTACTCGGCATCGCAGCCGGGGTCGGCCTCGCGCAGCAGCAGCGTCATGTGCAGGCGGTGAACCGCATAGGGAGGGGAGCTGAACCGCGCGGGTCCCATCTCGGCCGCCGCCAGCACCTCGGCGTGGGCGGCGAGCAGGTCCATACGTCCTTCGCCGAAGGCGATCAGCCGCTCGGTCGGCGGTGCGCCCGGACCGAGCGGGGGCTCGCCGCGGATGAACCCTTCCTGAAAGCGGCTCTCGTGCTCGCTGAGCACTGCCAGCGCCAGCGCCGCGCGCGAGCCGAAGCGCCGGAAGAGGGTTCCCTTGCCGACGCCGGCGGCCTCTGCGATGTCATCCATAGACACGCAGCCGGCGCCGCGCTCGGCGAACAGCCGCTGGGCAGCGCAGAGGATGCGCGTGCGGTTGCGCGCCGCGTCCGCCCGCTTGGCGGAGTCCTCTTCGATCACCGGGAGGTCGATGAGGGGGAGCTCGAGGTGTGTCTCCATACGCACAAGCATACTAAACGGACCAGGGTCCGGTTAGCTGCTAAGCTGTGACCAGCTAAACGGACTGTAGTCCGCAACCTTTCAGAAGGAGTCATCCAATGAGCACAGCCACCACTCAGCCAGTCGCAGCCGGCACCTGGAAGATCGACACGATCCACTCGCACGTCGGCTTCGCGGTCAAGCACATGGTCGTCTCGACCTTCCGCGGCCGCTTCGAGGACTACGACGGCGCGTTGAGCGTCGGCGAGGACGGCGCGCCGCGCCTGCAGGGCTCGGTCAACGTCGACTCGATCGTCGTCAAGGACGAGAACCTCGCCGGGCACCTGAAGTCGCCCGACTTCTTCGACAGCGCCAGCTACCCGCAGATCCGCTTCGCCTCAAATGACGTGCGGGTGGGCGCGGGCGGCGAGCTCGAGCTCGAGGGCGAGCTCACGATCAAGGACCACACCCATCTCGTCACGGCGCGCGGCACGCTCAACGGGCCCCACGTCGACATCGCCGGCAACGACAAGCTCGGCGTCGAGCTCGAGGCGGTCATCGATCGGCGTGAGTTCGGCCTGGAGTGGAATGCGCCGCTGCCGAAGGGCGGCTTCGCGCTCGAGAACGACGTCAAGCTCCAGGTCTCGCTCGAGCTCGCGAGGGAGGCCTAGCCGCGATGCGCATCCTCGGGCTCTCAGGCAGCCTGCGCGGCGATTCGCACAACACACGGCTCCTGCGCGGGGCCGGCGGGCTGCTGCCCGCCGGCGTCGAGCTGGAGGTGTTCGACCAGCTCGCTGCAATCCCGCCCTACAGCGAGGATGACGAGCACGAGCCTCCTGCGGCGGTCGCGGCCCTCAGGGCGGCGATCGCCGCGTCCGACGCCGTGCTCGTGGCCACGCCCGAGTACAACGCCTCGATCCCCGGCCAGCTCAAGAACGCGCTCGACTGGATCTCGCGCCCCGTCGCGACCACGCCCCTGCGGGGCAAGCCCGCAGCCGTGATCGGCGCCAGCACCGGCCTGTTCGGTGCAGTCTGGGCGCAGGCGGAGACGCGCAAGGTGCTCAGCACGATCGGCGCCCGCGTCGTGGACCGCGAGCTGCCCATCGCCCAGGCCGACGAGGCCCTCGGTGCCGACGGCCTGCCGCTCGACACTGACGCCGTCGAGCAGCTCTCGGCGACGCTCGACGAGCTGCTGGAGTCGGCCGGAGCCATGCCGCTTGCCGCCTGAGCTGCGCGCGGCTCTGCGACTGCGGCCGCCTAGACTGGGCCGGAATGATCGAGGAGCTCGTCAATCAGATCGAGACGCGGTTCGCCGAGCTGGGCGCCCAGATGACCGACGCGGAGGTGATCTCCGACCGGGAGCGCTACGCGCAGGTGGGCCGCGCCTACAGTCAGCTGGAGGCCGCAGCCAAGCTCGCCGCGCGGTGGCGCCACGCCCAGGATGACGCCGCCGGCGCCGAGGAACTGCTCTCGGAGATGGGCGAGGACCCAGAGCTGCGCGAGGAGCTGACCGGCGCGCGCGAGCGGATCGAGGAGCTGGAGGAGGAGATCCGCATGGCGATGGTCGAGCGCGATCCCAACGACGACAAGAGCGTGATCCTCGAAATCCAGGGCGGCGCCGGCGGCGATGAGGCGGGGCTGTGGGCCGGCGACCTCTACCGGATGCTCACCCGCTACGCCGAGCGGCGCGGCTGGCAGAGCGAGCCGCTGGACATCGGCGACGGCAAGTTCACCTTCGCGGTCAAGGGCGACGGGGCCTACTCGGTGTTCAAGTTCGAGGGTGGGACCCACCGCGTTCAGCGGGTGCCCCAGACCGAGTCACAGGGCCGGATCCACACCTCCACGGCGACCGTCGCCGCGCTGCCCGAGGCTGAGGACGTGGACGTCCAGGTTGACGCCAACGACCTCCAGATCGACGTCTACCGCTCCTCGGGGCCGGGCGGGCAGTCGGTCAACACGACCGACTCGGCCGTCCGCGTGACGCACAGGCCATCGGGAATCGTTGTCTCCATGCAGGACGAGAAGTCTCAGCTGCAGAACCGCGAGAAGGCGCTGCGGGTGCTGCGCGCGCGCCTGTATGAGCGGGCGCTCGCAGAGCAGCAGGCGGAGCTGGCCGCAGACCGCCGCTCGCAGGTCGGCACGGGCGACCGGGCGGAGAAGATCCGCACCTACAACTACGGCGAGCGGCGCGTCACCGACCACCGCATCAAGCTCACCGTCCACAACCTCGACCAGGTGCTCGAAGGCGAGCTGGAGGAGCTGACCGCGGCGCTCCAGGCCGACGAGAAGCGCCGGCGCCTGGAGGCGCAGACAGCGGCGTGACCGATCGAGTATCGGCCAGCACACCTGCGCTCGACGCACTCGACGGCGCGATCACCGCGATCGCGGCCGCGGGCTGTGAGACGCCGCGCCTGGACGCCGAAGTGCTGCTCGCGCACGTCCTCGGCGTCGATCGCCAGCGGCTGCTGATCGACCGCCAGCTGGCCGTGGCGGGGCCGGCGGTGCGCGCCTACCAGGATGCCGTGCGCCGTCGCGCCGCGGAGCGCGAGCCGGTCGCCTACATCGTCGGCAGTCGCGGCTTCCGCCGGCTCGAGGTGGCGGTCGATGCTCGCGCGCTGATCCCGCGCCCGGAGACCGAGCTGCTGGTCGAGGTCGGCCTGGAGCTCGAGCGCGGCGTCAGCGTGCTGGACCTCGCCACCGGCAGCGGCGCCGTCGCACTGGCGCTGAAGGACGAGCGCCCCGACCTGGTGCTGAGCGGTAGCGACCTCAGCCAGGCGGCGCTGGAGCTGGCCGCCGCCAACGCCGTGCGCCTCGGCCTGGACGTGCGCTGGCTGCACGCCGACCTGCTCGCGGGCGTCCCCGACGAGTTCCACGCCGTCCTCTCCAACCTGCCCTACGTCGCCGAGTCGCAGCGCGCGCAGCTGGCGCCGGAGATCCTCCGCCACGAGCCCCCCGGCGCCCTGTTCTCGGGGTCCGACGGGCTGAGCGCGATCACCGCGCTGCTCGCCCAGCTCGCCCCCCGCAGCCGTGTCCAGCTCGTGGCGCTGGAGGTGGGCGCGGGACAGGCGCCCGCCGTCGCGGAGCTGGCCCGCGGCGCGGGCTTCCAGACAGTGCGCTCAAAGCGCGACCTGGCGGGTATAGAGCGGGTAGTGATCGCGGAGCGCCAACCGGAGCGTCGATCGCAGCGCGACTCGGAGCGCCGATGACCGCCCGGCTCGAGGACGAGGATGCGGACCGCCTGCAGGCGTGCTTGGCGGGCGGCGGTGTCGCGGTGTTCCCCACGGACACCGTCTACGGCCTCTGCTGCGATCCCGAGAACGAGCAGGCGGCGCGAGCGCTGTATGCGCTGAAGGGCCGCCCGAGCGCACGGTCCTCAGCGGTCATGTTCTTCGCGCTGGCGCCAGCGCTGGGGACATTGGCGAGCGATCTGCACGAGATCGAGCGCCACGCGCTGCAGGCGCTGCTGCCCGGCCCGGTGACCGTGCTGCTGGCAAACCGCGCGACCCGCTTCGCGGCGGCCTGCAGGACGGACCCGGCGACGCTCGGCCTGCGCGTGCCGCGCCTGCCCGAGCGGCTGGCCGCGCTGTGCTCGCTCGAGAGAGGAGTGATGCAGTCCAGCGCCAACATCTCAGGCCAGCCCGACGCCCGGGCGCTGGCGGAGGTGCCGCACAGCATCCTCGACGGCGCCGATCTCGTGCTCGACGGCGGCGAGCTGCCCGGCATCCCCTCCACGGTGATCGATCTGCGCGATCTGCACTCCGAGCGGCGGTGGCACGTCCTGCGCGAGGGCGCGCTCGCAAGAGACGCCGTGCAGGAGCTGCTCGGATCGCTGAGCTGAGGCGCCACGGCCCGCGCCCGTGCTAGCCTCGTGACAGCTGCCGCGACTGGCGCCCTGAGGTGGAATCGACCACCGGGAAGCGGTCAGCCAACCCGCCGCGCGCCTGGGCACCGAAGTCGTCATTGCCTGCCAAGGAGAGCGCCGTGACCGAGCTTAGTCCCGACTACTTCAACCGCCCGCTCGCCGAGGTGGACCCCGAGATCGCGGAGGTGCTGCGGGGCGAGCTCGATCGCGAGCAGCGCACGCTCGAGATGATCGCCTCGGAGAACTTCGTGCCGCGCGCCGTGCTCGAATGCCAGGGCTCGGTGCTCACCAACAAGTACGCCGAGGGCTACCCCGGCCGCCGCTACTACGGCGGCTGCGAGTGGGTCGACGTCTCCGAGCAGCTCGCCATCGACCGCGCCACCGCGCTGTTCGGAGCCGAGCACGCCAACGTCCAGCCGCACTCCGGCTCGCAGGCCAACGCCGCCGTCTACCACGCACTCCTGCAGCCCGGCGAGACCATCATGGGCCTCTCGCTGGCGCACGGCGGGCATCTCACGCACGGCATGAAGATCAACGTGTCCGGGCGCCTGTACGACATCGCCCCCTACGAGGTGGACCGCGACAGCGGCCTGATCGACATGGAGGAGGTGGCGCGCATCGCCCGCGAGCGCCGGCCCAAGCTGCTGCTGGCCGGCTGGTCGGCCTACCCCCGTCAGCTGGACTTCGCCCGTTTCAGGGAGATCGCCGATGAGGTCGGCGCGCTGCTGATGGTGGACATGGCCCACTTCGCGGGACTAGTGGCCGCCGGTCTGCATCCGAGCCCGATCGAGCTCGGCGCCGACGTGGTCACGACCACCACCCACAAGACGCTCGGCGGTCCGCGCGCCGGAGTGATCCTGTGCAAGGAGCAGTACGCCAAGAAGATCGACTCGGCCGTCTTCCCCGGCCAGCAGGGGGGCCCCCTGGAGCACGTGATCGCGGCCAAGGCAGTGGCCTTCAAGATCGCCGCCAGCGAGCTGTTCGCCGAGCGCCAGCGGCGCACCGTGGACGGCGCTCGGGCCCTCGCGCGCGAGCTGTTGAGCTCGAGCCCGCCCGCCCACGGCGTCAACGTCCTCACGGGAGGGACGGACGTCCATCTGATCCTGGTGGACCTGCGCGAGACCGAGCCCGCGCTCACGGGCAGACAGGCCGAGGATCGCCTGCACGAGATCCAGATCACCGTCAACCGCAACGCCGTCCCGTTCGATCCGCGCCCGCCGATGGAGGCATCGGGCCTGCGGATCGGGACTCCCGCCCTGGCCACGCGCGGGCTCCAGCAGGAGGACTTCACCGAGGTCGGCAAGATCCTGGCGGCGGCGCTGACGCCCGAATACGAGTCCCGGGCCGGCGAGCTGGCGGAGCGCGTCGGCGCGATCGTGGAGCGCTACCCGCTGTACGAGAGCCTGGCGGCGCCCGCGACCGTCTGACGGGAGCGCCCGCGCCCCGCCAGCGCTCTCGACCCCGGCGCCTGCGATGCTGTGCGTGAGTCGATGGCGCAACCAAACGAGCTCGACGCGCTTTTTGCCTTCCTGGTCGCTGCGGGCGTCACCGCGCTGCTGACCCCGCTGACCATGCGCTTCGCACGCGCCGTCGGCGCCATCGACGAGCCGCGCGAGCGCGGGCTCTCCGAACATCCCACGCCGCTGCTCGGCGGGATCGCGATCTTCATCGGGGCGCTGGTCTCCGCCCTGATCTGGCTCCCGGCTGGCTACGCCCGCGAAGGCCAGCCGCAGCTGTGGCACGGCGTGCTGATCGCCGCCGCGGTCATCACCCTGGTGGGAGCCCTGGACGACCGCTTCGACCTGCACCCTGCCCTCAAGCTCCTCGGCCAGCTGCTCGCCGCGGTGATCGTGGTGCACTTCGGGGTGGCGGTGAAGGCGATCACGCTGCCGTTCGCCGGCACGCTGCACTTCCCCAACGCGGGCGTGACCAACGCCGGCCCGGTGCTGACGGTCATCGGCCTGGTGCTGATGATGAACGTGGTCAACTTCTCCGACGGCGTGGACGGCCTTGCGGCGGGGGTCTGCGTGATCATCGCCGCCGCCATGGCGGTGATCGCCTTCGACCTGAACCGCCAGCAGCCCGGGGTGCTCGCCGCGCTGACCGCCGGGGCGGCGCTCGGCTTCCTGCTCTTCAACTTTCCGCCCGCGTCCAGCTTCATGGGCGACTGCGGGGCGAACCTGCTCGGCCTGCTGATGGGCGTGATCACGGTGGAGGCCGCCGTCAAGACCACCGCGGTGGTGTCCTTCGTGCTGCCGCTGATGCTGCTGGCGGTGCCGTTCCTGGACACCACCTTCGTGGTGCTCAAGCGCTTGAAGTATCGCCAGCCGATCTACCGGCCCGACAGCGAGCACTTCCACCATCGCATGGCCCGCATCGGGTTCTCCAGCAGGCGCACGATCGCCTACCTGTACGCCTGGACGCTGATGCTGGCTGGGCTGGCCCTGGCGCTGAAGTTCGTCCCCTACAGCGACCACAAAGGCCACTACGACACTGGCTGGACGCTCGTGATCATCGCCCTCGGCCTCGTCGTGGTGGGTGCGAGCGTGTATCTCGTCTACGTGCTCGAGATTCTCAAGTTCAGGCGCCTGGACGCGATCCGCCTGCGCCACCTACGTCCCGAGGCCTCACCAGCGGAGATCGACATGCACGTGGCGAAGCACCTCGAAACCGGTGAGTTCCAGGCGCTGGCGCAGACCGGGAAGGGCGAGGTGCAGGTGCTGGACGATGCGGTGCCTGGCGGGGCTCAGCAGCGCGTCGGCGAGCGGCAGGTGGATGAGCACGGCATAGGCGCAGAACAGGAGCGTGGCGGCGCGCAGGCGCCGATCACCGCCGACGGCCGCTAGCGGCAGCAGCCAGATCCCGTACCAGGGCAGCAGCCACGCGGTCGAGAGCAGCAGCGCCAGCGTCGCCCATCCGCCCGCCACACGCCAGTCGGCCCCCCGCGCCGTACGCCACAGCGCGCCCGCGAGCACCGCGAGAAAGCCCGCCGCATAGAGGTGGCGCCACCAGCTCGGCGTCCCGCTCAGCCCCACCATGCGCGCCGTCTCGGCGGGGATGCTGTGGGTGGCCACGAGCTGCTGCTGCTCGCCCACCGCGCCCAGGAATCCGACCGCGTGCACGCCGAACCCCACCACGCCCACTGCCACCAGTGCCAGCAGGCTGACGGCCCCTGCGAGCGCCAGCGCGATGCGCTCTCGCCTGGCGGGGGAGGCGAGCACCAGGAACGGCAGCATCAGTCCCGCGGTCAACTTGACGCCGACGCCCGCCGCCAGCGCCGCCACGGCCGCCCGTGGGCGCTGCCGGGCTCCCGCCGTCAGCGCCAGCGCCGCCGCCAGCGCCGCCAGCACCAGCGTGTCGTTGTGCGCGCCGCCGACGGCCAGCACCAGCAGCACCGGGTTCAGGCCCACGAACGCCGCGGCCCAGCGAGCGCTCTGGCCGAGTCGGCCCGCGGCGCGCGCGATCAACGCGACCGCGCCGAGGCTCGAGACGGCAGCGACCACCTTCATCGCCCACAGCCCGCCCGCGAGCCCCATCGGGGCTGTGACGTAGCTGGCGAGCGTGAACAGCGGCCCGTAGGGGGAGTGCTTGAAGGGCCAGCCGACGAACGCGTAGACGGGATCCGTGGGCGCTTCGGCGGCCACGTGCGTGTAGGGGTCCAGGCCGTGCAGCGCGCCCATCCGCGCGAACGCCAGGTAGCCGAAGACGTCCTGGGAGATCAGCGGCGGACCCAGCACCAGGATCAGGTGTGCCAGCACGATCGCGCCCGCCAGCGCCGCGAGCGGCAGCGTTCGTGCCGCGGCCAGCACCAGCAGGTAGCTGGCGCACATGATCAGCATCAACGTCTGGAAGCTGTGACTGCCGAGGCCCACGCTCAGGTCCTGCAGCGGACCCGCCAGCCAACCGGGCCAGCCGCCGCTGCGTCCCGGCACGTATTGCGAAGGCGCGCCGGCGGCGCCCGCGCTCAGCAGGAAGACCGTCGTCAGGACGCCGAGCAGGCCCAGCGCGCCCAGTGCGCGCATGACGCCAGCCGGCGCCCGCGCGCCGGCGGAGCGGCCTCTCTGCGCGCGCACGGGGCCGGGAATCCGAACCTCGGGCATCGGAGTCGCCGCCTGCATGGAGCCATTGTTACGTCTGCCCGAGCTGCAAGTCTCCGGCGCGACCCGATACCCTGAGAACACAGCAGCGTCCGCCGGGAGTGCCCGCGCGCGGATGTGCGTCTGTGCTGGAGCGCTCGGCTGTGGGCGTGCACACCCCTTTATGCGACGTCGTCACCGCAAACGCATCTCGCGCCGGGTTCCCGGGCCGAGTCGTGTCCTGATCCTGTCCGCCGATGTGGGCGAGGGCCACGCGGCCGCCGCGCGGGCGCTCGCGCAGCAGATCGAGGAATCGCCGCGCGAGGCCGAGGTTACGATCATCGACGGCCTCGCCGCGATGGGCCCGCTGCTGCGCCCGGTGGTCGAGGACGGCTACCGCGTGCAGCTGCGCTTCTTCCCCTGGACCTACACGGTCATCTACTGGCTGCTCGAGCACGTGCTGCCGGTTCGGATGCTCGCGCGCCGTCTGCTATGCCTGCTCGGCTCGCGCCCGCTGGCACGCGCCATCGCCGAGCACGACCCCGACGTGATCGTCTCCACCTACCCCGCCGTCACGGTGGTGCTGGCGCGCCTGCGCCGCGTCGGCGAGGTTCGCTGCCCGACGGTCGCCACGATCACCGATCTGACCGGCCTGTTCTTCTGGGCGCAGCCCGGCATCGACACGCATCTGGTGATGTACGGCGAGTCGATGCGCTCCGTCGAGCGCATCGCCGGACGCGGCAGCGTGCAGCTGGTGCGCCCGCTGATCTCCGCGGAGTTCCTGGAGCCCCGCTGCCCGACCGAGTCCCGTCGAGCGCTCGGCCTGCCGGAGCAGGGCCGCATGGTGGTGGTCTCCGGCGGAGGCTGGGGCGTGGGGGACATCGCCGGCGCGGTCGGCGAGTTCATCCGCGTGCCGGAGGTCAGCAGCATCGTGTGCCTGGCCGGGCACAACGACCAGCTGGCCGAGAAGCTGAGCGCGGCCTTCCGCGGCGAACCCCGCGTCCACGTCTACGGCTTCACCGACCAGATGCCCGACCTGCTGGCGGCGGCGGACGTGCTCGTGCACTCCACCGGCGGGGTCACCTGCCTGGAGGCCAAGGCCGCAGGGACGCCTGTCGTCTCCTACGGGCTGCCGGTCGGCCACGCCCGTCTGAACACACGCGCGATGGCCGCCCTGGACCTGCTGCGGCTGGCAAACGACACCGACGAGCTGCGCGAGCACGTGCGGGCGAGCTTCGCCGCCGAGGAGGGCGCACAGCTGGACGGGCCGGGGATGTCGGCCCCGTCGGAGGATCCGGCCGCCGTTGACGTGGTGCTCCAGGCGCCGCGGCGGGTGCGCCCGATTCCGTGGTGGCAGCTGCGGCTGGCGGCGCTCGCCACCCAGCTCGTGCTCCTGATCGGGGTGGGCTCGTGGATGATGTCCACCGACGAGGTGGCCGCGGTCGCGGCCAAGGTGCTGGACGTGCACACGCTCGTCCACGTCAACACCACCCAGCCCGACGTCGCGCTGATCGTGCACGCACCCTCACGCGACATCGCGCTGGTGGCCTCGGAGCTGGCGGCCCGGGGCATCCACGTCTCCTTCGCCGACGACTCCGGCGTCCCGTCCTCGGCAAGGATCGCCGGGGTACGCGCGCTCGGCGACGAGCTGCTGCCGGAAGTGCCGCGCTCGGCGTTCCTGCGCTGGGTACGCACGCGCGGCACCCTGCGCTCGCAGGCGCGCGCCCTCGGGCTGCACCACCAGTTCTACTTCCTGCAACCGCGTGGCGGGCTGTCGGTGGGCCAGCTGGTGCTGGCGCGCACCGCCGGCGCCACTCCCGTGCGCGGCGTGCTGCGCATCAGCGCCACCGCTCCGCTGCCTCAGCGCACGCTGCGTGCCGGCGACGTCTTGGTGGTCGAGCTCGACGGCTCGCCCTCCTCGGTGGCGGGGTTGGAGCGCATCATCGCCTGGCTGGGCTCCGACAAGCTCGGCGCCGAGCCGCTGGCGTGGCTCACGCGCTCGCCTTCCATGAGCGCCAGCAGCAGCGGCGAGCGCGCCAGCAGCGCCGCTCCGGTGACCAGCAGCAGCAGCGCAGCGCCCAGCGGCACGCCGCCAAGCGGCGTCGCGCCGAAGCGCTCGCCCAGCAGCAGCGGCGCGAGCACCACCGGCACGACCGTCTGAGTCACGAACACCACCGGGGCCACCTGGATCGCCGGGCGCGACTGCAGGGCGCTCATCTCGCTCAGCACGCCCACCCCGGAGGCCGCCGCGGTGGACAGGGCCCATAGCCCTGCCGCCAGCAGGTGATGCCCGGCGAGGTCATCGGAGGCGAGCTTGGTCGCCACCCCGCTCCAGCCGAACGCCAGGCCCGCGCCGATCATGGTCACCTCGGCGCGGGAGTGCCCGAGCGCGCGCAGCAGATACGGAACCAGGCTCGCCAGGCCAAGGCCAACCAGCACCAGCGTGATCGTCAGCTCCTCCGAGCTGTGGCTGGTGCTGCGCGGGGGAGCGAACACGGCCGCGCCGATCACGCCGAGCACGATCGCGCCCATCGCCGCGTACTCGTATCTTCCGGCGTGCTCGCCCAGCATGCGCTCGGCGAGGAACATCAGCACCAGCAGGCCTGCCGCCAGTGCCGGCTGGACCACCACGAGCGGGGCCAGCAGCAGAGCCACGACCTGCAGCGGCCAGCCGAGGATCGAGAGCCCCGTCCCGAGCAGCCAGCGGGCGCGTCTGATCAGCCCCCAGGCGAGCGCCAGGCGCAGGTGCTCCTCGTGCGGCGCCTCCTTGGCGTCCATCGCCTGGAGGGCGATCCCTAGGCTGTAGAGCGAAGACGCCCCTACCGCCGCCCCGATTCCCAGCACCAGATTGACCATGTCCGCTCACGATCATCGCACTCCGGGGACTCCGATCGCGGGCGCACTGGCCGGCGTGGCGATGGCGAGCTACCTGCTTCCGGGGCTGGCCGGCGCGTGGCCGGCCATGCGCCGGCCGCTGGGAGTCGAGGACCGCACCAGCAGCGGACGCGGGTATGCGCTGACCTTCGACGACGGTCCGCACGCCGAGGGCACGCCCGCGGTGCTCGAGATCCTCGGCCGCGAGCAGGTGGGGGCGACCTTCTTCCTGGTCGGCGAGCAGGTGCTGCGCAACCCTGGCGTGGCGCGGGAGATCGTGGCCGCCGGCCACGGGATCGGGCTGCACTGTCATCGTCATCGCAACCTGCTGCGACTCACCCCCTGGCAGGTCCGCGAGGACATCGCCCGCGCGCAGGAGATCATCGAGGGTGAGACGGGCGTCTCGCCCGAGCTCTATCGCCCTCCCTACGGGGTCCTGAACGCCGCCGCGCTGCGCCTGGCGCGCAGGCACGGCTGGCGCACACTGCTGTGGAGTCAGTGGGGCCGGGACTGGGAGGCGCGCGCCACGCCCGAGTCGATCGCCGAGCGCGTGAGCGACGGCGCCGGCGAGGGCTCAGTGCTGCTGCTGCACGACGCCGACGACTACTCCGCGCCGGGCTCCTGGCGGCGCACCGCCGCCGCGCTGCCACGGGTCCTCGACACGCTCGCCGCACGAGGCCTGCACGCCACGGCGCCGTAGCCGAGCTTTCCGGCGCGTTCGCGCGCCCGCGCCCGTCCACGCTCGCGCGAGGACGATCTGCGCCTGCGGATAACATCGATCGCTTGAACACCGCGGTTTCGATCCCGGCGGGTGGCTCGAACGCCGCGCTGCCCGCAATTGAGGCACTCGCGCCCGTCCACACGCGCACACGGTGGTGGGGGGAGGCGCTGGTGATCGCATGGCTGGTCTGGGTGTATGACGCGATCACCAACCTCGCGCCGCTGCGCCTGCACGTCGCGCTGGGGAACGCGCAGGACATCCTCGGGCTCGAGCGCTCGCTGAGCATCGATCCCGAGCGGGCTCTCGACCAGTGGCTGGCAGGACACCACACGCTCGGGCTGGTGATCTCCGACTACTACGACAACGCGCACTTCGTGGTCACGCTGTCGCTGCTCGGCTGGCTGTGGTGGCGGCGGGCGGATCTCTACCGGCCGCTGCGCAACTCGCTCGTGCTGGTGAACGTGCTGGCGTTCGTCGTCTTCTGGCGCTACCCCGTGGCGCCGCCGCGGATGCTCGACGGGTTCACCGACATCGTCGAATCGACCGGCGCGATCGGCTCCTGGCACAGCGGGGCGCTGGCCTCGCAGGCCAACGAGCTGGCGGCCATGCCGTCATTGCACATCGCCTGGGCGGTGTGGTGCACGGTGGCCCTGTGGCGGATCACCGAGCGCGTGTGGGTACGCGTGGCGGGCGCGCTGTATCCGTGCCTCACCGCGTTCGCCGTGCTCTGCACCGGCAACCACTTCGTGCTGGACATCCTCGGCGGGGTGGCTGTGATCGCGATCGCTCTGCTGATCGTGCGCCTGGCGGGACGCCGGCCACGAGGGCGCACGCCCGGCACCGTTCGCACACGCCCGTTCTTCGCAAAGTCCGACCGCGCCGCGTACCGCTTGTCACAAACTTGTTACGAAGTCCAAGACCAGGTAGACTAGCGGCGCCGCCGCAGACAGCTGAGGGACGCTTCGACGGCTCGCCGCAACACAGCGGGGGGATTTTCTCGTCTGTAGGGTGGTCCTACACACATGCCAGATTTCGACGCCAACGAGGATCACAGCTGCCTGCCCGGCTCCGGCTCGGAAGGCTCACGCGAGCCTGCTGAGGTCCGCCCGCCGGCAGACGCTCGCCGCATCTCCCACGGCCGTGCGGTCGTGCGACGGACCAGGCACGGGTGGCGGCTCGAGCCGGCCCCGCCGCGGGTTCGAGCCCGCGCGCGCCACGGCCGCAGCTGCGGCGCGCGCCGACGCTGGTGCTGTCTTGCCGCGCAGCCTGCCCGGCGTCGGCGGCGCTGGACCGTGGGCCGCGGGCTGCCCCCCGGACATCGAAGCTGACGTGGTCTTCCTTCGCTACCTCGACGTGTGCCTGGTGCTCGCGACGGCCCCGTTCGTTCTGATCGGCGGCATGCCCACGCTCGGCTACGCGATCGGGGCGGGCGCGTGGATGCTGACGCGCGCCGGAACCGCGTTCCTGCATGCCCAGGCGCGCCGCGCCAGCGACGCCAAGATCCGGGCCGGCCTGCTCGTGGCCGGGCTGCTCGGACGCGTCTGGCTCGTGGCGGCCGCGATCATCCTCGCGCGCTACGCCGGCAGCAAGGACGACGGGATCATGGCCGCCGTCCTGGTGCTCGCCGCCTTCACCGTCTACCTGGCCATGTCCTTCATCACCCGCGACGGCCCGCTGCAGAGCGCGCCGCGCAGCCACGGCACGCCCAGCACCTCATGAGCGCGGCCGTCTCTCAGGCACCGCAGCACAGCGGAGAGCCGGCGCCTGCGTCGAAGACCAAACGCACGCTCCTGATCCTCCTGGGAATCTGGATCGGGGGCATGATCGCGCTGTTCCTGATCTTCGGCAGCGGCGGGCGCAACAGCAGCTACCAACCCCAGAACGAGTTCAAGCTCGACAACTGGGTGAGCCTCGGGGTCTTCTCGATCAACAAGGCGGTGCTGTACCTGTTCCTCGCGGCGATCGCAACCTGTGTGAGCATGATCTACATCGCCCGGCGCATGCAGGCGCGGCCCAACAAGGTCCAGACGGCCGTGGAGACGCTCTACCAGCTGATGCGCGAGAACATCACCGGCGGCAATCTCGACGAGAAGATGGCCAAGCGCTGGTTCCCGTTCATCGGCACGCTGTTCCTGTTCATCATGTTCTCCAACCTGGTCGGCTACATCCCGCTGCCGACCAACACCGAGCACGAGATCAGCGTGTTCGGCCTGCACATCCCGTCCTTCTCGCTGTATGCGGCCACGGCGAACCTCTCGATCCCGCTGGTGCTCGCCCTGCTGGTGTTCATCTCCTACACCTTCGAAGGGGTTCGCGCCAAGGGCCCGATCGGCTACCTGAAAGGGCTCGTCCCCGGTGGTGTCACCGGTCCCATGGCCGTCTTCATCTTCCTTCTCGAGGTGCTCTCGAACGTCATGCGGCTGATGTCGCTGTCCATTCGCCTCTTCGCGAACATCCTCGCCGGCCACCTCATCATCCTCTTCATGGCGGGCGCGCTCGCCGTGATCCTCGGGCTCTCCGCGCTGGCCTGGTTCACGATCCCGTTCGGCATCCTGCTGTTCGCGTTCGAGGTCGGCCTGGTGGCCGCCCTGCAGGCGTTCATCTTTGCCACCCTCACAGCTATCTACCTCGGCGGCGCGGTCGCCGAAGACCACTAAAAGGAGTCAATCGTCGTGCATATTGCTTTCATCACCTTCCTGGCGGCCGTGACCGAAGAAACGGCCAAGGCCGGCAAGTCGATCGGCCTGGGCGTCGGCGGTGGTCTCGGTGCCGTGGGCGCCGGTGTCGGCATCGGCATCATCTTCGGCAAGGCGATCGAGGCGATCACTCGTCAGCCCGAGATGCGCGACGAGATCACCCAGCTTCAGTGGCTGGGCTTCGCCCTGACCGAGGCCTGCTTCTTCTACGGGCTCGTGGCCGGGCTGCTCGCCGCGTTTATCGTCTGACGCGATGCTGGGCTCGCTCGCAAATCTCTCAGCATCCGGCACCCAGGTGCTGGCCTCAAGCGGTGGCTTCCTGATCGAACCGGGCATCGGGCTGATGGTGTGGACGCTGCTCGTGTTCGGCGCGACCATGTTCCTGCTCTCAAAGCTCGCGTTCCCGCGCATCAGCGAGGCGCTCGGGCGTCGTCAGAAAGCGATCGAGGACTCGATCGACACCGCCGAGCGCACGCGCACGGAAGCCGAGCAGATCCTGGCCGAATACCGCGAGCGGCTGAAGGAGGCCAGGACGCAGTCGGACGAGATCGTCCAGCGCGCGCGCCAGGCCGCCGAGGCGCACGAGCACGAGGCCAAAGAGCGTGGGCAGGAGATGCTCGGCGAGGCAGCCAAGCGGGCTGAGCGCGACATCCAGGCGGCCACCAGGCGAGCGCTCGACGACATCCGCAAGGAGGTTGCCGACCTGACCATCATGGCCACCGAGAAGGTCACCCGCAAGACGCTCAACGACACCGATCAGAGGCGCCTGGTCGAGGAGGCGCTGAGCGAGCTCGACTTCTCCGGGCTCTCCTCGGGCGCGCCGCAGAGCTGATGGAGGAGCTCGCCCAGGTATACGCCCGCTCGCTGTTCGCGGTCGCCCGCGAGCAGGGCAAGCTGGACGAGCTGCGCGAGCAGGTCGCGCAGTTCGCCGACGCGCTGAACGGGAACCGTGACCTGGTCGTGTTCTTCTTCTCGCCCTACTTCTCCATCAAGGAGAAGCAGGAGGCGCTGGGCCGCGTGCTCGACGGGGCCGATCAGGTGCTCCTGAACTTCCTCAGCCTGCTGATCGAGAAGCACCGCATGCCCGTGATATTCCGCATCCGCCAGGAGTACGAGCGCCTGTGGGACGAGGAGAACCGGACGCTGGCGGTGGAGATCACCAGCGCCATCCAGCTCGACCAGGCCACCACCGAGAGCCTGGGCAAGACCATCGGCGAGCGCGCCGGACGCAAGGTGACGCTGGCGGCGCGCGTGGACCCCGACATCCTGGGCGGCATCGTGGTCAGGGTGGGCAACTCGATTCTCGATGCCTCTATTCGCAACCGACTGGAGCAGCTGCGCAGGCACGTTGCCCAAGGAGCCTCTTAGGAAAAGACATGCAGATCAATCCCGATGAGATCACAAGCATTCTGAAGAGCCGCATCGAGGGGCTCGACGGCGGTCGCGCCGAGCTGACGGAGGTCGGCACCGTGCTGTCGGTGGCCGACGGCATCGCGCGCCTGCACGGCCTGGAGAACTGCATGTCCTTTGAGATGCTCGAGCTCCCGCACGGCGTGACCGGGCTGGCGCTCAACCTGGAGTCCGACAATGTCGGCGCCGTGCTGTTCGGCGACTGGGAGCGCATCTCCGAGGGCGACACCGCCAAGCGCACGGGGGCGCTGCTGGAGATCCCCGTCGGCGAGCAGCTGCTCGGACGGATCGTGGACCCGCTCGGCCGTCCGCTGGACGGCAAGGGCGAGATCAACACCGAGCAGACGCGCCCGGCCGAGTTCAAGGCGCCGGGCGTCGTCCAGCGCCAGCCCGTCAAGCAGCCGATGCAGACCGGGCTGAAGGCGATCGACGCGATGATCCCGATCGGCCGCGGCCAGCGAGAGCTGATCATCGGCGACCGCCAGACGGGCAAGACGGCGATCGCGATCGACACGATCATCAACAACAAGGACACCGGCGTGGTGTCCGTGTACGTGGCGATCGGGCAGCGCATGTCCACGGTCGTCTCGATCGCGCAGACGCTCGACGAACACGACGCGCTCGATAACACGATCATCGTGGCGGCGCCCGCCGACGAGGCCGCGCCGATCAAGTTCATGGCGCCCTATGCAGGCTGCGCGATGGGCGAGCACTTCCTCTACAGCGGCAAGCACGCGCTGTGCGTCTATGACGACCTGACCAAGCACGCCTACGCCTACCGGCAGATGTCGCTGCTGCTGCGCCGTCCCCCCGGGCGCGAGGCCTACCCGGGCGACGTCTTCTACCTGCACTCGCGCCTGCTCGAGCGTGCGGTCAAGCTCAACGACGATCTCGGCGGCGGCTCGCTGACGGCGCTGCCGATCATCGAGACGCAGGCCGGCGACGTCTCCGCCTACATCCCCACCAACGTGATCTCAATCACCGACGGGCAGATATTCCTGGAGTCCGCGCTGTTCAACTCGGGCGTGCGGCCCGCCATCAACGTCGGCATCTCCGTTTCCCGCGTGGGAGGAAACGCGCAGATCGGCCCGATGAAGAAGGTCGCCGGGCGGATCAAGCTCGAGCTCTCCCAGTACCGCGACCTCGAGGCCTTCGCGCAGTTCGGCTCGGACCTCGACGCCGACACACAACGCACGCTCGCACGCGGTGAGCGGCTGGTGGTGACGCTCAACCAGCACGAGCGCGCGCCGCTGCCGGTCGAGGACCAGACGGTGCAGATCTACGCTGCAACCAACGGCTTCCTCGACCGCCTGAACGTCGATCGCGTGACCGAGTTCCTGCTTGCGCTGACCGAACGGATGCACGCCCAGCACGCCGACGTGCGCGTGAGGATCGCCGGCGGCGACTGGTCGCAGGAGACCCAGAAGGCGGTGCACGACGCCGTTGAGGCGTGCGCCCAGGACTTTGGCTATGACCTCGACGAGGAGGGCCAGCCGCTGGAGGAGGCCCAGGCGGCCTAGCGCCGCCTGCCGCGAACCACCATGGCATCTCAGCGCGACGTCAAGAACAAGATCGCCTCGGTCAAGAACATCCAGAAGATCACGCGGGCGATGGAGATGGTCGCCGCCGCGCGGCTGCGACGCGCCGAGCAGCGGATCGCGGCACTGCGCCCCTACGCCGACGCGCTGCGGCGCATGACCCGCCAGGCCGCTCAGGCCGCCGGCGCCGAGGCCGCGCGGCTGCCGCTGCTGCGCGCACACGCCGCCGAGGAGAAGGTCGGGCTGCTGCTGGTCACCGGGGACCGCGGGCTGGCGGGCGGGTTCAACTCGCAGATCATCCGTGCGGGCGTGCGCATCTCGGGCGAGCTGGACGAGGAGGGGTTGAAGTCCGAGTGGTATGCCACCGGCCGGCGCGGGGTCTCCTCGCTGACGTTCCGCGGGTACGAGCTGAGCGGCAGCTACACCGGCTTCGCCGACCGGCCCGCCTACGCGGACGCGCGCACGATCGCCGACGACCTCATCCAGGCCTACATCGACGGGCGCGTGGACCGCGTGGAGATGGTCTACAACTCCTACATATCGCCGCTCACCCAGAAGGTCACGCACGAGCGCCTGCTGCCGATCTCACACGCGACCATCGCGGGCGAGGAGGCTGACGCCGGCGAGAGCGCTGGGAGGCAGGACCGATCAAAGATCGTCCAGCGGGCGCTCGTGGACTATGAGCCCGACCCCGAGGAGATCCTCAAGCGACTGGTCCCCGACTACATCGAGATCTCGCTCTACCGTGCTCTCGTCGAGTCGGCCGCAGGCTTCTTCGGCGCTCAGATGACCGCGATGCGCAGTGCATCGGAGAACGCCGGCGAGATCATCACCGACTTGACGCTGCAGATGAACCGTGCCCGCCAGGCCGAGATCACCCAGGAGATCATGGAGGTCGTCGCCGGCGCAGAGGGCTTGAGCTAGGCGTCCATCGACCGCCCCAGAGGCGCCTGTCAACACGAACAACTTGAACAGATAAAGAGGAGAACCAAGACAATGGACGCCAGCATCGCCACCAAGCCCTCCGCCAACGGGCAGGCCGCAACGCGCAACATCGGACGCATCGAGGAGATCCAGGGCGTCGTGATCGAGGCCGTCTTCTCGGAGAAGCTGCCGGAGATCAACCACGCCATCACGATCGCCCGCCCGAAGGCCGCCGCCGCCGAGGAGGCGCCCGGGATCAGCTCGAGCGTCGGCGAGGGCGTGCTGGTCTGCGAGGTCCAGCAGCATCTCGGCGACGACCGCGTGCGCGCGGTCGCGATGGACACCACCGACGGGCTCGCCCGCGGCATGGAGGTCCTCGACACCGGCGGACCGATCACGGTTCCCGTCGGGCAGGCGACGCTCGGGCGGATCTTCAACGTGCTCGGCGAGCCGATCGACCTCGGCGAGGATCTGCCGAAGGACGTCGAGCGCCGCGGAATCCACCAGGATTCGCCGCGCGTGGAGGATCTCACGCCGACCACCGAGATGTTCGAGACCGGGATCAAGGTCGTCGACCTGCTCGCGCCCTACGCCAAGGGCGGCAAGGTGGGCCTGTTCGGCGGCGCGGGGGTGGGCAAGACCGTGCTGATCCAGGAGCTGATCCACAACCTCGCCAAGGAGCACGGCGGTCTGTCGGCGTTCTGCGGCGTGGGCGAGCGCTCGCGCGAGGGCAACGACCTGTGGCTGGAGATGAAGGAGTCGGGCGTCCTCGACAAGACGATGCTCGTCTTCGGACAGATGAACGAGCCTCCCGGAGCGCGCATGCGCGTCGCACTGTCGGGCCTGACCATGGCGGAACACTTCCGCGACCAGGGCCAGGACGTGCTGCTGTTCATCGACAACATCTTCCGCTTCGTCCAGGCCGGCTCCGAGGTCTCGGCGCTGCTCGGGCGGATGCCCTCCCAGGTGGGCTACCAGCCGACGCTCGAGACCGAGATGGGTCAGCTGCAGGAGCGCATCACCTCCACGCGCGACGGCTCGGTGACGTCGGTCCAGGCGATCTACGTCCCCGCCGACGATCTGACCGACCCCGCGCCGGCATCGGTGTTCGCCCACCTCAACGCCACGACGACGCTCTCGCGGGCGATCTCCGAGAAAGGCATCTACCCGGCCGTCGACCCGCTGGACTCGACCTCGACGATCCTCAAGGCAGACATCCTCGGCGAGGACCACTTCCGCGTGGCCAACCGCGTCAAGGAGATCCTCCAGCGATACAAGGAGCTCCAGGACATCATCGCGATCCTCGGCATCGACGAGCTCTCAGACGAGGACAAGCTCACGGTTCAGCGCGCGCGCAGGATCGAGCGCTTCCTCTCCCAGCCGTTCTTCGTGGCTGAAGAGTTCACCGGCACCCCCGGTGCCTACGTGCCGATCTCCGAGACCATCAGGGGCTTCGAGGAGATCATCGCGGGCAAGCACGACGACGTCCCCGAGAGCGCGTTCTTCCTGAAGGGCACCATCGACGAGGTTGTCGAGGCGGCCAAGAGATGAGCCGCACGAAGTTCCCCGCTGAAGTCCTCACGCCCGAGGGCGAGGTGTTCTCGGAGGAGATCGAGATGCTCTCCACGCGCACGGCCGTGGGCTCGATCGGCATCCTGGCCAACCACGAGCCGATCCTCGCCATGCTCGAACCAGCCGAGCTGCGCCTGTACCGCTCGGAGTCCGAGGTCGTGCGCTTCGCCCAGGCGGAGGGATACCTGCAGTTCGCCGAGAACCGTGCGCTGGTGCTCGTCGAGGAGGCGATCGCGCCGGAGGCGCTCGACCGCGCCACGTTCGAGACCAAGCTCTCCGAGGCACGGGCCGCGGCCGAGCGCGCGGAGGACGGCAGCGAGGAAGAGACTCGCGCGCTGCGGGACGTCCGTCGCTACGAGGCATTCCTGTCGGTCGGGAGCTAGGCCGCACGGTCGGCAGCCCGGTTTGATGGGCCTGCCCGCGGTCATACATGCCTTTCCTCCCCTGCACCCACTAGCCTTCGCCGCCCCATGAGCGCAGCACACGAGCCAATTGGAGTGATCGGCACCGGCTATGTGGGCTTGGTGAGCGCCGCCGGCTTCGCCGAGCTGGGCAGCGACGTATGGTGCGTGGACATCGATCAGGCCAAGATCGAGCGACTGCGCCGCGGCGAGGTGCCGATCTATGAGCCCGGCCTGGTGGAGCTGCTCGCGCGCAACGCCGCCCGGCTGCACTTCTCCACCGATCTCGCCGACGCGCTCGAACACGCCCGGCTGCTGTTCGTCGCCGTGGGCACCCCGCCCACCTACTCCGGCGACGCCGACCTGACGGCCGTGCACGCCGTCGTGGGGGCCATCCCGGCCTCCAACGATCACGCGCTGGTGATGAAGTCCACCGTGCCCTGCGGGACCGGCGCCTCGCTGCAGCGGGTCTTCGGCGAGAACGGCAAGCAGGGGCTGGGATACGTCTCCTGTCCGGAGTTCCTGAAGGAGGGCTCCGCCGTTGAGGACTTCATGCATCCCGATCGTGTCGTCGTGGGCGACGACGGCGGCTGGGCGGGCGATGCCGTGGCGGAGCTCTACGCGCCCCTGAACGCGCCGCTCGTCCGCACCGACATCGCCAGCGCGGAGATGGTCAAGCTCGCCTCCAACGCCTTCCTGGCGACCAAGATCTCGTTCATCAACGAGATCGCCAACGTATGCGAGGAGACCGGCGCCGACGTGGTCGAGGTGGCGCGCGGGATGGGACTGGACGATCGCATCGGGGCGAAGTTCCTGCAGGCGGGGATCGGGTTCGGGGGCAGCTGCTTCCCCAAGGACGTGGATGCGCTCAAGCAGCTCGCCGGCAACTCCGGCTACCACTTCCAGCTGCTCACGGCGGTGATCGAGGTCAACGACCTGCAGAAGCGCCGCGTGATCGGCAAGCTCCAGCGCCATCTCGGCGGGCTCGCCGGCAAGCGCATAGCCCTGCTGGGCCTCGCCTTCAAGCCCAACACCGACGACATGCGCGAGGCCTCATCGCTTGTGCTCTCGGCGCGCCTGCAGGCGGACGGGGCAACGGTCAGCGCATATGACCCGGTGGCCGAGGAGCAGGCCCGCAAGCTCGTCGCCGGGATCGCCTTCGCCTCCTCGCCGCTCGACGCGCTCACCGGCGCCGACGCGGCGGTGCTGGTGACCGAGTGGCAGGAGCTGGTGGAGCTGGACTGGAGCGAGGTGGCCGCGGCGATGCACGGCAACCTGCTGATCGACGGGCGCAACGCCCTGGACCCGGCGGCCGTGCGCGCCGCCGGCCTCATCTACGAAGGGATCGGAAGGCGGTGAGCGCATCCAGGCTGTGATCCTGGTCGGCGGGCAGGGCAAGCGCCTGCGCCCGCTGACCTCGACCGTGCCCAAGCCGGTCGTGCAACTGGTGGACCGCCCGTTCATCTCGTTCATGCTCGAGTGGCTGCGAGGGCACGGGATCGACGACGTGATCATGTCCTGCGGCTTCCTCGCCGACAGCGTGCGCAGCGTGCTCGGCGACGGCTCGAAGATGGGGATCCGGCTGCGCTTCGTGGAGGAGGACGAGCCGCGAGGCACGGCCGGGGCGCTGAAGCTCGCCGAGCCGATGCTCGACGAGCGCTTCCTGATGCTCAACGGCGACGTCCTCACCGACATCGACCTGAGCAGCCAGATCGCCCAGCACGAGCGCACGGGGGCGCGGGGGACGCTCGCGCTCGTCCCGGTCCCGGACCCCTCCGCGTACGGGCTGGTGATCCTCGAGCAGGATCGCTCGGTCAGGGCGTTCGTGGAGAAGCCGAGCTCCAACAGGACGCGCGAGGGCAACCTGATCAGCGCGGGCGCCTATGTGCTGGAGCGCGACGTGCTGGAGCTGGTGCCGGCCGACCGCAACGTGTCGATCGAGCGGGAGGTCTGGCCGCTGCTGGTCGGAGACGGCCTCTACGGCTTCCCCTCCGAGAGCTACTGGCTGGACATCGGCACGCCCGCGCGCTACCTGCAGGGAACCTTCGACATCATCGAGGGCAATGTCCAGACGGCCGTGTGCGAGCGCCTCGGCAGCGACTGGCTGGCGATTGACGAGGGGGCAGAGGTGCTGGGACGGGCGATCCCTCCGGCGGTGCTCGAGCGCGGCGTGCGCGTGGCCGCGGGCGCCCACGTGGGCAGCCTGGTGGTCCTCGCCGAGGACGTGTCCATCGGCGCGGGCAGCATCGTCGAGCGAGCCGTTATCCTGGGTGGAGCCCAGATCGGAGAGGGCTGTGAGCTCCGCGACTGCATCGTGGCGGCCGGCTGTCGGGTGGGAGCGGGGACGAAGATCACGGGCGGCGCGGTGCTCGGCGAGGGAGTGAGCATCGGGGCGGACAACGTGATCACGCGCGGGGCGCGTATCTTCCCTGGTGTGCAGCTGCCCGACGGGGCAATCGAGTTCTAGGCCCCGAGCTTCGCACAGGCCCCGGCCAGACACGACGTTTCTGAGATTCATGACCATCATCAAGGCCCCACAGGAGGCGAGCAGCAGATGAGCGACAGCGGCGCCACCGCGACACCCATCGCCGAGGAGCTCTCGCGCGCGGCGATCGCCCGGGTCGACGCCTCCGATCAGCTGGGCGACGTGCTCGCCCTGCCCGAGCACCTGCGCGATGCCGTGTGGCGCGTGGAGTCGGCGATCATGCAGGACTGGGACACCCCCGCCGGACTGGTGGTCGCGGGCATGGGCGGCTCGGCCATCGGCGGCGCCCTGGCGCGTGCAGCCCTCGGCGACCACGCTTCGCGGCCGATCTTCGTGACCCGCGCCTACGG
>Ga0075521_10000014_pt1 | contig 30865 bp, 26 predicted proteins | sample NGEPerD_FD_74785 | JGI IMG/M metagenome (GOLD analysis project Ga0075521, IMG submission 74785) | Arctic peat soil microbial communities from the Barrow Environmental Observatory site, Barrow, Alaska, USA - NGEE PermafrostAB12-D | ecosystem: Environmental > Terrestrial > Soil > Wetlands > Peat ...
CCGCAATGCGCATTGGCGGTGACGCGCTTCTCGCCAACCCTCTTCGCACGCTCCTCTCGACGCTCGGCGTCATCATCGGCGTCGCGTCGTTCGTCGCCGTGCTCTCGCTTGGCGACGGCATGCAGGCGGCCGCGCGTGCGCAGCTCGAGCAGCTTACCGACGTGCAAACGGTGTCGGTGGCGCCGAGGACGTTCGTGGAGGTCGATGGGGAGCGCCTTCCCGTGCACGGCTATCCGATATTCACTCCGGACGACGCCGCGCAGGCGGCCGCCGCCACCGGGGCGATTGGAGTGTCGCTCTTCGAGAAAGCCGCGGTCATGGTCGACTATCCGCACAACGGGAAGCGGCGAGCGACGTCGGTCTCCGGCGTGCTCTCGCGCGCGGACGAATTTCATCGCATGACGCTTACCGAGGGGCGCTTCTTCACCGATGTCGAGGCGGAGCGCGGGCTGGCCGTCGTCATCCTGAGTCAGAAGCTCGCGCGCGAGCTCGTGATGGGCGCGGATCCGAGACGGCTGATCAACCAGGCGGTGCGTGTGAATGGGGTCGCGATGGATGTCATTGGCGTGCTCGAGGCGTACGCCGGGGAGGCGGGCTACGATGCATACGTCCCATTCCAGACCGGGCGAAAGATCTTTCCCGCAGCCGACCCGCCGCGTCCGTCGACGATTCTGCTGCGCGCGTCGTCGGTGGAGGGCGTCGACCAGCTCAAGGCGGCCGCCGAGGACTGGGCGGCGCGGCACTACGGGCGGCTGGAGAAGGTCGACATCCACACGCAGAAGGCGCGCGTCGAGCAGGCGGAGCAGGGAATTCTCATCTTCAAGATCTTCATGGCCGCGCTCACAGGGATCTCGCTGCTGGTGGGCGGCATCGGGATCATGAACGTTCTTCTCGCGAGCGTCACCGAGCGCACGCGCGAGATCGGCGTGCGCAAGGCGATTGGTGCGCAGCGCCGGGATGTGCTGCTGCAGTTCCTCACGGAGTCCGTCGCGATCTCCGGTGCCGGAAGCGCGATTGGCGTGATCCTCGGGCTCGTCGCGGCCTTCGGAGTGACGGCGATCATCAGGGTCGAGGCGAATGCGCCGTTCTTTCGCGCGGGCTTCTCGTGGCTGACGATCGTCGTCGCCGTCGCGAGTGCGCTGCTCGTCGGGCTGGCGTTCGGGACCTATCCGGCGATGCGCGCGGCACGTATGAGCCCGATCGAGGCAATCCGGCACGAGTGAGCCGAGAGCGCGCTACCTGGTCCTGCGCGCGTCCTTGGCATCGGCGAGCGACTCGCGCAAGAGTGTGCGCGCGGCCCATCGCGACACGTCTTCCGCGTCGCGTTCAGTGAGGCCGCGCAGATCGCGGAGCACTATCAGCGCCTCGATTCCCATGCACAGGGCGAGCGCGGAGACCAGCCGCTCGTAGCGGCGCCTGCCGAGCGCCTTCTTCGCGGGCGCGAGCGCCTGCGCGATCCACTCGATACGGCGATAGCCGCGCTTCAGCCTGGCCGGGTCGGGCGGAGCGCCGACGGTGAGGCGAATCATCGAGCGCAGCAGCTGCTCGTTCTCCGCGGCACTCTGCTGCATCGCGTGCACGACACGGTCGAGGCGGGCTTCGACGTCGGTGGCGTCATGTCCGCGCGCGCCGGCGCCCTCGATCGCTTCCGAGATGATGCCGCGCACACCTTCGAGCGACGCCTCGACGAGCAGCTGCTCCTGCGTCGGGAAGTAGCGATACGCGGTTCGACGCGAGACCTGAGCGGCATCGGCGACCTCCGAGACGGAGGGCGCGCCCCCTGCCGAGACGAGCGCGATGGCGGCGGTGAGGAGGGCGCTGCGGGTGCGGTGCTTTTGCTGGATTCGCTCGCTCGAGAGCGTGGTGGTTGCCATTGCAAAGAGAATATACTACTTTCCAGTCATGGCACAACAGTGCCATAACGCTACTGTGGTGCCACGCTTGCCCATGGAGCCGGAAATGTCGATTCTCGGAACGATCGCGGTAGCCGTCCTCGTCGCGCACGCAACCGCGGCAGGATCACACCTCAACACGACGCAGGGGATGCGCATCATGACGTCACATCGCGAAATGGCGACGATCGATGCCGACGCGGAGATCCGCGCGATCATCGCCGACCAGGCCGCGGCCTGGAACCGCCACGACGCCTCGGCGTGGGCGAGCCACTTCACCCCGACGGCCGATTTCATCAACATCCTCGGCACATCGTTCAGCGGGAAGCCCGCCATCGAGGGCATCACCACACGAATCTTCGCGACGATCTTCAAGGATTCTCGCGACTCCGTAACGGTCGAGAAGATCGTGCTCGTAACGCCGGAGCTGGCGATCGTGCACTATGAGCACGCGGTCTCGGGCTACACGGCGCTGCCGCCCGGCATTCAGGCCAGCGAGCCGGGAGCGGATGGAAAGGGCGTGCTCAGAACGCGCATGGTCTACGTGCTCAGGAAGGGCGCGGATGCGAAGTGGATGATCGTGAATGGGCAGAATACGGCGATCTTGCCGGTGTTCAAATAGCCCTGCGTTGCCGCGCTATTTCTGCACGATCACACGCTTCTCCCGGAGCTGAGGCCCGTTCGCCCGGCGCGCCGAATCGAAGGAGGCGCGCTGCGCGTCCGAGAGAAGCGCGCGGATCTCGATGTCCGTGGAGTCGACCGCGGATTGCATGCGCCCCTGAAGGGCATCGGTTACGTGGAGCACGCGCTCGCGCCCGCGTAGCAGCGCGTCGTGAATAAGTGGCCGCTCTGCATCCGTAAGCCCGAGACGCTCGAGCTCGCGCGGTATGCGGTCGGTGGCGGTCACTCGAATGTCGACGCCGAGCCGCTCGCGGTTCGAGTACCAGATGCCCGCTGCGATTCCGAGCGCGAATGTCGCGAGTGCGAGTACGGCGCCGGCCAGGCGGGCGCGCGCGAGTGACGAGATCATGGGCGAGTGGCTCCCGTGGCGAGAAAGACGCGCGGCACGCCGGTGGCATCGGCGATCGTAGCTGGCGCCGCGTCGCGCCCGCGTTGCATGCCGGCAGCGGCGCCGATCGCGGCGAGTGCGAGGAACGAGGCCGCGAGGAGCAACGGCCGCTGCAGTGACCAGAGTCCGTAGAGCGGATCCGTCGGGATGCTCGCTGGCGCGCCCACGAGCGCGACGCGCGACATCACCGCGCTCACGAATCGCTCGCTGGCGCCAGCGTCCAGGTCCGGGTCGAGCGCGCGGAGCGTCGCGCGCGCCTCGATGTCCGTGTTGTCCGAATGGTCGGCCGTCATCGGCGTTCCTCCTGTGTGAGAAGCTCGCGAAGCCGCCGTCGCGCGTCGGAGAGGTGGCGCCTCGACATCACGACGGAGCAGCCGACGGTGGCGGCAATGCGGTCGTGCGGCCACTCCTCGAGATCCGCGAGCAGCACGACGGTGCGCTGCACGGGCGACAGCGAGGCGAGTGCTGCGAGCAGCGCGGCGCGCGATCGATGTGTCGCGTCGACGACGTCGCTCGCCGTGTTCGCGGCGCCATCTGGAATTGCGTCATCAAGATCGACCGCGCGCCGCCGCCTCGCGGATCGAAGCGCGTTGAGTGAGCGGCGATGAACGATCGTGAGCAGCCACGTAGCGAAGCGCGCGTGATCGCGCAGCGTCGCGAGCTGTTCGTACCCCTGCACGAACGAATCCTGCGCGACATCCTCGGCCTCGAATGTGTCGCCGACGATCGCCAGTGCGCGCGCGAGCGCCGCGCGCCGATGCCGTCGCACCAGCGATGCATACGCCGTTGCGTCACCGGCCAGCGTGCGGCGCACGAGCTCTTCGTCGCGATCATCGATGCTCACGTTTCGTATATGACACCTCTGCCACCGAAAGTGTGAGTCGTCGGGCTCGTGCTCACGTTTCCGGGCGCGCCGGTGTCCTCGAAGCACTCCCTCGCACACAGGTCGCCATGCCTCCCCTCCATCGCCGCGCTCGTCTACTCGGCTCGATCGTGCTCGCGCTGTCGGTCGCATCGCTCGCCAATGCGCAGGCTCCGAAGATTGGTACCGACGAGCTGCTCGCGCGCCTCACGACGCTCGCCGATTCCCTTGCGACGCGCGACGCGCTCTCCGGCGTCATCCTCGTGGCGAAGGACGGGCAGCCGATCTTCGAGCACGCGTACGGCCTCGCCGATCGCGAGTCGCGGCGTGCGAACACCGTGGGCACATCGTTCAACGTCAGCTCGATCGGTAAGCGATTCACCCAGGTCGCCATCGGACAGCTCGAGGCTGCGGGGAAGGTGCATCTCGACTCGACCATCGCAAGCGTGTGGCCCGACTATCCGAATCACGACGTCGCGCGTACCGTCACGATCCGCGAGCTGCTCGAACATCGGTCGGGAGTAGGTGGAAACATCTTCCAGCGCTTTGCGACGCTCCGCAGCAACAGCGACTATCTCCCGCTTTTCGCGAACGAGCCACTGCACTTCGCCCCCGGCACGCGTGAAGAATACTCGAACGCCGGCTACGTCGTCCTCGGCGAGATCGTCGCGCGCGCGTCAGGGGAGAGCTACTACAGCTACGTCCAAAAACTCGTCTTCGATCCCGCAGCGATGACGAGCTCCGGATACTTCGCGCGCGACTCGCTGCCGCCCTTCGCCGCGATCGGCTACACGCGCCAGCGCGCTGGCGGCGGCGACGCCTCTCCCACCGCTCCTCTTTTGCGCGCCGAGAGCATGCAGCCCAATCGCGGAAGCGCGGCCGGCGGCGCGTACTCGTCCGCGCGCGACCTGCTCAAATTCATCCTCGCGAATCGCGCGGGCACCCTCGGGCTGCCGGTGGACTTGCGACGGTCGATCGTCGCAGGCGGGAGTCCGGGCTCGAATGGCGTCGTCGCCGAGGGGCTGCCTGGCGGCTACGATCTGATCGTGCTCGAGAATCTCGACCCTCCCGCCGCGGACGCGATCGTCCAACCGGTGATGTCGTGGCTCGGCGCTGCGGGTCCGGGCCCGGCGCGCCGAATCGCGGCTACCGGCGCGACCGGCGCCGCCAAGCTCCCCGACTCGCCCGTGGGCCGCATCGCCGCCCACTACCTTCGCGCGTACAACAGCGGCGAGTCCGATTCGGTTCGTCGCTTCTTCGACACCGAGGCGGTCAGTGACTTGACCCGCCCCACTGCGCTCCGCGTCGAGCGCTACAAGGCGATCTACGCGGACAACGGGAAGCTCGAGCTCGCGACGGTGGACGAGGCGACCCCGACATCGCTTACCGTCACCGTAAATGGCGCGCAGGGCCACTCGATGTCGATGACCTTCACGGTCGAGCCGGCCGAGCCGCACCGACTCGCCTCGCTGCAGCTCAACATCTCGCGCTGAGCGAGCTCGCGGGGTGCGCGGGGGCGCCAATCGTGCAATCTTTCCTGGAGAAACAACCGCACGACGCCGACCCCTTTAATACGTGCCGAGATGATCAAGAAGCCGCGCGCGCTCGCCTTCGCCTCGCTATTGCTCCCGCTCGTCGGCTTCGCCGGCCCCGCGGCGACACGACCGACGATCGCCGTCGCGCCAGTCATCCTGCACAACATGTCCGCGAGCGCCGACACGCGCGAAGACTCGCTTGCCATCGTGCAGCTCACCGACCAGGCGCGCGTGCGCCTCGCCGGCTGCGGCTATCCCGTGGTCGCCGGCACCGCGCCGTCGGTCACGGCCGAGCATCCCGGAGCTTCGTACCTGTGGGAGCACGCGGACGTCGTCGCCCAATGGGGCGCGGCGCAGCACGCCGATTGGGTGCTCCTGAGCCGCCTCAATCGCATCGGTCCGTGGGTCGCGGAATGGGAGGTGCAGGTAGTATCGACGCACGATCAGCACGCCGTGGACACGCGCGTCGTTGAGCTCAAGGGGCTCGGCCGCGACACGACGCTCACTGCGCGCATGTCCTCGCGCGGCGCGGCGTGGCTGATCGATCAGGCGACGCAGACGATCGCGCACGCGAGTAGCGACACGGCAGCGGCGGGGCGCCCCTGTCACGCGTGACCCTCTGTTGCTCCAGTGGAGCAACGTCGAAATAGTTACGCGCGACTACCTAATTGGGTGACTCGCCACGAGCGACCGGCGGGTATAATGTTGGACATGAACTTTTCTCGGCACGTAGCAGCCGCTCTGGCGGTCGCGTTTTTCGCAGTGGTCGGCAGCTCCGCCGCAGGAGCTCAGGTCGCTCCGCTCCCCGCAGGCTTCCGCGTGCAGGAAATTCCAACCAACGGCACGTCGCTCCACGTGCGCATCGGCGGCAAGGGACCGGCCGTGCTCCTGCAGCACGGCTACGGCGAGACGGGCGACATGTGGGTCGCGCTCGCGAAGATGCTCGCCGTCGATCACATGGTGATCATTCCCGATCTGCGCGGCATGGGGCTCTCGCCGATCACGAAGGGCGGCTACGACAAGAAAACGCAGGGACGCGACCTCGCCGGCGTGCTCGACGCGCTCAAGGTGCAACAGGTCGACATCGTTGCGCACGATATCGGCAACATGGTCACGTATGCGTTCGCGGCCGAGTATCCGACGCGCGTGCGGCGCTTCGTGCTGATCGATGCGCCGCTGCCTGGTGTTGGTCCGTGGGATGAGATCAAGGCCGATCACCGGCTCTGGCACTTCTCCTTCTGGGGCCCTGACGAGGATCGCCTCGTCGCGGGACGCGAGCGCATCTGGCTCGATCGATTCTACAACGAGTTCTCCTTCAATCCGAAGAGCATCCCGGACGCGACACGCGCGCACTATGCCGCGATCTACGCGAAGCCGGGGCGCATGCACGCGGGCTTCGAGCAGTTCAAGGCGTTTGATCAGGATGCGATCGACGACAAGGCGTTCATGGCGCAGGGGAAGCTGAACATGCCGGTGCTCGCGATCGGCGGTGATCACTCGTTCGGGCCGAAGATGGCCGAGGTGATGCGCTTCGCGGCGTCGAACGTGACCGAGGGGATCGTGCCGAACTGCGGGCACTGGATCATGGAAGAGAATCCGGCCGCGACGATCGCGCTCGTAACGGGCTTTCTGTCCAAGTGAGCCACATAGAGGAGCTCGACGGGCGCCGGATCGCGCCGCCGGGGGTGGCGCCGCTCACGGCGATCGACAACGCATTCCCAACGTTGAGCGAGGCGCAGATCGCGCGCATCGCGGCGCACGGTACGCGTCACTCCGTGGACGCGGGCGAGGTGCTCATACCGGCGGGCGCGCACAACACGCGCTTCTTCGTGGTTGCGAGCGGCGAGATTGTAGTAGTTCGCAGGGACGATGACATCGAGACGGTGGTCACCGTGCACACGCCGGGGAAGTTCACCGGCGAGGCGAACATGCTCTCGGGACGGCGCAGCCTCGTCACCGTGCGTGCCACACAGAGTGGCGAAGTGATCGAGCTCACTCGCGATGCGCTCCTGCAGCTCGTGCAGACGGACGCCGAGCTCGGCGAGATCTTCATGCGCGCGTTCATTCTGCGTCGGCTCGCGCTCATCGACCGTCACTTCGGCGATGTGGTGCTCGTCGGCTCGAATCATTCGCCCGGGACGCTCCGCATTCGCGAGTTTCTGTCGCGCAACGCGCATCCGTACACGAACATCGATCTCGATCAGAACGAGAATGGCGTGCAGGTGATGCTCGACCGCTTCAACGTCGACATCTCCGAGGTGCCCGTGCTGATCTGTCAAGGCACCACGGTGCTGCGCAATCCGACCAACAGCGAGATCGCCGTGTGCCTCGGCTTCAACGACGCGATCGAGCAGGAGCAGCTGCGCGACATGGTCGTCGTCGGCGCGGGCCCGTCGGGGCTTGCCGCGGCGGTGTTCGGCGCGAGTGAGGGACTCGACGTTCTCGTAATCGAGGCGAATGCGCCGGGTGGGCAGGCAGGGTCGAGCTCGCGCATCGAGAACTATCTCGGCTTCCCGCTCGGGATCAGTGGCTTCGAGCTCGCGCAGCGCGCATACACGCAGGCGCAGAAGTTCAGCGCGAAGCTGATGATCGCGCAGGGCGCCACGAAGCTGACGTGCGATCGCAAGCCGTACACGCTCTCCGTCGCCGATGGTACGAAGATCTCCGCGCGCACCGTCGTCATCGCGACGGGGGCGGAGTACAGGCGCCTCCCGATCGCGAACATCGATCGCTTCGAGGGGATGGGGATCTACTACGGCGCGACGTTCATGGAGGCGCAGCTCTGCGACGGCGACGAGGTGATCGTCGTTGGCGGCGGCAACTCGGCGGGGCAGGCCGCGGTATATCTCGCGCAATACGCGAAGAAGGTGCACATGCTCATTCGCGCGAAGGGACTCGCGGAGACGATGTCGCGCTATCTCATCCGCCGCATCGAGGAGAGCCCCGCAATCGAGCTGCACACGCAGACGGAGATCACCGAGCTCGCAGGGGAGGCGCACCTCGAGAGCGTCTGCTGGATCGACAAGGTGACCGGGGTGCGCGATCCGCACGCGATCCGCCATGTGTTCGTGATGACTGGTGCGGCGCCGAGCACGCCGTGGCTGGCGGAATGCGTCGTGATGGATACCAATGGATTCATCAAGACGGGCGCGGACATTACGCCCGAGGAGCTGCAGACGGCCTTTTGGCCGCTCACGCGCTCCCCCTTCCTGCTCGAGACGAGCCTGCCCGGCGTGTTCGCGGTAGGCGACGTGCGCTCGGGAAACGTGAAGCGCGTGGCGAGCGCGGTGGGTGAGGGGTCGATCGCGGTGTCGATGGTGCACCAGGCGCTCAGGGAGTAACGACGGCGATGTCCGCTTCGAGAGGGCTTCTGCGCTCTATGTAGCGAGGGGTGCTCTGCCCCCTCGCAACCCTCTCGCCGAGCCACACATGATCGCCGCGAACGCCGAAGGCCCGCAGTCGCTAACGCATTTGTTGACGGGTGTCTTCGCGTATTCGTATTCGGGATACCTCGCGGACGCGCTCGCCGCCGCTCCAGCACACCGCGCCCCGGAGATCGGTAGCTACCTCGAGCGCACGCGTCCCGCGACCACCGTCGCCGGCCAGAGAGGGTGGGAGTTCTGCGACGAGATCGACGGCTACGTGCTCATCGACTATGTCGGATGGATCGATTTTCATGGGAACGGACATCTCAGCGGCGGCGGCACCTCGCGGCGCGCAGGCGGGCGCGCGGTGCCGTTCACCCACTTGGGCACCTACACGGTCGAGAATGCACAGCCGCCGATGTACTCGGGCGAGCGCGCTGCCAGCTCGTGCGTGATTCTCACGCACGCTGATGCGAGCAGCGACTCCATGCGCGGGCTGAGGTTCATGGTGCTCGACGGGGATGCGGGAAGGCTCGTCGCGTCGGGGACTCTCTTTCAGTCGTGAGCGCGCGCGGGCTCACCGCCCGCCCCGTGCTGTAGACGATGAACTGTCTCGCGGCCTCCGTGTGATCGTTAACATTCCACGGACCCGTCCCGCGACCCCACACCAGCGATCACGATCATGCCCAGCGAACAAGAGATCGCCTTCCCGATCCTCGACGAGAATGATCGCGCCGTGCTTGCGCGCCGCGGCCATCCGCGAGCCGTTTGCGCGGGCGACATCCTCTTCGCCGAAGGGGACAGCAACTTCTGCTTCTATGTGGTGGTGAAGGGCGCGGTCGCGATCGTCGAGCACTCGAGCGGCGAGGAGCGGCTCATCCGCATGCACCTTCCCGGTGAGTTCACGGGCGACGTCGACATGCTGTCGGGGCGACGGGCGCTGATCACCGCGCGTGTCGAGAGCGACGGCGAGCTGCTCGAGCTCGACACCTCCGAGCTGCGTCACACCGTCGACGAGATCCCCGATCTCGGCGAGACCATCGTGAAGGCGTTTCTGATGCGGCGCTCGCTGCTGCTCAGCGAGGGCTTCGTCGGTGTGCGCATCATCGGGTCGCGCTTTTCGCCCGACTCGCATCGCCTCCGCGACTTCGCCACGCGCAACGCGATCCCGTTCCGCTTCATGGATCTCGACACCGACGAACAGGCTGACGCGATTCTCCACCAGTTAGGCGTTCCTGCGTCCGCAACGCCGATCGTGATCGGGCGCGATGGCCAGTGGCACAGCAATCCGTCGATCGGGGACTTCGCGCACTGCGCCGGCCTCACCACGACGCTCGACGCCGAGCACGTCTACGATCTCGTCGTGGTCGGCGCGGGTCCCGCCGGACTCGCCGCTTCGGTCTACGGCGCATCGGAGGGACTCGACGTGCTCACGCTCGATTCGCTCGCCGCGGGCGGTCAAGCCGGCACGAGCACACGCATCGAGAATTACCTCGGCTTCCCCGCGGGCATATCTGGCAAGGATCTCACGCAAAACGCGCTGGTGCAGGCGCAGCGCTTCGGAGCGGAAATCACCGTGCCCTGCGAGGTCCGCTCGCTCGGCCTCGACGGCGGAGAGCGCGTGGTCACGCTCGTGGATGGGAGCCGAATTCGCACGCGCTGTGTGCTCGTCGCGAGCGGCGTCGAATACCGCAAGCTCGAGGTGGAGCGCTGTACGGAGTTCGAGGGCGCCGGCATCTACTACGCCGCCACCGAAATGGAGGCGCGTCTGTGCAGAGGGGAAGAGGTCGTGGTGGTAGGCGCGGGGAATTCGGCAGGGCAGGCGATCGTCTATCTCGCACGCCACGCCAGGCACGTGCACGTGCTCGTGCGCGGATCCGATCTCGCCGCGAGCATGTCGCGCTACCTCGTCGAGCGCGTGGAAGGGATCGAGAACGTGACGGTTACGCTCGAGGCGGTGATCACCAAGGTGGAGGGCGAGACTCATCTCAGCGCCGTGCACTGCCAGACGAAACGTGGGGCGACGCAGAAAATCGCGACCTCCTCGCTCTTTCTCTTCCTCGGCGCCGATGCGAACACGGGATGGCTTCGCGGGTGCGTGGAGCTCGACAAGAAGGGCTTCGTCAGCACGGGAAGTGCGCTCTCCCCCGAGGCCGTCGAGGCGGAGCGCTGGCGCAGCGCGGGGCGCCTGCCATTTCTTCTCGAGACGAGCCTTCCGGGAGTGTTCGCCGCAGGCGATGTTCGTAGCGGATCAGTGAAGCGCGTGGCATCGGCGGTGGGCGAAGGGTCGATGTCCGTGAGCTTCGTGCATGCCTACATCGCTCGCCCAGCCTAAACGACAATCATGACAACTCTCCGCTCGCTCGCCGCACTCGCCGCACTCGCGCTCCCCTTCGCCGCGCTCGCGCAGGGTGCGCAACCCGCCGATCTCATCGTGACGGGCGGCCGCATCTACACCGTCGATGCAACGCGCCCGATCGCCGAGGCGTTCGCCGTGCGCGCGGGCAAATTCACATTCGTCGGCACCGCGCGCGACGCGATGTCGCTCAAGGGGCCGCACACGCAGCTCGTCGATCTTCACGGCGCCGCTGCGTATCCCGGCTTCATCGATGCGCACACGCATCTGCTCGGGCTCGGGGTCGCGCTGCAAAGCGTCGACCTCGTCGGCGTGACGTCGTACGAGGAGGTCGTCGCGCGCGTCGTCGCACGAGCAAAGACTGCGAAGCCGGGCGAGTGGATCTTCGGCAACGGCTGGGACCAGAATCGCTGGGCGGTGAAGGAGTTCCCATCGAACGATGCGCTCACGCGCGCGGTGCCCGACCATCCGGTGATGCTGGATCGCGTCGATGGCCACGCGGTCCTCGCAAATGCCGCCGCGATGAAGGCCGCAGGGATTGCGGTGACGACGCCCGATCCGCGCGGCGGCCGCATCATCCGCGATGCGAAGGGGAATCCGACGGGCGTCTTCGTCGACAACGCGCAATCGCTGATCGCCGCCGCGACGCCCAGGCTCACGGCCGCGCAGCGCAGCGAGCTGCTGCACGCGGCGGCGGTGGAGAGCAACAAGTGGGGGCTCACCGAAGTGCAGGACATGGGCGCGGATCGCGAGACCATCGAGGCGCTCGAGTCGCTGGCCAGTGCGCACAAGCTCCCGCTCCGCAGCTACGAAATGGTGGGCGACGACTCGGCTGCACTCGCGTACTACTACGCGCGCGGGCCGAAGAAGGCGCTCTACGACGGGCACCTTTGGGTGCGCGGGATCAAGCTCTACGCCGACGGCGCACTCGGCTCGCGCGGCGCGGCGCTCCTCGCTCCCTACAGCGATGACGCGGCGAACACGGGGCTGCTCGTTTCTACGCCCGAACACTTGAAGGCGCGCTCGATCGACGCGCTCAAGCACGGCTTCCAGGTGAGCACGCACGCGATCGGCGATCGCGGCAATCGCAATGCGCTCGACGCGTATCAGGCCGCACTCGATGCCGTTCCCACCGCCGATGCCCGCCTGCGCATCGAGCACGCGCAGATCATCTCGCCCGAGGACATCCCGCGCTTCGCCCAGCTCGGCGTCATTCCGAGCATGCAGGCGAGCCACCAGACGAGCGACATGCCGTGGGCCGAGCGTCGCCTTGGGCCCGAGCGCATTCGCGGTGCGTACGCGTGGCGCTCGCTGCTCAACACCGGCGTCGTGATCCCGAACGGCACCGACTTCCCGGTGGAACACGTCGATCCGATCATCACCTTCCACTCATCCGTCACGCGTCAGGACGCGGATAACATGCCGGCCGGCGGATGGTACGGCGACCAGCGCATGACGCGCGAGGAAGCGCTGCGCTCGATGACGCTCTGGCCAGCGTATGCCGCGTTCCAGGAGAACGAGCTCGGCTCGATCTCCGTGGGCAAGTATGCGGACTTCACGATTCTCAACCGCGACATCATGACCGTTGCGCCGGAGCGCATTCTCGGCGCCAAGGTCATCGCGACGTATGTAGGCGGCGCGGCGGTCTACCAGGCGAAGGTTGCGCCATTGATGGCCGAGCCGGGCGAGGCGAGCGCGCCCGCTAGTGACAGCGCGCACGCGATGCCGCTGCAGCGCGAAGAGGAGTGGACGCGCGGGCTCGTTGCGCGCGATCCCAAGGCCTTCGATCGGATGCTCGCGCCGGGCTTCGTGTACACGGAGGATGCCGGCGTGATGACGCGCGACGATGTGATCGCGAGCGCGACCGGCGATGACACGACCTCGTGGGCGGGGAACGAGGGGATGAAGGTGCACGACTTCGGGAGCACGCAAATCATCACCGGTGTGCTGCACGTGAAGGGAAAGAACAAGAACGGCCAGTTCGATCGCAGCTACGCGTTCACCGATACATGGCAGCGCCGCGATGGCGTCTGGCAGCTCATCGGCGCGCAAGACTTCGTCATTCCAAAGTGACCGGAGACCTCATGACTCGCTTTCGCCTTGCACTCGCAGCCATCTCGACCACGCTCGCCGCGACCGCATGTGCGCATCACGCCGGCGCCGACGATCACGCCGGTCACGACTCGATGCCCGCGTCGACGACGCCGAGCGCGTCGCGCGATGCCGCGCAGCAGGCGGCGGGCCTCCCGGCCGGAGCCGCCGACGCGCAGTCGCGTCTCGCGAATTCGCCTCGTCACGGGGAGTGGGTGGTGGTGAAAGTCGGAAGCGACAGCGTGCGCGCGTGGATCGTGTATCCGCAGGTGAGCAAGAAGGCGCCCGTAGTCGTGGTCGTACACGAGATCTTCGGCCTCTCGAGCTGGGTGCGCGGCGTCGCCGATCAGCTCGCGGCCGACGGCTTCATCGCCATCGCTCCCGACCTGCTCACCGGCAAGATTGCGCCGAATCTCGACGACAGCACACTCAAGATGCGGGGGCCGGCGCTGATCAGTACGCTCGATGCTGCCGACGTGCAGAAGAAGCTCGACGCGGTAGCGCAGTACGCAATGTCGCAGCCCGCCGCCGAGAAGAAGTACGGCATCGTCGGCTACTGCTGGGGCGGCGGCGTCTCGTTCGCGCACGCGGCTCACGCGGGAACGTCCCCCGAGTTCGGCGCGTCGGTGGTGTACTACGGAACGCCGCCATCCGCCGACCAGCTGCCGAACGTGCACGCGCCCGTGCTCGGACTCTACGGCGGCACCGATGCGCGCATCGCGCTCACCGTTCCCGGCACCGACTCCGCGATGAAGGCGCTCGGCCGCACGTACGAGCACACGATCTTTCCGGGCGCTGCGCACGGCTTTCTCCGCGCGCAAACGCAGGACGACGGCTCGATCATGCAGGCGAATCTCGATGCGACGAAGCAGGCGTGGCCGGCGACGATCGCCTGGTTCCGCAAGTATCTGAAGTAGCGCCGCGCTACGGCGCGTCCGCGCTCTTCGTGAAGCGGAAGGTGCGGACGGCCGTTCGCGACGCCTGATCGAGCAGGCGGAACGCGACGTCGAGCGCGTACTGCGTTGCGGTGATGAGCGCGGTCGTCGACACCGACGCGCGCACCGCGTCGCTCGGACCGTCGCTCGTTGCGTGCGCCGTCGCCACCGTGTCCACCGATGCGTTGATCGTGCGCTCGACCTCGGCGACGAGCAACGTCGTCTCGCGCTCGATGTCCGCTTCGCTCCACCCGAGCCGATGACGCTGTGCCCCATGCAACTCGGCGGCAAGCCGCTGCAGATGGCCGCCGTCCGCGAGCAGCTCGGGATCGCGGCCGCACGTCTCGCCGAGGATGGTGAGCTGCGACGCGAGGAGGCCTATCAGTGGCGTCGAGTGATCGCGCAGCTGCGCGCCGCGAAGCTCGCGCGCGCCAGGGAAGCGACCGTCCGCGCGAATCGCCGCCACGTAGCGTTCCGCAACGATCTCGGCCTCGTTCGATAGCCGCGAGCCGATGGCGTAGAGTACGGCGTAGGCCGCGTCGTCGAGATGCAGGCCATCGGCGGGGAAGGTCCACATCGTGCCGCTCGCCATGCGACGCGCGCTCGGAGACGCCGTTGCCGCGGTCGAGCCGACGGCCGCGACCGATGCCTGCGCCTCCCGATCGCGCGTCGGCAACCACAGGGTGAAGATCGCGCCTACGTCCGGGCGACTCCGCGCCGTGAGATCGCCGCCCATTCTTCGCGCGAGCCTTCGACTGATCGCGAGGCCGAGCCCCGTGCCGCCCTTCTCGCGCGTGAGGGCGCCGTCCGCCTGTACGAACGGCTCGAACAGGTGCGGCATGAAGCCGGACGGAATTCCGGGGCCGGTGTCCGCGATGCGGATGAAGGCCCAGCTCCTGCGCGAGTCGGGCGACTCGCTCGCGGTGGGCTCCATCGTGGCGTCCGGCACCTTCACGCCGAGATCGGGCTCGACCGTCGCCCCGCAGTTGACGGTCACCTCACCGCCGGAAGGCGTGAATTTCACCGCGTTCGAGAGGAGATTCACGAGAATTTGCCGCACGCGGCGCTCGTCCCCGATGTACGGTGCGCCCGGCGCTGCGGCGCCGAGGTCGAGCAGCCTGATTCCCTTCGCGGTCGCCTGCGGATGCACGAGCGCAACGGCCGAGACGACGCTCGCGCCTGTCACGAGCGAGTCCTGCCGCACCTCGAGCCGCTCCGCGTCGACCTTCGCGACATCGAGCACATCGTCGACGATTTCCAACAGATGTCGCGCGCTCGCCTGCAGTCGCTCGAGATGCGCATGCTGCGCGGGCGTCGTCGGCCCGAGGACGCCCATGTCGAGAATCTGGGAATATCCGAGGATGGCGTTGAGCGGCGTACGGAACTCGTGGCTCATTGTCGCGAGGAATTCTGATTTGCGACGGCCAGCCTCCTCGGCCGCGCTCATCGCAGTCTCGCTCACGACGCGTGCGGTATTCGCGTCGCGGTGCAGCTGCGCATTGTCGATCGCCATCGCCGCGCGACTCGCGAGATCTTCGGCAAGCGCAAGGTCGGCGTCGCCGAGTTGGCGGTCGTCGTCCGTGATGACGATCGTGATCGCGCCGAGGATCGTACCGCGTGCGATCATCGGGACGCTGACATACGACCGGGCTCCGATCGCGCGAAGCCGCTCGAGTTGGCTCTCATCGCGCGCGAGGGCGACGAGCATCTCGTCACTGACCTCGTGCACGACCTTGGATTCACCGCCTCGAATCACGCTCGCGACACCGACCGTCGCCGAGGGCTCGGGAGGATATTGGTGGTGCAATTGACGAACGAAAGCCTGCGTTTCGGCATCCGAATGGTGCATGGGAAGCCGCCGGATTGATCCATCGTCTGTGAGCACGTCGACGATCGCCCATGCGTTGTGATAGGGCAGGCGCATGGAGGCAACGGCCTCGAGCGTCGTCTCATAGTCGAGCGACGAGCCCAGGCGCCGGCTGGCATCCGACAAAATCGACAGTCGGTCGCCTTGCTCCGTCTCGCTCATGGTCACGCTGCGGCCGCGTTCATGGCTCCAATTCATGGCAAGAGCGGGGCCCGCCGCTCGTCCGCAGCGCAGAAAAGCCTCGCGCAATGAGCGCCTCGAGCTACCTGTCGGCGTTCGGCGGCGTGCTTGCATTCACGTACCTGGCGTACCAGGCCATGTAACGATCCAGCCGATCCTTCTTGTAGCTCGGCGTCGATATGCCGTGGTGCTGATCGGGGTAGATGATGAGCTCCGCGGGCACCCTCAAGCTGCGTAGAGCGACGTACATTTGCTCGCTGCCCGCTATCGGAACGTTGAAGTCCCTGTCGCCACTGAGGAAGAGCGTGGGTGTGGTGATCTGATTCGCGTGGTAGAAGGCGTACGACTGATTGATCCACTCCTGGGGATTCGTCCATGGCCCTTTGTTGGACTCCCGCGTGTACTGGTCGGTTCCGTAGCTCGCGAGCGCGTTCGCGGTGCCCGCGCCTGCGATCGCAGCCTTGAAGCGATGATCGTGCGCGATGATCTCGTCGGTGAGGATGGCTCCGTTGCTCCACCCTCCGATGCCGAGGTGCGCGGGGTCCGCGAGTCCGATGCGCACCACATAGTCCATCGCGCCGAGCAGGTCGGAGACCTCCTGGCTTTTCGTCAGTCCGGCGATCGCGCGTTGATGCGCGGCGCCGCGGCCGCGACTCCCGCGATAGTTCGCGGCCACGACGACGTAGCCGTTCGCGGCGAAGAGCTCGCGCTCGATGTTGAAGGCGTGGGAGTCCTGACAGCACGCCGGGCCGCCGTGAATGCGCAGCAGCGTCGGATATTTTCGTCCGGGCGCGTACGATGCGGGCTTCACGATGAGCCCGTGCACCTCGTAGCCGTCCTTGCCGCGCGAAGCGAACTCCTCGGTGGTGCCGAGCTGAATTTCGCGGAGCCAGGCGTCGTTCTGATGCGTGAGCCTGCGCAGCGTCGTTCCCTCGAGCGCGTAGACCTCGGGCGGCGCACTGTCGCTCGCGAGCGTGAGCGTCGCTGCGTCGTCGCGTCCGATCCCGAGCGAGGTGACCATGCGCTTGTCCGCGGCCACGCGGTGAACGGCGCCGCCGGCAGCGGAGATCTTGGCGACGTACTGCGAACGATCGTCTTCCTCGAGCACGTAGATCGACGAGCCATCGGCAGACCACGCGGGCTCGATGACCTGGCGGTCGAGCGCCGCGGAGAGAATGGCCGGTGCGCCGCCGGTACTCGGCATCACCGCGAGCTTCCACATGCGGAACGAGAAGTCCCTGAGCCCAAGGCCCGTGAGGTACGCGATCCGCGTTCCATCAGGGCTCCATGCAAGCCGGCCGTCGTCTTCGCCGGCATATGTCGTGAGCCGCTTCGGCTCCACACCGGCCTTCGCATCGATGACGAAGATGTCGTCGTTGGGGCTGCGATCGGGATCTCCGGCAACGCGCTTGCTCACGAAGGCGATGCGCGTGCCGTCGGGGGACCACGCGGGATCGGAATCGTCGAAGTTGCCGGAGGTGAGCGCATCGAGCCTGCGCGCATCGAGATCGAAGAGCGCGAGATGATCGTGGCTGCTCGCGAGGTAGCCACCGGGGTCGGACTTGAAGTGATAGCGATCGATGACGATGGGCGGCTTCGTGCCGGACTTCGAGGGCGCGGGCTCGGTGTCGCTCACGACGAAGACGAGGCGCCTGGAATCGGGCGCCCACGCGTAGTCGCCGATGCCGCCCGGTACTTTCGTCACGCGCTCGGGCTCGCCGCCAGTTGGATTCACGAGCCAGAGCTGCGCGCCATCGCCGCCCTGCCGCGAGGAAAGAAAGGAGAGCCACTTGCCGTCCGGGCTCCACCGCGGCGAGCTCTCGCTCTCGGGCGTGTTCGTGATTTGCGTCTGTTGGTCGCCGCTCCAGCTCACGAGCCAGATGTCGGACGTGTTGCGATCGCGAGCGGTGTCGACAGATGAGACGGCGTAGGCCACCCACTTCCCATCGGGCGAGCGCTGCGGATCGTGCACGTCGCGGAGGCGATAGACGTCGTCGGATCGGAGCGGTCGCTTGGCGGACTGGGCGGCTAGCGGAGCGGCCAGCGCGAGCAGGAGTACGGGAAGCCGAATGGATGCGCGCACTGAGCGTGAATTCGTGAGGGAGATCGACATACCGTAGATAGCGCACGGGGGCGCGCACGCGCCAGCGGTTTACGCGCCGCGGAATTCGCCTCAGCGCATCGACAATGGAATATATCGGCGTACATTTTTGTGGCATCCCCCACGGTACTTTCCGGAGCACGAAAAATGTCCGTGCACAGCATCGCTCGCTCGGCGGCCATCATCGCCGTGATCGTCGCGCCACTCACGCTGCGGGCGCAGGAGAAGTCGCTCCCGCAACAGATCGCCGACGTGATGATCACACTCGCGGGCGGCATCCACCCCCGGCCTTCGCTTCACGCACACGAAGGGGCTCGTCGTCACGGGCACCTTCGCTCCCGCGCCATCCGCCAAGACGATCACTCGCGCGGCGCATCTGCAGGACGCGGCTGTGCCAGTGACGGTTCGCTTCTCCGACGGCACGGGCGTTCCGAACATCCCCGACAACAACGACAACGCATCGCCGCACGGGATGGCCATTCGCTTTGCGCTTGCCGGCGGCGCCTACACCGATATCGTCGCGAACTCGCACAACGGCTTCTTCGTCGGCAATGGCACCGACTTTCTCGCGCTGCTCACGGCGATCGCCGGAACGAACGAGAAGAGCGCGCATCCGAGTCCGATCGAGCAATTTCTCGGGAGGCATCTCGCGGCGCTCAAGGTGATCATCGACTCGAAGCCCGCGGCGAAGAGCTTCCAGAATCTCGATTTCTACGGCAACAATGCGTTCATCTTCGTCGATGCCGCGGGGGGCAAGCACCCTTTTCGCTACCAGATCATACCGGTCGCCGGCGTCGTGAAGCTCGACTCCGCCACCGCCGCGAAGCAGAAGCCGGACTACATGTTCGACGCGCTCAAGGCGGCGATTGCGAAGGGGCCGGTGAAGTACACGATCTATGCGCAGCTCGCCAATCCCGGCGATCCGACCAATGACGGATCGATCGTGTGGCCCGCCGATCGTAAGCGCGTGGAGCTCGGAACGCTGAGCCTCACGAAGGTTGCGGCGAATAGCGACTCGGTGCAGAAGGCGCTCGCATTCAATCCGATCATTCTCACGAACGGGATCACGCTGGGCGACGATCCGCTGCCGCAGCTGCGCTCGGCGGTGTACGCCCTCTCGGTGGCGCACCGGCACTAGATACCGGTTGGCCCAAAGCGCTCCGTGCGCACCGACTGAGGATCGAAGCCGAGGGCGACCAGTCCCTCGGCGACCGTCTCGACGAGTGGCGTCGGCCCGCACACAAAGAGATGTGGGCGCGAAGACACCGGCCACGCGCGCTCGGCGAGCATCGCCGCGTCTATGCGTCTGCGATAGCCGCTCCACCCGGGCGGCGGCTCGCGCGTGATCGTGTGCACAACCTGGAGGGTTGGATCGGCGGCGGCGAGGCGCGCGAGCTCGTCGCGATAAATGAGCTCGCTCCAGCTGCGCGAGGAGTAGAGTAGCCGCGCGGGAATCGCGCGCCGCTGCTCGTCGCTCGCGGCCGCGCGATGGCGCAGCATCGCCATGAGCGGCACGATCCCCGAACCTCCGCCCACCCACATCACCGGGCCGCCGTCCTTCACGCTCCACGCGAAGTGACCGCCGATCGGTCCGCGCAGCTCGAGGGAATCTCCAACGCGCAGCTCATCGACGAGATACGAGGACACCTCACCATTCTCGAGGCGCTCGACGGTCAGCGCTATGCGCGCCTCCTCGGGCGGCGACGCGATCGAGTAGCTGCGCTCCGTTTGGTAGCCATCGTCCGCGGTGAGCCGCACGTCCACGTGCTGGCCGGCGCGATGCCCGGGCCAATCGGATACATCGAGCACGAGCGTGCGCACGCGTGGCGTTTCCGGAATGATCTGCGCGACCGTCGCGATCCGCCACGCGATCGGCCGCGCGCTCGACGGTGCGCTCGACGGTGCGCTCGACGGTGCGCCGCTCAGCCGCGCGGCCGCCGCCGACTCTTCCACTACGCTCGAGCGGCGGAGCTGTGAATCACGCGTCGCCCGTGTAGCGCTGCTCTTTCCACGGATTGCCGCGCATGTGGTAGCCAAGCCCCTCCCAGAAGCCGGGCTCGTCATGGTCGTGGAAATGAATCTCGCGCACCCACTTCGCACTCTTCCAGAAGTAGAGATGCGGTACGAGCAGTCGCACCGGCCCGCCATGCTCGGCCGGCAGCGGCTTCCCGTCGAAGCCCGCTGCGAGCCACGCTTTTCCGCCCGTGATATCGGCGAGCGGGAGGTTGGTGGTGTAGCCGCCATCGCACACCGCCATAATGAAGGGTGCGGCCTCGATTCCCTTCGCGGCTCCGGCCTCGATGATCGTGTCGAGGGAGACGCCGTTCCACACCGTGTCGAACTTCGACCACTTCGTCACGCAGTGGATGTCGCGCGTAATCGTCTCGTGCGGCAGCGCCTCGAACTCGGCCCAGCTCCACTTCGCGGACTGTCCGTTCATGCCGCCGAGCGTGAAGTCCCACCTGGCGAGCGGCGTGTGCGGCGTTGGTCCGGCCGAGAGCACGGGGAAGTCGTGCGTCTCGTACTGGCCGGGCGGGAGCTTCGCTGCGGTGCCGGCATCGGGGCGGTGGCCGCGAAAGCCGCGAGAGATCGGGGAGGTCACGCGATCGTGCCCGCTCCGTGCTCGTGGCTCTCCGCGTGCGCGAATGCCGAGTGCGACTCGCCGCGCACGAGCTGCTCGATCATCGTGACCGCTTCGTCGATCGTAGTTCTGCCGGTGTTGATCTGCACGTCGTAGAGAAGCGGATCGAGCACGTCGCGATGGAAGTAGCGCTGCACGTAACGGCGCCGAATGTCGTCCATCTCGCGCGCCTTGGTCGCGGCGGTGTGCGCATCCCAGCCGAAGCGCGCACGCAGTCGCGCGACGCGCGTGTCGAGCGGAGCGACGAGCCGTACGTGGAGGGCATCGTCGCGCTTCGCGAAGATGCACTGCGTCCCGAAGCCGACGACGATCAGCGGCAGCGACTGCGCCGCCTCCGTGAGCGACTCGAGCGCCGCTTCGGCGATCGCGTCGATGCGCATGAGATTCGAGGTGTCGAACCACGGCGCCTCGGGTGGCGCGACGAGCAGAATCGAGGAGATGCGCGCGAGCAGGGTGGGCGAGTGCTCGCGAAGTCGCTCGACGGCGGCTTGATCGATGTTCAGCCGCTTCGCGCAGCGACAGGCGACTTCGTCGTCGAGCACCGGCCAGTTGAGCCGCGCGCCGAGGAGGCGGGCGAGATCGCTGCCTCCCGCGCCGAACTCGCGCGAGACCGTAATGAGCACTGGGCGTGCGCTCTTCATCGTCCGATCCCTCCGCGCCTGGCAAGAATGCATGCGGGTCGTACGATGCCAAGCATAACGCGCGCCGGTGCCCGAGCGGAAGCGGGAGGCGCGCTTTGGCCGCTAACCCTCCCGAAGCGCTTCCGAAGGATGGATCGTCGCGGCTCGCCGGGCCGGGATCCAGCTCGCCACGAGCACGGCGAGCACGAGCACCGCGAGAATCACCGCGAAGGTGAATGGGTCCGTCGGAACGACTTCGTAGAGCAGCGAGCGCAAAACGCGCGTGGCGGCGAGCGCGGCGACGAGCCCGATCGCGCCGCCCACGATCGCGAGCGCGAGTCCCTGCCGCACGATCATGCGCAGGAGCTCGCTGCGCGACGCGCCGAGCGCGACGCGGATGCCGATCTCGCGGGTGCGCTGCGCGACGCCGAAGGAGACGACGCCGTACGTGCCCATCGTCGCGAGGCCGAGGGCGACGAGGCCGAAGAGTGCGAGAATGATCGTGCTGAAGCGCGCGTAGCGCATCGCGTCGGCGACGCGCTCCTGCATCGTGCGCATCTCGTACACCGGTGACGATGGCAGCATCTCGCGCACGATTTGGCGAGCCGGTGCGCCGAGCGCACCGGCATCGCCAGCGGAGCGAAGCAGCAGCATCATGCGCCCACGTGGCGACTGGTAGTACGAGATGTAGACATCGGGGGTCGCTGCGGAATCGAGAGAGCCGAACCGCACGTCACCGACGACGCCCACGACGTACGCCGTATCCTTCCAGAATCCGCCCTGTCCCACGCTGACGGGGCGGCCAATCGGATCCTGCCCCGGCCAGAACTTGCGCGCCGCTGTCTCGTTGACGAGCACGACTTTCTGAACGCCCGAGCGGTCGTCCCTCGTGAAGTTGCGGCCGCGCACGAGTGGCACGTGCATCACCGACATCCACGAGGGCGTTACCCAGTGGATGCCGACGTCGGGCTCGGTGCCGGGCGTTGGCGGCGGCTGGTCGCGGAAGACGATCGCGGTGCCATTGCAGCGGCCATTCAACGGAGGGCAATCAATGAGTGCGGAGCCAGTGGCGCCGGGGAGCGATGCCGCGCGATCCAGCACTTCGTCGAAGAACCCGGGGAGGGAGTCGTGTCCGTAACCCTCAGGAGTGTTGAAGCGCATCGTGAGCGTGTTTCCGGAATCGAAGCCGGGACGCACGCGCAGCAGCTTGTCGAGGCTGCGCAGCATCAGTCCCGATCCGGCGAGGAGGACGACGGCGAGCGCGATCTCGATCGTCGCGAGGATGTTGCGGCTGGTGAGAATGCGCTTCGAGCCATCGCCGGTGCCCGCCTCTTCCTTGAGCGCGCCGGCGAAGGAGCTGTGCGTCGACTGCAGCGCGGGGATGAGCCCGAAGACTATTCCGGTGACGATCGCGAGCGACGCCGCGAAGGCGAGCGCGGTGCCGTCGAGATGGATGTCGGAAAAGGTCACCGCGCCGATGCCCGATAGATGCTGCACGCGAAGCGCGTTGCCGGGATCGAACGCGTCGAGCAGCCGCACGCCCCACCACGCCACGGCCATTCCGCAAATTCCACCAAAGAGCGAGAGGAGTACGCTCTCCGTGAGCAGCTGGCGAACGAGACGCCCTCGCCCCGCGCCGACCGCGAGCCGCACCGCGATCTCCCGGCGCCGTCCGGACGCGCGCACGAGAAAGAGATTGGCGACGTTCGCGCACGCGATCAGCAGCACGAGCCCGACGGCCGCGAGCAGCACCAGCAGGGACTTTCGCACCACCGGATCGATGCGCGTGTTGTCGAGCTCCTGTGTCATCGCGCCCCAGTGCTCGTTGTGAATCTCCGGGTGCGGGTACGCTCGATCGACGATCACGCCGAGGCGCGGCACTTCGATCTTCGCCTGCGCGATCGTGACGTTCGGTGCGAGGCGTGCGACGAGCGTGAAGGAGTGGCTCCACGCCTCGTTCATCTCCTCCGCGGGGTGTGACATGAGATTCGTCCAGAGCTCGGCGCGCCCGGACAGCCCTCGAAAAGTTGGCGGGAGCACGCCGACGATCGTGAACGGCTTGGCGTCGATGTCGATGGTCTTGCCGAGCACCTGCGGATCGGCGTTGAAGCGGCGCTGCCAGAGCTCGTCGGCGAGCATCGCGACGCGCGGGGCATCGGGATGCAGATCTTCGTCGGGGAGAAAATTGCGGCCAAGCGAGGGGACGATGCCGAGCGTCGTCAGGTAGCGCGCGCCGGCGGTTTCGGTTTGCACGCGCTCGACGTCGCCGGCGGAGCCGATGGTGCTCTGATCGTCGGTGTAGAGCGCGAGATCGGAGAAGAGATGCTGCGCGTCGCGAAGCGCCGTGAACTTCGGATACGACCACACCATGTCCGTGCGCGCAGGATCACCGAGGCGCGGCGGCACCGTCAGCGAGACCTTCATCAGCCGCTCGGGGTGCGGGAAGGGGAGCGGGCGCAGCAGCATCGCGTTGACGGCGCTGAAGATCGCGGTGTTGGCGCCGATGCCGATCGCGAGGGTGAGCACGGCGACGGCGGTGAAGGTGGGCGAGCGACGGAAGGTGCGAAGAGCGAAGCGCGCGTCCTGGGCGATGCCATCGAGGAACGAGAGTCCGGCCATGGCGCGCGTTTCCTCGGTGAGTGATGTCAGGTTGCCGAAGCGGCGGTGCGCGGCGAAGCGCGCATCGGCGCTCGAGAGCGTGCCGCGCGCGGCGTGCTCGCGCTGCATGGCGTCGAGGGAGAGATGGAAGTGCATCTCCTCGTCGAGCTCGCGCGCGTACGAGCGCGAGCTGGTGAGCGCGCGAAGCTGGTGGCGGAGTCCATCGAGGAGAGACATGCGCGGATCAGGCGCGCTTCATGACCGCTTGGATCGCGACGAGCACGCGATCGAAGCTCGAGATCTCCTTGCCGAGCTGCTTGCGGCCGGAGGCGGAGATCGTGTAGTAGCGCGCCTTGCGGCCGGTAGGCGACTCGCCCCACTTCGAGGTGACCCACCCTTTTTTCTGGAGTCGCTCGAGCGCAGGGTAGAGCGACCCCTGCTCGATCGAGAGCACATCTTCGCTGAGCCTCTCGATGTGCTGAGCGATCGCGTAGCCGTGCTGCGGCTGCAGCGTGAGCGTCTGCAGGATGAGCATGTCGAGCGTGCCTTTGAGGAGCTCGCTCTTGGACGGACCGGACGCTGGTGCCACCCTGAGATCCTTGCGGGCTGTGGCCCCGCCGACAGGTAGAAGTCCTACACGTAATGTGTAGGTATTCTACCTATCGGTGATGGTTCAGCGCAATAGCCCGATCTTTGGGGCTCGTGTGCGCGCCTACTGGTGCGTTGGGCCGCCATTGAGCTTGCCGCCGGGATTGCCGTGCTTGTGCTTCTTGGCGTCGTCGAACAGCCGGATCTTTTCGCTCGCAATGTCCGATTTGTCGTGCTGCACGCGATTCTCCACCAGCCGGTGCTTGCCGGTGTGCAGCTCGCCCTTGAGCTCCTTGTCGTGCACCTCCTTCACCTCGGCGTCGGGCACCTCGTGCGGCCCCGCCTCGTGCGCATCCTTCGTGGTGTGATGTTGATTCTGCTCGACGATCGCGGCCTGCGTCTTCGGGCCGTGGGGGGTGCTGGGCGTGGCGGGGTGGCTGTTCTTGCTGCGGCTCATGGGCTGACCTTTGAAATGATTATTGATCGTGCGTGCAAGAAGCATACGTCTGATGCGGGCTACTGAATTGGCGAATCCTCACTTGACGCGGGGAGGGCAGGGGTTCCCGCGCGCTCAGGCCCGCGCAGCGCGTCGATCTTCTCGAGCACGCTGTCGAGCTTCCTGCGCCGCGTCGTCGTGAGCGACTCGTACGACTCCTGCAGCCCGTCGATGCTCTTCTTGATCTTGTCGAACGATTCCTTGAATGTCCACCACTCCTTCTTGAACTCGGCATGCAGCCCGAGAATGTCCGATGTGGTCTGCGCGAAGGTGAAGTTGTCCATCGCCTGCCGCACCACCACGAGCACCGCGTAGAGCGTGAACGGCGAGCAGATCACGACCTTGTTCCTGAGCGCGCCATCGATCGCGGTCGGGTCGCACTCGTTGAGAAAGCCGAGCACGCGCTCGTTGGGGACAAAGAGAATCGCGTAGTCGACGGTATTCTCCATCGCCTCGATGTAGCCGCGCTCGTGCACCTGTTTGATCGCCTTCTGCACGTCCTTCCTGAACTGCTCCGCGCTCGCCTTCCTGTCGGTATCGCTCGTGCACTCGAACCACGCGAGATAGCTCGTGAGCGGGAACTTCACGTCCATGTTGAGCGTGAGACCGTTCGGAAGATCGAAGGTGAAGTCGGGGCGACACCCTGAGCGCATCGTGACCTGCTTTCGGTAGTTGATCCCCTCCACCAACCCCGCCGCGCGCAACACATCTTCCGCGAGTCGCTCTCCCCACTGCCCGCGCGCGGTCGGATTCGAGAGGATGCCACGCAGCTGATCCGCGGAGCTGCTCAGCTTCGCGGTCGCACTCGACGCATCGACGAGCTGCTTCGACAGCTCCCCATACTTCTCGGCGCGAACCTTCTCGAGCTCGTTGACCAGGAGGCTCACCCTTTCCAGCTTCGCGTTCATCGTCTCGAGCGACTGATCGATCAATCCCTTCTTCGTTTCGAGCCCAGCCTGATTGTCCGCGGTGTATCTCGAGAGCGAATCGCGCGCAGCCTCGTTGAGCTGCTTGACGCCGCCGGTGATCAGATCCGACGTCAGCGCCTTCACTGAGTCGCGCATGTTGCTCGTAAGGAGCTCCACCTCCTTCGTCTTCGTCGCCTCGGCTGCCCGCACCAGCTCCTGCGCGAGCGCCGCCGTGTCGCGCTGCCTGAGGCGCGCGACGAGCCAGAAGATGATGATGCCGGCCGCAAGACCGGCAACGAACGCGAACAGAAGCTCCATGAGTGGGTATCCCGGTCAGGACGTGGCAGATTGTTGGAATGGCGTCTGGAGAGCAAGATAGAGAGGGGCGCCGACGGTCGCATGAGCGCCCATGCGCGCGCGGTCACGATTTCCTCTACTCGAGTGGTCTATGCCGATGATCGCACTCCGCGCACGAACCGCTGCGCTCCTTGCCATCCTGCTTGCGCTCCTTGCGTCGACCGCGTGCGGGTCGGATTCGAGCGGCCCGCGTGCGAAGAGCCGCACGTACCTCATGGGCTTCTCGAATTTCCCGCCGGCTCCGGATGCGGCGCTCCAGCGACGCAGCGTGCAGTTGTGGAACACGCGCTCCGACGCGGCCATTCTGCACATCGACCCACCGTGGGAGTCGTTGCTCGCGGGCGGCGATCCGGATTTCATTGTGAGTCAGACGATTCTTCCGCTCACGAGCGTCTATGCCTCGCTCGGCAAGCAAGTCGTGATCGAGACCGACCTCACGAATGGAATTGATCGGGCAGCCGAGTCGCCGGCGCTGCTCGCGCTCGGGCACAGCATCACCGAGGACACGGTGCAGAAGGTCTATCGGCGCTACGCATTGTCGGTCGCGCGGCTCGCTGCGCCGCAGTATCTCGGGCTGGCGTCCGAAACGAATCTCATTCGACTCGCATCGAGCCCTGCCGTGTACGCGGCGGTCGTGCGCATGACGAACGACGCGGCGGCCGACATTCGCAGCGCGGGGAATCAGACGCCGCTTTACGTGAGCGTGCAGGTGGATGTCGCGTGGGGCCGGCTCGGCTTGAGCGGGCCGACGGCATTCGTCGGCATCGACCGGGACCGCGCCGATTTTCCGTTCATCAACGTGCTTGGCCTCTCGGCATATCCCTATCTCGCGGGATATACCGATCCGAGTCAGGTGCCTGACGATTACTTCTCGCGCCTCGCGGGCACGCCGGCGTTGCGCGAGCTGGTGACTGAGGGCGGATGGTCATCGGCGAACATCGGCGCGGTGCACTCGTCCGCTGCGCTCCAGGCCGCGTGGATCGATCGCGCCTCGACGCTCCTCGACAACGCGCACGCGATCGCGTGGTTCCAGCTCGACTTCACCGACATCAATCTCGTCGCCTTCGGGCTGCCCGCGGACGATCCGCAGGTGGCGCCGTTCGTCTTCATCGGACTCGTCGACACGGTTCTCGCGCCCAAGCCCGCGCTCGCCACCTGGGACAGCGTCTTCGCGCGCCAGTACTCGCCGGCATCACCTTGAAGGTGCGCGCTTCCTCTGCCACACGGTCTTTCCGCCTACGATCGTTCTGATCACGCGCAGCTTTCGCAGATCGCGCGGCGCCGTCGCGTACGGATCGCCCGAGAGCACCGTGAAGTCTGCGGCGCGTCCCACCGTGATCGCGCCGAGCTCGTTCTCCTCGAACGCCGCGTACGCGGGCCCCGCTGTCATGCTGCGGAGCGCCACATCGACGCTCACGCGCTGATCCGGCAGCCACCCGGCCGCCGGCGTTCCGTCCGCGCCGCTCCGCGTCACCATCGAGAAGAGCGTCGCGATCGGATCGCCCGTGTCGCTCGCCGGATAGTCCGTGCCGCTCGCTATTCGCGCCCCGCTCGTCACGAAGTCGCGCGTGCGCTCCACCCAGTGCACGCGCGCGCTCCCAACCCTCGCTTCTGCGAAGCGGCTGTACTCGCCCACGAACACCGGCTGAATCGACGCGATCACGCCGAGCGACTTGAAGCGCGCGAGCTGATCGTCCGACACGAGCGACGCGTGCTCGTCGCGGAATCTCAGTTCGTGCGTGCGTGGCTCCGCGCGCGCGAAGGCATCGAGCAACCTCCGGTTCGCCTCGTCGCCAATCGCGTGCACGTTCACCTGAAAGCCGCGCGCGATGCAGAGCGTGATGATCGAGTCGAGCTCGGCGTCGCTCACGAGGGAGAGACCGCGCTTCCCCGGCTCGTCGGCGTACGCATCATGGAGCTGCGCGCCGCGAGAGCCGAGCGCGCCGTCGAGCACGATCTTGACGCTGCGAATGGTGAGGAGATCGTTGATGTCGCCGATGCGCGTGCCCGCCGCGAGCGTTTGCGTGAGAGTGGAGTCCTGCGCCGCCGCCATCACGTACATGCGCGCCGAGAGCTCGCCCCGCTCGGCGAGCGACTTCCACACGCGCAACACCGGGAGATCCGCGGACGCATCGTGCACGCTCGTGAGCCCCCACGCCGCGTACTGCGCGAGCGCGGCGCGTAGCTGGCGCTCGATGCTAGCCGGCGTCTCGCTCGGCATCGCGCGCGTGACGAGCGACATCGCCGAGTCGAGAAAGATCCCCGTGGGCGCGCCGGCCCCGTCGCGCATGATGCGACCGCCGGACGGATCGGCGCGATTGGCCTCGATGTTCGCCAGCGCGAGCGCGCGGCCGTTCACCCAGATCGCGTGACCATCGATGCGATCGAGCATCACCGGATGGCCGGCGCTCACGCGATCGAGCTCCGCAGCGGTCGGAAAGTTTGGCGGCGTCCAGAACGCCTGGTCCCACCCCGAACCGCGAATCCACGCGCCCGCGGGCGCCTTGCTCGCTGCGGCGGATACTCGTCGCAGCACCTCGGCCTTGGACACGCCGTGCAGATCCATCGTCTCGAGCTGTTGGCCGAGGAAGAGGGGATGCGCGTGCGCGTCGGCGAAGCCGGGGAGGACGAAGCCGGGAATCGCGATGTGCGGCGAGTGCCGGCCGCCGAGCACGGAGTCGACGTGAGCGATGCTGCCGACGGCGGTGATCGCGCCGTCCTGCACGCCAATCGCGTGCGCGCGACTGTTGTTCGAGTCGAGCGTGATGAAGGTGCCGGTGTAGATGGTGTCGGCGCCGCGCCACTGTGCGAGCGCGGGAGCTCGCGCGCTCGCGAGTGCGAGCGCGAGGAGCAGTGCGCGCGCTACCACGATTCCGTCGGGGCGTCCTTCGGCGCTGGGAGCAACTTGATGTACGCTACGAGCCGCCAGATCATCGCGGGTTGCAGCACCCCGCCGAACGCCGGCATCCCCTTCGGGCGCCCCTCCGCGATCGAGCGATAGATGTCCGCATCCGCACCGCCATATCGCCAGCGACCGTCGGTGAGACTCGGCCCCACCGCGCCAACCGCGCCGCCACCGTGGCATCCATCGCAGTTCATCCCGGTAAAGAGCATCGCGCCGGCATCCGCGGCCTTCGCGTCATGCGCTGCAGAGTTCGTGAACCGCTCCGGCGGCGGCGCGATCCCGCCGGCGAAGATGCGGTCGTCGTGACGCGAGATGACGAGCGCGTTGGTGGTCGTTGCTGATGTCGAGGTCATTGCGGCGCCGGATGAATCAGACGTCGTCACAGCCGGAATGCCTTTCTGCTCTCGACACGCGACACTCGCAAGCACGAGCACCGCCAGCATCGCGCGCGATCGCGAAGGAAGAGTTTTCATCTGAGTTGTCCTCCGCTACAGCGCAAAGATCCAGACGATCCCACCCTGGCTGGTGTGCCGGGCGAGATTGCGAGCGAAGTCCGCCGGATCGCGCACATCGGCGGGGTCGTTTGAGATGTAGTCGCCGGACAGAAGCAGCCAGTCGCCGCCAATCCCCGCGTAGATCGCCACGTACTGCTTCCCATCCGCGCCGGTGAAGGTAATCGGATCGCCGACGACTCCGGATCCAACCTTGAACTTCCACAGCACGGCGCCGCTCCTTGCATCCGCTGCCTTGAACCATCCGTCGAGCGTGCCGTAGAAAACGACGTCGCCGCGCGTCGCGAGAGATCCGCTCCACACGGGGAAGGGCTCCTTGATCGCCCACGCGCGCTTGCCCGTCGTCGCATCCCACGCGATGAAGGCGCCCATGTTCGGATCGCTCCCCGCATGATACGGGCTGTTGAATCCCATGAACGGTGTGCCTTTGAGATGCGCGGTCTGCACGGCCTCGTAGTCCATGCACATGCTGTTCGTCGACGCGTAGAACAATCCCGTGCGCGGCGAGTATGCCACCGGCGACGCCGGGCTCTTGCCGCCCTCGAGCGTCGGACAGATATCCTTCACGTTTCCGCGCGATGCGCCCGTCTGCTTCGCATCGTTGAGCACGGGACGTCCCGTTGCGAGATCGATCTTCGATGCCCAGTTCACCTTCACGTACGGCTCGGCAAGGAGCACCTCGCCCGTAGCGCGATCCATCGTGTACTCGAAGCCGTTCTTGTCGAAGTGCACGAGCGCCTTGCGCATCTTCCCACCGATCTTGAGATCGACGAGGATCATCTCGGCCGCCGCGTCGAAGTCCCAGCTGTCGTGCGGTGTGAACTGGTAGGCCCATACGAGCGAGCCGTCTTCCGGATGGCGCGCGAGCACGCTTGCCGTCCACTTGTTGTCGCCGAGTCGCTGCTCGGCGTTGTATGGGCCAGGGTTGCCCACACCATAGTAGACGAGATCGAGCTCTGGGTCGTACGACATCCATCCCCACACGGG
>Ga0075521_10000015_pt1 | contig 30194 bp, 36 predicted proteins | sample NGEPerD_FD_74785 | JGI IMG/M metagenome (GOLD analysis project Ga0075521, IMG submission 74785) | Arctic peat soil microbial communities from the Barrow Environmental Observatory site, Barrow, Alaska, USA - NGEE PermafrostAB12-D | ecosystem: Environmental > Terrestrial > Soil > Wetlands > Peat ...
GCCTACCGGTCCGTCAGCCACTCTCCTCCGTCGAATGGGCGAGGTCACCGGCCTCGCTCTAGCCGGAACGAGCGGAGCTTACTTGTACGGCCGTATGATCTGATCGGTCGATATAAGACTCGTGACTTATACCCGAGTGCTATCCACCAACTCTGGCTCGGTATGCTTGTCGGCGCGGTCCTCGGTCCGCAATTCGGCCGAGCGGTTGCATCCTCCGGAAGCGTGCTTGCGGCATTCGCCGTTGGAGCGCTCCCTCTCAGGGATGTATGGGAGTGGCTCCGCTCGAAGGGCCCATCGGCGAATGTGCATTCTGCGCCCGCGGACTCGGGAATGTCGCTACTTCAGGGCACCACAACGGGTTTGCTGGAGCGATTGGAGGGCCAGGGAATCGACAGCGCGGAATCCCTGGCGTTCGCAGACCCCGTGCGAATGCTCATCACCACCAACTTGGAGTGGGTTCTTATCCTGGACTTGATCGATCAAGCTCTTCTCGTCAATTACGTTGGAAGCAATATTATCCCTCTCAGGAATATCGGCGTGAGAGGAGCAATCGAAATGGCCACCATTGACTATCGACTCGTAGATCAGAAGTCCACCAAGAGTGAGTTGCAGGCTGCTCGGGCATTGCTCGGAAAAGTGGCGGCTTTGCTCGATACGACCCCGGAGGTTGCGAGAAACCTATCCTGGCAACTGAACAACGATCCGCTCGTCGACTTCATCTGGACGTATTGGTCGGCAAACATGCAATAGGCGGAGGATGCCTCACTTGATCCAGTTTGTTCAATTGTGGTTTCAGAACGTATTCACGAAGGAATCCATCATCGCGTTCGGTTGCAGGGCGACGGTGCGGTCTCGATCTACACCAGGAACGTGGTTCTTCGCGAACCACTAGTACGGATTGACTGAGGAATAGTCGTAACCGAGCTCGGAGATGCTCACAAGATCTGAGTAAGTGTCGGTCCATGGATCCATGGTACCACTTGCACCCGCTAATGTCGGATGCTCACCTCCGTGTTTCAGCTGCCAGATGTGCCACAAGCGATCGACCTCCGCGTGATGCAGCCAAAACACCGGGTCCGCAGGCGAAAAGGACGTGTTGTCCATGATGCCACCGACCCAATCATGAACGTGATTGTGCGCCGGAAGCGAGCTACCATCAGCCCGCCGGCCCCAACCTTCCAGACCGTACGTGAACTTTGCATACGAATTGGCACCAGCGCCGGGGTGTTGCGTGTCGAAACTGTCGATGATGAACTTCACATCGGCATCCGTCGGTTTTTCGGCAGAGCGAGGCTGGGACCCCAGTGTTCTCGGTGGCAACGGGCTGGGAAGCTGGGTTCTTGGCGGGAAGAAATTCCTTCAACCATTCTGGAAACGAGTCTTGCCATCGCCAATACGGCACTAAAAGAGACGATACCGAATCCGGTCGAAGTGCTTGGTCGGCTTTCAGAAGCAGGGTCTGGAACTCCAAGAGATACCTTCGATGCCAAGCCAAGAATCGCATCGCACCCGTGAGCCCCATGGAGCCGTGCATGTTGTGGCTCATGTCGGCGTGAATAAGGCACAATGGCTTGTACTGGCCATTATCAACCAGCTCTTGAACCGCATTCTTGAACGCCAACTTGTCCGCGTCGGACATGGTCGCTTGATCGAGTCGGCACGGGAGCGTTGCCGACGGCGGGATCGCAAGTAGAGCGCTGAATCGCTGATTCTCAGTCGCTATTTGATTCTTTCGTGCTGCCTGTTGCTTCTCCAACTTGGCCAGCTCCGACGTGAAGTCAGGGTGCTTGCCGATAAGCTTCGAAAAGAGTTCCTCATGCATCGACGGGCTACTCATGGACATGCATATACTCCGCTTGGAACTCAATCGATCAAAACGAAAGTTGACTTGACACTGCCCTCAACTGCGCTATCGCGCAACAGCGAAGATGCACGCTAGTCCGTTCGTGTCGCGCGCGAATCGCGCGTCAGTCGAAATAGCTCAGCTTGGAAGAGCGCATCGTGGAGAGCCTTGTGGTCCCCGTGACTATTTGGGTGAAGCGCTGCCTGCATTTGACTAGAGCGCGTTTCGGACCAAGTGCAGCCAGTCGCACCCATGTAGAAGGCTTTGATATCAAGCGCCGCGAAGCCGAATGGATTCCGACCATGAAAGCGGTGGAAGTAGTAGTTAACGAACGACCAGTCGAATGGTGCGTTGAAGCCCACGAAAACGAGCTTGTCATCACCGGAGGCCAACCGTTCCGCCCAACGTGCAAACTTCGCCATCGCGTCTGCAGGTGACAGTCCGGTTTTTGCCAAACTGTCGAGCGACAATCCCGAAATCTTCAACGCCTCTGGATCAGCGTTCTGGCTAATAGGTTGAAGCTCGCAAGTGAAAGTCTCAGCGATATTGTCAACAGCGCATGCGCCAATTGAAAGCATGCTGAACTCACCAGGAATGGGCCCCGCACTCTCGATGTCCACAGACACGAATATTTCACGGTCAGCGCTCATGAGATCAGCGGCTCCTCAGGAACAATTGGTGGCCGGTTCTTAACTGCATCCCAATGCTCACGGAAGGCCCGCCGACGCTGATCCAGAGTTTCATCTACGCTCCAGAGCAAGCTTGAGAACGTGGTGATGTCGAACGGACGATCGCTTGCCCTTTTCGCCATGAGCATCGTTGGCAGGCCGCGACCAAGCGCGTACCCGAGCTCCAAAAGACAATTTGGCCGCTCGCCAGTGATATCGGCCAGAACGACGCTACTACGGTGAAGCTTCGCAAATATCTCTTGTTCTATCCACGCGTGGTCATGCCGCTGTCGGCCGTCGACAACTGTCATCCTGTATCCGAGCTCATCTTCAATCACAGGCCGTACTATTGTCTCGAAATATGTCTGAACGGAGTCATAGTCTGGATGTTCTGGATTCAGAAGTCGAATCACGAATGCCTTTGGTCGCTCGAGTGCTTCCAAGAGACTGATAATGGTTTCGATTTGCTCAGGCAAAGTTCGGCGCACGGCAAAATTAATGCGATTAATCCACGCATGCGCCGTAAGGTTCGTCGACTGGAAGAGGTGATGTGCCTGATTACTCGAGAGGCCGAAGTTGAATAGGCGCCGCGCACCGGAATCGGGCGCGCAGATGGCGGCGTTGAGAGGAACAACGGGCTTGCCAGCATCGTGATAGAGGTTGGATAGAAATAGCACGCCTTCTGATCCGCCCAGGACAATGAGAATGTCGCCCCATCGAGCCTGGACCTCCATACGCTTGCTATTCATGTTCCAGTGCGCCGCATTTTCGATTTGCACGACGTCGGATGCACGAAGTTTGTCCCAGAGAGCCTCGAACTGCGACGGAATCTGCTCTTCATTCTTGTGATGCTGCACGGCGATGACGAGAGGATTCGGCGCGCCAGCCGGTCGCCGAGCTAAATTCGCGCTTATTGTGTCCCAAATCAGCCAATCGAAGCAAATCGGAAGGTCGTCTTGAGGTCGCATTTTTTCCGCGTCGACGGGCACGACGAAAGTCGCGCCTCTCGAGACAAGCTCTTGGACCAGCCCTTTGACGAGCTCGCGCGCGTTTTGGACATCACTGGCCGAAGCCGAGACGATGTCCTGCGCAATACTGCCCGCAAAATGAATACGACGTCCGAATAGCGGCGATCTGCCAGTCAACGGTCCTCCATGACGGGGGATGGCTTCATGGTGGACGCGACGCCCCGAAGATGATCAAAAACGAGAGGCCGATCTGGAAACGCGAGTGCGAGCGCAGCTGGGTACAAGCGAGGGCGGATGTCCGAGTAAGTCCAGGTCGGACAGCCGTCCCGTGCTCCCGTCATTGAGACCAGGTCAGCGAGTTGAATCTCATCAAGAGACAAATTGCCCAAGTCCATCGCGAAGAGCTGACGTCGCTCATCGTCGGTGGGGCGCTTGAATTCTTCGATGATTGCCGCGCGACGTCGGAGTGCTGGATCCACTACAGATAGTCGATTCGTGCAAAGAAACACGACAACGCGTCCCCCGAACCGACGAAGGTCGTCGATCGCTTGAATGAGTGCGTTGACCGCTACCTTGTCCTCATGGTGACTGTGATCTTGCGAACGCTCGGCTGCAAGCGAGTCACCCTCGTCGATCACCATTATCGCGCGCCGTTTGCGGCCAGCTGCTTGTGAGACTTTGTGGAATGCCTCTGACAGGAGCGTCCCCATCTCTCCGACTTTTCCCGTTCCGCGAACGCGATTGCTCAGCTTATAGAGCACTGAGTCTTCGGCCTGCGCGTCGGCAATTAGGCGGTTAGCAATGCATTCGGCCGTTGCCGACTTGCCGGTGCCAACGTCACCATGAAAAATCACGAGAGGGTGTTGTTCGACGACAAAATCGCATAGTGCGAGCGCGCCCGCGTGATGCCTGCTATTCCACGCCTCTATCTCATCGATATGCAGTAGAAGACGTAGCTGATCATGAACACGAGTGTAACGCTCCTCGAAGCCCAGCAGGGTGCGCTGCTTTGCCGTCAGCTGGTCGTCTGGTAGCACCGTCTCGCTGTCGAAAATTTTTGTCGGGTTCACGTGCCGTAGTCCTTGCGCTGCATGCCCCATCCATTGCTCACGTAGTCGCGTCCACCAGACCGCACGAGCGTAGAATGACTAGTGTCCGCTGTCGTGGGCACCCATCCGATCCTGAGCTTTCCTTGCATCGACGCGCGGGCGGCAGCGTCGTATGTAGGGGCATAGGAGAGAATAATTCGGAGGTTCGGTAAGGCGACACGACGCCACAAAACTCCACCGGGTCGGCTCGTGGTAAGAGTCCCGGCCGCGGAATCGATGACGTACTTCGTCGCGCAAATCTCAACGGATCCGCTAAGGAGCGTGAGATCGACAGCTTTCAAATAGCCTTTCTTCGCGAGCGCCTCGACATCAAAGGAGTAGTCGTAAGCTTTCTGCTCTGAAATCGCCTGTGTACTCTGAGCTATCATGACAATGTCGGCCGTGAAGCGTCGCATGACGACTTCAACATCAGTGACCGAGTAGGTCTGCGTAGAGGTGGTCGTGTAGGTCACAATCAGTCCTCGACCTTGAAGCGGGGGCCGAAGATTTCTCGCCAGATCTCGATGTCGTTCTCCGCTGAGGCGAAGCTTGCCAATTCCCATGCCTCGCGCGCTGTCGTCACGACCTGCTCGCGCTCAATCTCGCTAACGCGCGAGGCCACGTTGTTCAGGCTGCACACGGGATCGAGAATGACCACGGGGTCGGAGAAGACGCCGAACGGGGCGATGTTTTCCGGGAACTGTACTGTCTCCTTCAAACCGGATTGCGCGATGTATAGTAGGAATCGCCGGAAGCGCTGTTCGATGGAACCGGTCGCCCCTTCGGCATCTTGCAGGTGCGCCAGAAGCAGCTCAATGGTGAAAGACTTCAGCGGTCTTAGCTCGGCATGGTTACGCCACTTCTTCGCAAGCCGCACGAGGGTCCGGAACTCCTTGTCTTGCTCCCTTCGATTGCGAACGAATTGAATCTGGCAGGGAGCACAAGTCTGGACTCTCGTGCCGTCGCGAACGTCGAATTGCCATCCATAGCCAGCCCGATTTTCATCCTCGATCACAGGAACGATGTCGACGCTCAGGCCAGTTCCGACGAATGAGACGGTTGTCGCTTTCCTCTGAATTACGAAATCTTCTACCCCTTTGGTTGGATACACCTTTACTAGAAGATCGTAAATGGTGTCGTTGAGGCTTCCCAGTGTCTCGCGGTCCACATTGCGCCCCGACACGTAGAAGACCACATCGACGTCGACTGGATCTGTGGAAGTCTTTCGGAGGATCGTGTATTTCGCGAACGAGCCGGCTTTCACGACGCCGTTGATCTTGATCTCCGTCTGGTCACGAATACTTCTGCACAATTCGACAACTAGGCGGTCCACTTGTGCATGGTATGCCTTGCGCTTGTCTGCAGGCAATCTGAGAACATTGCTGTCGTAATAGGAGAGTTGTGTGTTGGTCAGTGACATCGCTCGCTCCGTTCACAACGTTGACGCCAGTGGAATGTTATCAAGGATGAGTCCGCTAAACGAGAGATCGGGGTAGACCCATCATCAAAGGCCCCTTATGGTCTCCCTTGACGCCACGCACGGCGGCAGCCATATCTCCTTGAGAGAACGATCTCATGTTTGTTCTCTGTGACCAACAATAGGTCATGAGTCCGCTATTGTCAACTATAAAGTACGACCTAATAATCGTTCACTATAGGTAATGGATGGCGTTAGACGTTAGCGCTCTGGGGACGCGCATCTCTCATCTCCGGAGCCTCCGTGGTATGTCTCTTGGCGCTCTAGCAGAGTCAGCCGACGGAATGGCCAAGAGCTATCTCGCGAAATTGGAAAAAGGAGAAGTGGAAAACCCAGGCCTTAAGACACTGAGCTCAATTGCTCGCGCGTTGGATGTCACGGTCGCGGATCTGCTACGCCCGGTGGAACTAGAAAGAGGAACCGGTGGAGAGGCCCTGCTGGACGAGGAGTCGGCTTACGAGCGATTGATGGCGCAACTTCCCCAAGGACTCGAAGACTTTCTGCAACAGATGGCTGAAGAGGGTCGGCCCGTTCCGCCCAGGACGGTTCGGATGCTAGCCGCTGCAGAGTTTCGAGGTCGGAAGCCAGCGCAGGCTGAAGATTGGAGATTTCTCTACGACGCCTTAGTGCGAAGCGTTCGTAGCTAGTAGTCTGTCCGTTAAATAGCCCATCGCGTCGCGGCGTCCACGGTCCATGACCTACTCCCTATCATTGCCTCGTCATCGCAGTGTGGTGGCGCTCCTCGAAGCTGAGGGAAACGAAGATCCGGTCACTGTAATTCGGCGACGTGCTAGAACTCTCGTCGCTGAAGCGCGTGAGATACAGTGGATGGGACCCCCGTTCGACCTTTCTGAGCTAGCGTCGTTGCGAGGGCTGAAGGTTGCGGTTACAACCGATCTGGCCGACGACCAAGATGCGTGTGTGATGCCCGGCCAAATTTTGCTCAACTTCCGAAAGCATCGCGTCCGGCAACGATTCTCACTCGCCCACGAGATAGCGCACACACTCTTCCCCGATTACGAGGACGAGGTCGCTCGTGCAGGTCGACTATGGCGGCGTACTAACGAGGATTCGGAGTTCGAACGACTGTGCCAGATCGCGGCAGCAGAGTTTCTTTTCCCTCTCGACACCTTTCTCAGCAGAATTGAAGGATTCGGCGTGTGTATCTCGGGTGTATTGGAAATCGCGGTGGAATTTGACGCGTCCATCGAGGCTACGGCTCGGAGAGCAGTTGAGACGGCCATCCAGCCTGTGGTTGGGGTGATTTTCCGTCCAAGAGATCCAGCGACTGGTGAGTGGGTCGAGATGCGTCAAGGCGATGCCTATCTTCCATTCGCTTCACTTGGCGCTTCATTTATTTGGCAAAGTGACGCGTGCCATTGGAGCCCTATTGCCAAAGGAACTATCCCACCGAAAGGAAGCGCGGCCGATCGTGCTTGGAAGCGAGTTCCCGTTAGCGGGCGCTCCTTAAGGATAGAGGTGACTCGCAGAGACAGTTGGGCGGTCGGCGGTAAAGTCGGATTGTGGGACAGTGAGGCAATGACGCTTCCGAAGAAGGCTATCGCCCCCCATGAAGTCCTTTGCTTGATGAGGAGGAGTGTTGCCTGACACTGCCGCCAACGTCGGGCAAACACGGCAAGCGCGGTGCGATCGTTCCCGCGATACACAATGCGATCGAAGTATTCAAAGCGCGTCGGCCTGCGTCTCAATCGGAGCGACGCGAGAGCCGTGAAACTCGAGGACGCTACAGTCGACGTGCTCGCTGCATCAGGACAAGTCTGATACGTGACGCGCGATTTTGCCTACGCCCCGCAGATGAATCACACCTTAAGTAAAGCGGCTCGAATGCCCGACTGGCGTAATGCAGAGAAACTGGATTTCTATGGATCGCAAACCTCTCGCCGAGGACGTGAATGCAAGCGAAGCTGGTTCATATGCATTCTGCGCGAAAGCATGGCATCTGGAGCACATTAGCGGCGCGTTACCGTCGAAGATCGCAACAGAGCTGAGGGCTTGCGGCACGGCAGCGCATATAGCGCAAGGCACTCAAACCCGAAGGTTTCACCGCATCACCCAATTGACATCGTGTGGGATGATTGTCCTATGCGCGATATCTGTGGCGTTGCTGGCGCTCCGCATCTTTATGGCTTTGCGTTAGAGGAAGGTTCTCTGGTGTTGTGGACCCCACTGTCGATCGATCTCGCGTTTGTTGTCAGCGCCTCGGCGTGTTTCGGCCTGGCAATCCTTCGGTGGCGGGCCGAGCTAGTTGGATTCCGCGCGTCATCGCGCAGCTATAAGTGGCGGATTGTTGCCTCGGATACAGGCGCTTCGCCTCCTCAGACCATTCGTGATTCTCAAAATGGATTGCGCGGCCGCCCGGACTATCTATTCGCGCAAGGGCGTGGAGCGGCACTTCGCATCGTCCCGCTGGAACTCAAGCCGCAACGGCGCAGTCGCCGGCTCTACAAGAGCGATGCGGTGCAGCTTGGTGTCTACCTACTCGCGGCTCGAGCAACCTACGGCGTTCGCGCAGCGCCATTTGGCTTCGTGCGGTACGCTCGCGCGGAATTTCGCGTTGACCTCACGCAGGAACTTGAGAGACGAGTCTTGGAAGTAGCGACGGCAATCCGAGCTGGTCGAGAGTCAACGGCCGTTCACAGAAGCCACGAGATACCAGCACGATGCGCTGGATGCCCGGTGCGATGCCACTGCGACGAGTCATTGGTCTAGCCGCGCGTCGGAACTTGATTGCGAAATGCACTACCGACGAGCCGTGCGACTTCGCCCTTCGCCTTTCGCATTTCGTAGCGTCTTGTCATACCCGGGTCCCGATGGCGCATCGCCGCCTGGATGAGCGCTGTCGGAGCACCGGCATCACTCGCGACCTGCGCCATGAAGTGACGCAGATCATGAAGTCGTAGTTCCTTCTGGCCGATCGCGCTAACCGCACGCTTATAGTACGTTCGCATCCAGCCGTATCGGAGCGGAGACGGAATGCCGGACTCGATCCATCCCCACAATTCACCCGCCACCTCGACCTTTGCGCGGCTTGTCCCCGTCTTCGTGCCGGGGACAGCTATTGTGTGGGAGGATTCGTCTAGCTCGGCCTTAGTGCGACGGAGATATTCTCCAGTTCGCATGCCCGTCAGCGCCAAGACCCAATAGCACGGCCGCGCATGCACTGGCACGAGCGCGACAATCTCTAGGAAGCGGTCTACCGTGATATCCGGTTCTCTGCCGGTACCTTCGTCAGCAGTCGGTATGTGTTTCATGACGGCACGACGAAATGGATGATGCACATCGTCGAGTAGCGTTGAGAGAAACGTCGAGACCGCGCGGCGAAGATGGTTCCAGTCTGCCGAGCTCTCCTCCCAACTCCCCGCCAGTATTTTCCACTCAACGCGCAACAAGTCTCCAACCTGTGCCTCTCTGCCGAACTTTGATCTTTGACGAAGTTTCTTGAGCGATGTGTGGTATCGACGCCGCGTCTCGGCACTCTTACCCATCGCCGGCAAAGTCCGCTCGATCGCGGCCCACAAGTTTTCACGCAGTGCAAGATCGGACAACAGCTCAGCACTTCGGAGGCGGCCGGCGCGGTCAGCGTCAACGAGCTGCTCCATCGATAGAGCGCCTAGTTGGAATGCCCGTAACACTTCGAGCTGCGCACTCTCAAACAACTTTGTCAGAATCTCGTCGCGGCGGCGAAACTCCTTTGAGTTGCTCGTCCCGCTCGAGACATTGATTCGACCGACGTTGCCGAATATTCGGTCGATCCGAAAGTTTCCCCGACTGCCACGCATCCGATGGGGGCTCATGCACTCGCCTTAGCTGCACCGCGACGGGATGCAATCCACTCGATGATGTCGGTCTCGTACCAGGCCCATCCTCGGCCGATCTTGAGCCCTTTGGCTCGTGGCAAATGCTCACGTACCCATCGCACCGTCACGCGCCTTCCGAAGAATTGGGCGCAGATCTCATCATCGTACCAGAGTCGTCCGAGACTAGCCGGAGGTGTGAAGGGGTCATCGACGTGCATCAGGTCGAGCTTCGGACGCTGTGTCATCTTGGCTGACTCCCATCGAGCTGGAACACTGCTTCCGTGAATAAGGGATCGTATGGGAGTACCCGGCGAATCCTTCGCACGTTCTCAGCGCAAGCTCATACTGAGCCACCAGATTTTGTGAGTATGGATTGGTCAGGACTGGTTTATGTCATGGACACTCCAACACTCGCCACGCACGGAGATATCTCTTCATCGGAATCGCACTTCGAGGAGCAGATATCTACGCACTAGCTTGCGCTTACCCCAGGCATTTCTACCTGGGATATCTCGCGAGCTGGATGCTACCTCATAGCAGTCCCTCCTCGGCGAAGCTCACGTAGCGTCCTCTCCCGATAATGACGTGATCGTGCACTGGGATGTCCAGCAGCCGTCCGGCCGCTACGAGTTGGTCAGTTACGACTCGATCATCCGCGGATGGTGTGGGATCGCCGGACGGGTGATTGTGCGACAGAATGACAGCCGCCGCCCCCGCCACAATCGCGGCGCAGAACACCTCGCGGGGATGAATGAGCGACGAGTTGAGTATGCCGCGCGTGATCACGGTGGGCCCTCCGCCGGCGATTCGATGTTGACTGTCCAGTGTAAGAATCCAGAATGACTCGGCGATCTCGCGATCTGCAAACGGCGCCATAAACGCAAACACCTCGCGCGGACTGCGAAGCAGCGCTCGTTCAGCAAGAAATCCCTCAGGAGCGGGGAACGATGCTTCGCGGATCAGGCGAAGCGTTGCGAGACGAGGACGCCGCCGGCGACGAGGGGGTGTTGGATAGATCGTCGTCATGATGCTACGCCCTCCCGCCGACACGACGCGATGAAGAGAGTGGCAGCTATGGCCGCAACGGTGGCGTCGTTGCACGTCATACCTGCCTGTTGATACTTCGGTCGCACCTCCATGAGAACGAAGGCGGTCAGCGCGAGGTATGACTCGCGGAGCTTCGCATGGTTCTCGGATGTGACCGGACTGTCTTGTGCGCTGTCGTTCTTCACTTGCTCCCCTGCCCCTCCCTCCTCGTGTCGCTGCCTCGCAATGATGGGCGTGGCCGCGCGATGCTGGCCGGGCCAGAGTGCACCCTGACACGAACGGGCGCGGCACCTGAAGTCAGGCGCATTGGGGTTCCGCTTGCTTGCTCGGTTGTCCCACATGCGGCCGCCACAGTGAGGACAGGACGGTGCGCCTGTGATGATTTCGTTCTCGCTCTGCGTCGAGGTGTCGATCATGCGGCCCTCCCGCTTCGGTGAGACGCCCGAACAGAGCGGCGCGCAGCATTCACCGTTGGCTTTTCCGTCTCGCAAGGGTCGAGCGGGTCGAACGATTGCAATTTCTCTCGGTACGGTTCGACGAGCTCCGCGCGGTAGCGCTCCAGCATCGCGACGCCATCGAATCGGCTGCGGAATTCTGCCGCGGTCATGCCCGTCAGCGCGCGAACCGTGCGGCCAAAGCTCTGCGGTGAGGACGCATCCAATCGATGCGCGATAGCGGAGATTGAGAGTCCTGCCGTTTCGCCTAGTCGAGCTGCCCAGACGAGCCGCGCGTGCGCGATGTAGCTCTTGGGCGATGGCAACCCGGCACGGTAAAAGCGGCTAGTGAGGGTAGAGCATCCGACGCCGAGTGACGCCGCAATTTGTTTGCATGAGGCCGCGCGTGGTGCAAATGACGCTGCGATAAACCGCGCCCATCCGGTTGTGGATCGTGCACTTGCCGAGGTCGCGGCTGTTAGTTCCCGAATCGCCCGCTGGATAAACGTGTCACGCTCGCGTTGCGCGGTGAGCATCGTACGCAGTGCGGTCCAACCCGCGGTGGTGCGCGTATCCACGAGACACCGCACCCCAGCGTGACCGAATGCGAGCACGCCGGCGAGCGCTTGCGATTCTTCCACTTCCGCGACCACGCCGATGACGGGGGTGTCGGGAAAGTCGCGGACGATTCCGGCAAGCGTCGAGACATCTGAGATGCGGATTACCGCAGCCGAGACGAGCGTCGCGTCGATCTGGCCGGTTACGAGGTCGGTGTGAATGGCGTGCAGCGCATCGCGGTGGGTGAGTTCGACTTGACCACCAGCTGCCAACTCTACTCGCGAACACTCGCGCGGAGTAAGCCATGTGCCGATCCGTGGGGGGGCGGCGACCGATGTCCTACTCGCTTGGGCCTCTTGTCGCCTTGTCTCTCTGACGATGCGCTCCGCCGCAAACCGACGGCGGCGATCACCGTCATACTCGTTGGCGTAGTAGACGCCGCCCACATGATACGGGCCCTCCATTTCCAAGATGTGCCGCTCGTAGGCCGAGACGGCGGCGCGGTCGATCTCTAACATATGCCCTCCGGGGTTGTCCCGGCGGAGCGTCCGCCCTATTCTGGAGGGGCGCCCCTTCGGGGGTGCAGTTCGGGGCGTCCGGTCAACTTTCCTAGGGGAGGCCGGCGCCTTTTTCTTGTGCCGAGAAATGTACGCGCTAGCGTACGTTTTGTCAAGGGATTTTGTACGCTTGCGCGTAATTGCTTTCACAAGTCTGCACTGAGAGCAAGTTGACAGAATGAGCGCTACCGCGTACGCTGCATGGATGTCGCCGCTTGTATTGCGGGTTCGCGAACTTAGGGAAGCGCTGGGCCTAACTCAGGCCGAGCTCGCGGAGCGCGCGGGCGTCAGACGCGCGACGGTCAATCGCATCGAAAATGCGCGAGTCACGGCGATAGACATGGAGGTACTCGAGAAGCTCGCTGTCGCGCTACGCGTGGAGCCCGGATTTATCATCGTGCGCGCGCAAGGCGGCGCGACCTCGAAGACACACCCACCGAAGGGCCAGCACAGCCGGCGCTAGCCGGCGAGCACGCGCATCAGCGCGACGCGGAGCGACGCGCGCGTGCGCGCGATTGACCGTTGAAGCGGAGCTAGGTCCTTCGCGGCTCGTAGCTAGAAGGCTGTCTCGAACCGCCTATGGTTGCCGCGATACGTCCTACCTCACTTACGAGAACCCGTGCGCGCTCGAGATGTGGCGGAGGAGCGCAAGGTCGAATGTTTCTCGAGCGGCCGCAGTCTGCGCTTTCCCCCGCGGCGTGGAGGATGAGTGGAACCCGCTCCGACTCCTCCTTTGCACAACCGGCGCTCATCCGTCGGACGTACTCTCGGATAGCGCAATCCCTCATCGTCGACGTAGTACGCGCGTTTACCGGCGGACCCTACGACTACCTTGCTCTTAGGCACGACCATTCGCTAGGTCGTTCGATTTCTTGATGTCTCGGGCAAGCTCCTCGCGTGATCGATAGTCTCCCGGAATCGGCGTTAGTGTTTGAAGAACGGGCAGTCTGAGATCCAGAATCGCAAGTTCGTCGTACCTGAAGGTGGCGAAGGCGGTGATGTCGAACATGTCCGGGTGCGGGGCTTTCTTGGTCAAAGTCAGCACAAATCCGGACGGAGGGAACGACATTTCGGCCATGTAGTGCGGAGTTTGGCCAAACTCACCTATCCATCCAGCGGTTGTCCGAATTGTTGGACCAACCGCGTAGAAAGAGTAGATATGGGTGTTGGGTGGAAACCGACTCTGACGGCGATTCAGCACAAAACTTCGGAGATCGAGATTCTTTTCGCTGAAGTCGGGACCGATAAGAGACATGAACATCGCGCCGACCTGCTTGAGAATCGCGAGAGGATATATATGGTAGCGGACAAACAACGTCGGCTTGAGGCTGGAGCGTCGGAGCGTGATGTCCGCTTGGCGAGCCCATTCTACGAAGCGGCTGCCGTACCACGCGCCCGTCGTGTTGTTGCACGACTTACAGAGAGTGTACCCACCAGCGCCTTTCTGCTGTTTCTCACCACCCGTAAATTCAAGACCGTCATCTTGTGCGATAATCTCATCGAGCCCGTACTGGACGATCGCTGAGTCGTTGAAGGCTGCCCGAGGAGGCAAGTGCTCGAATGAGAGCGGCCCGAACTTGCCACATATGTGGCATGTGCCTTCTCGCTTCTCGGCCACGTGAGGTAAGGTAGCGGGGAGAGAACCGGCGGGGCCAAATGCAACACGCCTCAATCAATCTACATCGACGCGGAAAAGTGAGAAACTTCTCGTGCGATTGCACTTGGACGAACTCACTCGAACCAGCTCAAACGGATCGCCAGGCGGTCGTGGACGTGCTTGACCGTTTGGCTCGTCGGTAGGAGAGGGGGATAACGGCCGGTCGCAGATCGAAGTCAATTAGGAGGGCGCCGCGTCGTGTTTCTACGAGCGTCGTCAGCTCCCTTTACGAACGTATCCCGCCTACGAGTTTTAGATGCATGCACGACTGACGAACTACGAGTTCCGCGCCTATCTGACGGGCACCGGCGTCGTCTGGCTCCATTTGCGAAGCCACGTCCTATTCGCAACCAACGCATCGTTCAGCGTTCCCGCTTACCTGCGAAACATTACCGGAACTCTCAAACTGCACGCCGGTCAGTCCTTTGAGATTGATGGTGTCGGGATAGACGAAGCGCCTTCTGTTAGCTTTGACGGCCGCACAATGGTTCATGGGGTGATGCTCACCATACCAACCCAGTTGCCAAGCGTAAGTCGCAGCCTTGCCGACTTGCAGCTCCAGTTCCAATTCGATTTTCAAGGCGCGAACATCATCACCAAAATCAAGCACTTGGCGATCCTTCGCCCTATACGTCAATCGCGCGGGCCTCATCTTCGTGCTGACAGATTTGCCAACTAGTTTAGTCGTCGACCTGCTCGACAAGTTTGCAGAGATGCGGTGAGCCGCGCTTTCTCACTGACGGTTCTGATGCTACGGAGACCTACCCTCAACGCGCAGTGCAAATGTACAACCCGCTCACTCGCGATTTTGCTCGCAAGCTCGTTCGGCTAGAGCGATTTGCCGAACTCGTCGAGAAAACTTTCGTGGCTCACGCCGAAGCCCTGGACACGGAACTGACATCAAGGGGCGAAAACTTTCCGGAAGAGGAGCGACAGGAGTTATTCGAACACTACGCGGAAGACTACGTCGAGCTCTCAGATGAATTGCCCACGCTTCTCCGGTACTCGGTGCTGACGGCTGCTGATTCGGCTTTAGAGGTCTACATGGACGGCACGTGTGAGGTCTACCGCGAGTTACACAAGATTCGCCTCGGCGTTAACGACCTACGCGGCACGGGAGTAAAGAGGGCACGCGAATTCCTGACCAAGATGGCCGGTGTCGAGTTCCCAAACCCCTGCCCAACGTGGACTGCCGTACTTCGTTTGCATGACCTTCGCAATTGTATCGTTCACGCGGACGGATATGTCGACATTTCTCGCGAACATTTGATTGGGCTGTCGAAATCGACACTCGGCTTGCGCATCACAGCGAGTCGGACAATCACCCTCGACCAGCAGTTCAGTTCTGGCGCGCTGCAAGCATACGAGGACTTCGGCCGGGAATTTGATTTGGTATGCAAACCGTTGGATCTGTGGGAATCTGTTTTTCCAACCGAAGAGCCGAACGAGTGATAAGCGCACCCTGTAGCAGGGTTATGTGCAAGGCCCGCGACGTTCCAATTGTCGGCCGCCCACTTCCTGCACTGGGATCGTAAATGTGGATGTTTGAGGGAAAGTGCGATGCACTTCGACTCGCAATTAGCAGCAACGGACGGAGTATCGAGTCGAAAGACGGTCGCTCGACCATGGACCATCGGTTGGAATCATACGCCGCAGAATGGTTCGCACAAACGACTGGAGCTGGTGTGGAGTTGGTGATCAACTCCACCGCTGGCATGCGCGCGCAGATAGAAGTCTTGGAAAAGATCTACGCGGCAGAACCGAAGCCCGATCATCTGCTGAGCGACATCCTTACTCGACTGCGATTTATCGAGCGCGCGCCAACTCGGTCACATGTTGAAGTCGTTGCCGGATTCCGTCTATATGAGAACTGGATCTCTCCATTCGGATTGCAGATACATTTGCCGCCGGAGATGTTCGACCAGGTATGGTCACTCTGCACACTCGGAGTGATGACCGGCCGGCAATGGGTCGTGCAGCTTGGCAACGGCGAGCATCAGTTTCCGGTGACTACACTAGACTCGACTCTCGTGAATTCGTTCGTTCGCGGGCACGAGCACTTTGTAGGACACGAATTTCGATTTCAGCTTCGCGAAGATGGGAAGGTCGCCGCGCCAATCGACTCAGCGCCGCCCGCCGACACGAAGTAGCGATGATTGGCGTCAAGACTTTCCGAGTGGCACCTTGCGCTTCTCTCCCGGCGCAATGAGTGGAGGACCGAAGGCAACGTCGTGGACACGATAGCGCACGCCATCGCAATCGACGAAATACACGCACTCGTCGTCTCGTTCGAGATTGGGGATCATCGCGGCGGCGCAGCTTCGAGCGGAGGCGGACCGGGTAGGGGACCGAGCTTCGTCGCATCGGTGCCATCTCTGATCTGTAGCAGGAGCCGTTTACCAAACTCGCTCTCCGCCGATGTCATCTGAGCGAAGGGCTTCAGCTCCCGTCCGGGCCGTGAGTTATTGATCGCATCCAGAAGAACTAACTCCGCCTGTTTGGCGAACCATCGAGCGGTGTGCTGCTTGCTGCGCGCCATCTTGAACGCCGCTGCCATCTTTACTTCGGCTTCTGCCAAGCCTTCCGGTATGTTCGGATACTTGCGGCGAATGACTCTGATTGCTCCCAACACGTTGCGCCCAGACAATTCTGCCTGCGATGCGAAAGTGTAAGCGACCCCGCCGAGGTGCGCCGACAGACGACCGAGCTCACTGAGATGAAGCGTCGCTGATGCCCAGTCACGCGGCAGGATGTCGGACGGCTCAAAGAGATCGAGCATTGTCTCTCCTACGAAATCCCTCGACTGCCATTGAAGCGCGACACTCCACATCCTCGCGTACTCTGCCCAGAGTGCACCGAAGGCGATGTCCTCGCGCAGTCGCTTATCGAGGCGACGTTCCCTCCTGCGTCGCGATTCTGTCCGATCCATCAGCTTCCACTGTACGGCTGCAAAGAACACCAGTGCGACCGACGAGATCACCGCCCAGTCGAGGGTGCCGAGCCAGTGCCAAGCTACAAGCACGTAGGGCGCGAGCATCCACAGCTTCCAGATCATCGAAGGATGCAATGCATTGCCAAGGTGAAAGTGGGCAACAAAGTGGGCAACAATCTCACTCGAACACCTAATGTCACCCTCAACCTAGATCGAGCCCAAAGAGATCGAAGCTCTTATGAGGGTTACACTTGCACCCCTTCACTCGAACAAGCTCGAACACCCACAGGAAGTCTCTCAATCATTGGATTCGGGCAGCCTCCTGGGCACACATGGAGGCGCAATGCATCGAAACTGGGCCCCATAGGCGAAAGAGCCCGCGTGATCGACACCGGATCATGCTGGAACTCTCGCTAGTTCGGCGATTTATTGAGAATTGGTAGCCGTCCAAATCGGGCGAATTACCGACTGCACCGAGCTTTCCGCCACCGATCCGAAGTAGCGACTGTCGAAGCTTCGGACGGAGTACGATGACGCTACCCATAGCCGACCTGGAGGTACGAGATACCTGCCGTCCGGCAGGGGCGGCAATATCCGCCCCACATCGTCCCGGACCAACGCTCGGCTATTTGGGAGCAGTACTCCATTCACGGAGAGGCCCGCATTCCTCGTTACTACTATAGTATCTCCAGGCAGAGCGAGGACAGGTTTCCCGATAAGACTCACATGGCCTGGACAATTACCTTCAAGACGCAGATATCCTCTGTCCCTCGCGAAAATGGCGACGGATTTCGGAAGACAGAATAGCACTGTGCTGCCTCTTTCTGGGGCTTCCGATACCACGCGGTAAATTCCGAGAGGAATGCTGCCGGAAAGGTTCACGCGTAGATTGGAGCCCGACCACACGAGCACGGAAAAGGAGACGAGCGCAGTACAGGTGATCATCACTTTTGTCCCGTTAGCGCCGCGGCGTTCGAGGCCTTGGAGCAGAAGTTTCCGGTGCACGAGTGCTCTACGATTTGGGAATCGCTTGCGCGTACAGCGGATTTGCGTCTGCTCGGGATAGCAACGGCTTGTTGTGAAGGTACGATAGCCTGTCGACTAGCAGAGGCGCGCATCCCTTCACGAACAGCAACTGCAGCGAACGCGGCATGCGTCGTACCTCATCAGGAAGGAGCAACCGTCTTCCCTTCTCTGCCTTTGTCAACGCGGCATTTTGCTGCTGCTGCGACTGCCGACCGCGACTGATGCCCCGTGACTGATTCTCACTCGCCACGTAGATCGTCGCATCGCCAGTCATTTTGGACAGATATTCCGCGGTGTCCCAATCGTTCGTGCCGAATGCCTGCAACACGTCGGCGTTCGCGAGAAATGTTGGCCACGTCTCGCCGTAAGTGCTCCGTAATTGCGACAGATCCTGCACAATGAGCCAGAACGCGACACCGAATCCGCCGGCAAGTCCTATGTCGCGCTGGACCGGATGCATCTTCCCTAAATGCGCGAACTCGTCGAGCAGAAACAGTATCCGCTCTCTAGGCTGCCCTCGTACTCGCGCAGTCGCGAGCAGGGCGAACGCGATCATGATGCGAAGCCAGCGCGCGTAGGCCTCGAGTCGGTCGGTCGGCAGAATGAGATAGACGCTAATTGACTCCCGCTTCAACGCAGCCAAATCCACGGTGGACCGTCGCATCACTCGAGCCATGCGCGGGCTATCGAGAAAGTGTGTGTGACTTTGCGCGGTTGAAATGACCCCGCTTCGCTCCTTTTCCGCTTTCTGAAGGATGCGCGCTGCGGAGCGCGAGACGAGGCCTCCTGCTGCTCTGCTCTCACGCATTTCCTTCAGCAACTCCGCGAACAGCTCCGGCGCGAGCGTCAAGAGCGTGCGCACGTGGGCGAGGGTGCGCAGCTCCGGCGGCGCACTTGCCGCCACGTGAAGAATGAGACCCGTGAGCACCGCGCGTGCTTCCTCATTCCAGAAGAGCTGCTCCCCGCCTCTACCCTCTGGCAATACCATCATGTCCGCAAGCATTCGTGCCTCATCGACGGCTTCGAGGCTCTCCGCATCGATCAAGTCGAGCGGGTTGAACGCTGCGTCACCCCCTGCGATGTCGAATGGATCGAATGCGTGCACGCGTTGTCCCATCTCGCGCCGCCATCGCGCGGACACTGCGTAGTTCTCTCCTTTGGGATCGGTGACAAGTACAGAACCGGGATGATCGAGAAGGTTGGGAATGACGCAGCTCACGCCTTTGCCCGACCGCGTCGGCGCGACGGTGAGCACATGCCCCTCGCCGGCAAACCGAAGCAACTGGGAATCAATCCGTCCCAGAATCAGACCCTGCTCTCTCTTGAGGCTATCGCCGGTGCCCCAGTGTGCGGAGCCATGGGACTTGGTTGGCGAGTCGTCATCGCATCGTCTCCAAATGCTGACAATGGAAAAAGCTCCACCCGAGGCTACGGCGGCCACTATCAGCCATCCGAATCGGAAATAGGGAGCAATCGTCTGCACGCGAGCATATCGCGCCTGCCAAACGGCGATCATATGCGGCGCATAGGTCGGTCCGATGCTTAGCGTCGCGAAGCACATGGCAACGACGAGGCATACTCCACACCATCGCCTTGCACGCGGGAGCAGCATGAGCGCGGTTCCACTTCCGGCGCACGCGATGGCTCCCGCTCGTGCCAGCAATTGTGCCTGGTTATTCAGGACGAAGAGCGGCGCGCCGAGAGCGAAACGAAATCCGAGGCGCCACGCCACGTACTCCGTTCCGGTTGCGAACGCGAGGATGAGCATCCCCACAAGCAGGACTAGCAGTGGGCGGTCATTCCGGGGTGAGAGTTCTCGGGGCATGTGTCCATCGCTCTTCATGAATTCCGCCCAATCTCGCTCATACCCGAAGGCTGCACACCGCGCAGCGCGGCAACGGCCATGCTATCCGTGCGGTGTGTAGGGCGCGTCGAACGTGAGATCTTCATTCAAGAACACGTTAAACGGCTGCGCAGCGCGAATCGTGATGGTTGGCGCCACGGTCATTCCTTTTCGGAGAATCTCGAGCGCGACGTTGGAGAGCTCTTGGCCCACCGCCCCTGCCGCAACCTGTCCGGCTGAAGGCGTCGAGAGCACTGTCGTCTGCGCCGGTTGGCTGAGCTGAACGCCTGCACCGATTGCAGAGAGTAACACGGCATTGCCGAACACGCGCCACCAATGGTTGTCTACTTTATCCTTTGCCCCGCTGTAGCCCTCTCGATTGGTTAGCGCGAGACCTGGGAGATTCATGCTCCTACCATCTGGCAAAATGAGACGCGTCCATGCCACCAAGAGCCGCCCTTGTCCGGCGGCGACTTGGTTATCGTAACTGCCGATGAGTCGAGCGCCCTTTGGAATAAGGAGTAGTTGTTGTGTGCGCGAATCGAACACGTTGCGACTCACCTGTCCCACGATTTCGCCGGGAAGTTCGGAGTTGATTCCGGTGATGAGCAATCCGGGAAGCACTGTCCCAGCGCGTAAAGTGTATTGTGAGCCGGCGTCGGCGAGCTCTATCGCGAGCTTGGAGGGCGCACGAGCCACGGTTCGGTTTGCGAAGGATCGAGCACCGCCGCTCTTCGTCGGTGACGACGAATCAGCAGGCGTCAGTGCTCCTCCGGATGCTCCAGCAATGGAAGGCTGCAATGTTGAACGCAACACCGAATCACCCAGTGTGACCAACTGCTGCTCCTCGCTTTCGAGTGTGGACTGTGGACGAAATGACGCGCTTGTGCCCTGCGTCGTGGCAACACTAATAACGACCGGACTCGTAAGGGCGGCGTGGTACGAACGCTCACGATCGGATGGCGTCGACGTGCGTGGCTCACTCCGTGGGGCAATCCCTCCTGCCGGGTCAGTTCCCGTGAAGTCGGTCGGTTGATACGACGAAAGCGATGACGTCGGTGAGTGGGAGGTGGCCACGGAAGCCGGCGCCGAACCACCATGCTCGCTCGTCGCAGACAAAGCGCTGTCGAGCGCGCGGGAAGGGCGCGGCGCCTGAGCGCGGACCGGCTCGTCGAGAAACGCGGGGCGTGCCGTGGTCACAGATGCATCCGCAGTGCTCTCGGGCGTCTCGCGATCGGACTTTCCTTCCTTCGATGGATTGAGCACGACGACAACCGTGAGTACTGTCATCCCCATAATCAGCGCAGCGAGCGTCAACGCGTTACGGTTGAGGCGCTTCGCCATCGGGGGCGCCGGCCTGATCACAGAACCGACCTCGTTGTCCTCAACGGCTCGCTCGCGCGGCGTGTGCGGGAGGAAGTTGAATCTCATTGATCGCCCTTTTTCCGCGCGATCACGAGCTGGCGCTCCTTCCCGTCGACTCCCGACACAAGCGCGGCGCGATCGAATAGTCGATCCGTGACATAGGTGTCGACGTCAATCAGCGAGTAGTTCAGCAACGACTTGCTGCCGTCACCCTCGAGCACGAAGAGCACCGGCGCTTCCGCGTGACGAGCTTCCAGTGGAAGTTTGATATAGACGCGTACACCGTCGTCAAACACCTGCGCCGGTGCCCACGGGAACTGCTTATCCTTCCGTACCTCGTACCTGAAGTTGAGCGCCGCAAGATCGACGCGCGTGCTCGTCGCCTCCGGTGTCGCCGGTTTCGTCCACGCTGTTACCGTTTCGTCTGGATAGTAGAAGCGAACATGCCGCACGTACGGCTGCTGTGGATTGGTTGATCGCGACTTGCACGGGGGCGAGTCGAGCGTGAGATCGTACAGGCGCCGGTCGGTTGCCAGTACGACGTTCGTCGTGATATCGCAATCCCGCGGCTTGACCACGACCAGCACCGTCTTTCCATCGCTGCCAGCGGACGTAGACGTGAACTCCCAGCGTTCAGTATCCCCAGCGATACGGCTTAAGAGGATCTCGCCGCTCTGGAGCTCAATGATGCACGCCCGCAAAACGGCACACGTGACCGTGGGCTGCGCGTGCCCGAACGGGAAGACAAGAAAATTTCCTTGGGCGAGCGTACGAGCCACGCCACTCGATTCATAATCGCGCTTGGCGGCGGCAACCGCATCGCTGGTGTCCGTCGTGTCGGATCCGACCGCGTCCGCGGGTGGGACATGGAGTTTCACCTGCGCGCCGACCGAAAGCGCCGCACAACAGAGGATTACTGCGGTGAATATTGCACCATGCTGGATGGTCGAACGCCTGCGGGTTGCGTTCATTGTGTTTCACTCCTAATTAGTGGCTGCTGTCCGTTGCTGCCGCGCTACTATCCGTCGAGAGCGCCGCCCCGTTTGACGTTTGCTCTCCGACTTGCGTCCAGTTGAACGTCGTAACGAACAACCCAAGCGGATTCTCTTGAATCGCCTCGGCCGTATTGGGTGGCACCACCTTGATAGTCGCGTAGCCCTCCCATGTAGTCATTCGCGTCGGGCCGCCCGGCTGCGTCGAACGTTCGAGCTCCGTCCATTGCAGCCGCCACACATTCGACCTCGGGACCCGTAAGACTGCCGTGACGTCGATTTGGCGCGTGAGTCTGGCGCCGAGCACACGAGGGTCGTTGCGCGCGTTCGCGAAGTATTCGTTCAACGTTCCGGCGGCCTCCGGAGCGACGAAGGCGTACCCGCGTCCAATCATCTCTACCTGGGCGGCAGCTGCTGCTTCCGGAAGCACGGTCCGAATCGCCCGGATGAATTGCGCGAGCTGCGACGCGACCAGCCGTTGATCCGGCATCACCATTCGTTCTGCAACGCCAACGTTCATGACTTGTCCGAGACGGCTCACCTCAACGACGTAGGGCACCACGCGCGAGGAAGAGGCGAGGCGGACATATGCGACGGTGACGATACCCAGGATCCCGACGACGGAGAACGCAATCAGTTGCCAGTTGCGCTTGCCCCTCGCGAGATCGCCGAAGGCGTTGGCAAACTCGTGTCGAGCAGCAATAATGCGATTGCCTTCAACCCTCGGCTCGCACATGTGGCGAGGCGAACGCTCGGCCGTCGGCTGCATGCTTCGCCGGCGAACGAAAAGATTCCGTAAGAGCATTGACATCTCAACCGACCGCGCGGAGCGCAGCGGCGATGCCGAAGGTCGAGCCGCCAGACAGTCGTGCCGCGACGGCGTTCGGAATCCGGATCGCTAGCACGGCGAAGATGATGGAGCCGCCTACAACTTGAAGCAGTGGGCTCGCAGGGCCGAAGAACGCGCTCGACTGAATGAGAGGAATCCAGCCGCGGGCGATCTGACTTCCGAGTCCAACGATGAGGTAGAGCAGGAAGATCTTGATGCCAATGCCAAAGGTGTAGGCAATGAGGTTCTCTGCGAACGCGGCAGTGCCCCGAAACGCCGCAAATCCGAGGAAGAGGACGCCGCCGCCGAGCACGACGTAGCTCTCTACGAGCACGAGGACGAGTTGCGCAGCGATGGCGGTGTACGCCAACGCTACAAGGAGTGCTGCGGCCGCACCGAAGATGGCCATGGCAGGATTGCTTAGCATGACACCAACGTCGAGCGCGTTGAGGATGCTCAGTGAGCACTCGCGACCAATGTCGATCACGCCCGATGGGCTCACTGTTCCCCCCGCACCGATTGCCCGCTCGCCAGCGGCCGCGAAGCCGTTCACGATCGGCGGAATCCAGAACGTGAAGCTCGTGATAAGCGCCAGCAGAAATGCCACGAGCGTGAACTTCAGAAGGAACTTCGCGACGATATCATCGAGTCGATCGTGACGAAGCGCCCATACCATTCCGGATACGGCGAACTCGAGGGAGGCAAGCAGCATAAATAGCTGCTGCGCGAGCGGAACGAGTCGAGGCCGCCAGAGACGCGCGGCATCGCGATATTGATTTGCGATGCCGTCAAGCACAGGCGATTCCGCTTGCGCGTGAGCAAGTGCTGGCATCACCATCAGCATGGTCACCACGCCAATCGCCAACATTGCGTCGCGGCGATTCACCGCCGCAACGGCGGGGGTCCACCTCACGGCGCGACGCGGAGCGACATCGCTTGGTAAACCGGCCCAGGGCCGCTCATCGCCATCAGGCGCGCGCGAAATGTCGCCTGGCGCTGCGCCTCCGCATTGATCTGGTGGGCGTAATAGACAGCCTGGACGTTCGTGAGCTCGGAGATGGCCTGATGCAGCATTGTAAGTTCTTCGGCGCTGTACATCCCCACCGTTCCATTGAGTTCGAGCGCACTCTCGTGCCCCTGAATGGATCCGAACTGCTGCTTCATTGCTTGAAGTCGTGCCACGCTTGCCGGATAGTCTTGCGCTGAACGATTGACCGCATCAAGCGCACCACGCATCGTGGCGAGAGTGCGCAGCGACTGCGTCTTCTGCTCAGCCGGGTAGTCCTGAAAGACCTGCGCACCCGGGAATGTGCGTCCAAATTCTGCGTCGATCGCGCTAAGATTGTACGCGAGTGCTTGGCCTTGCTGCATCAGCGTGCCCATCTGCGACAGGGTGGCGTCGATCTGACGCCAATTCGGATTGCGTAGCTTCTGCATCGCCGTGAGCTGCTGCTGGAGCTGCTGTCGCTGCAGATTCATTTGCTCGAGCCGCCGGGCGTAGTGCAGAACGTTTCGCGCGAAGTTGGACGGATCGAAGACAATTCCGCTTCCGAGCAAGCCAAACTGCGCCTGCGCACGACTCGGAATGAAGATCGTGACCACGAGCAATAGTCCCGCGGCGAGAAACGTGTGCACTCTACTGCGGGATCGGTAGCGCGAGCTGTAAGTCATCGGATGAAACTCCTTGTGCACGTAGATGACGAAAACGAGCGGCCCACGTAGACAGGCCTCGCTCTTGGAGCCACGCGTTGGGCCACTCGTCTCCGTGAATTGCGATCAGAGTTTCGATACGTCGCCGCGTTTCTTCCATCGATGTGCCAGGTGCGGCGGCGAGAACACTAAGGGCGACGGGGCCGAGTCCCAGCTCAAAGAGCCGGTTACCTCGCGAGGATTTCAGATAGTAGTGCCGCTTCGCGGTCGCGCCCGCGACAATGCTGATTTCGCGATCGTTGAGTCCGAGATCGTGGTAGAGAGGCGATTGCGCACTAGTCGCGGCGTCCGCATTCGGTAGATAGATCCGCGTCGGGCATGAATCGACCAGCGTGTGACGATTCGGCAGCTGCGCCAACTGCGAGGGACTCTGCGTTGCGAGCACAACCGCGGCATTTTGCTTTCGCAGCGTCAACAGCCATTGGTTTACGCGCGCACCAAAGAGAGAATGCATGAGCGCCATCCACGCTTCGTCGATCTCGATCAGCGTGGGGCGTCCATCGAGCCGCTGCTCAATGCGGCGAAACAGGTAGAGCAAGACCGGAACTGCAATGCGGTCATCGAGCGCGAGGAGATGCTTCAACTCGAACACCTGAAACGCACCGTCCTCGAAGTCATCGCATTCTCCGTCCAGCAGCTGGCCGTAGTTGCCGCCCAGGGTGTAGGGGCGAAGCGCAGCGAATAGCGCGTCGTGCTGGAGCTGTACGGTGAGTTCCGTCAGGGTCCGGTGCGCACGGTCATTCTTGGACACGAGCTCCAAGGCTCGATCCACGCGCGTCCGAAGCGGAGGCGTCATCTGGACGCCCTGTAGTGCGAAGACGGTCTCGAGCCATTCCGCTGCCCACGCGCGCTCAGCTGGGTCGTCCACTCTGGCGAGTGGCTGGAACCGAAGAGAGTCGGGTCGGCCGGCGGCGAGGTCATAATGCATAGCGCCTGCTGCTTTCGCCAAGGGCCACATCGAGTAGCCAACGTCGAACACAAACACCTGCGCGCGGTGGTATCTGCGGAACTGCGCCGCGAGCATGGCGAGCAGGATCGACTTGCCGGATCCGGTTCGACCGAGGATGAGCGTGTGTCCCACGTCAGAGTCGTGGAGATTGACTCGGAACGGCGTGGCACCCGCGGTCGCCGCCCACATCAGCGGAGGACTCTTCGGTGGAAAAAACGGAGAAGGATTGTGAGCAAGCCCCGGCCAGACACTCGTGGCGGGAAGGAGATCGGCGATATTCTTCGTTGAGATGAGAGGTCGCCGTAAGTTCGGATATCCGTGTCCCGGCAGACTGCCGAGGAATGCCTCTACCGCGTTGACAGTTTCGATTCGTCCGCTGAACCCAGCGTGGTTTAGTCCCTTCAGTATCTCGCCGGCGACATACGCGGCGCGATCGGGATCAGGGTCCGCAATGACAATCGCCTGCGTGTAGAAACAGAAGCGAACGAAGCCACTGGCATTTTCGGAGGCAGCGTCAGCTGCGTCCTTGGCCATGCTTCGCGCGTCCTGATCCAGCCAGAGATCCTGATCGGGCTTAGGCGATCCTTCATTCGCTCCACCCACCATATCCTGCACCCAAGCGCCAGCGCCCTTTCGTTTCTTGAACCACTGGAGCTGGTGGCGCCGAATCAGCTTCGCCGCCTGTTGTGTACCCACCGGGATGACGCGGTTTGACCAGCGAAACGCGAACGGAAGGGTATTGAGAAAATCCAGTTGACCGGCCTGAGATTCGTGCGGGTACCCTTGGATGGCGACGACGCGCAGCGCCAGCTGTCCGATCCGGGGCTCAAATCCGCCGACAAACTCTTGATCGGCGAGGACTACGTTCAGATACGAACCATTCACTGGGGTCCGAAGGGGGTGGTTCAAACCCGTGAGGCATTCATGTAAATGGCGCAGCAATGCGTCCGAGTCGAGGCGCTCGAGTCGCAAGCGTGCGGAGAGTCGATTCTCGATCGTGTGCAAGGCGACGGCGAAGGTGTCGAGAATCTGATCCCAATCAACGGGCCGTCCGTCCGCGCCTTGGACGAACCACGCCGCTGCCCGTGAAAGCGCATCAGGCGGAGGGAGATGCGTTACAACGATGCGGTATTCTGTCTCGTATTGCCGACCCGCCTGCGCCTCGTACGCAACTCGGCGTTCCTCATCGATCAGTTGCGTGATCGCATCTGGAAACGCTGACGCGGCGTACGCGATCGCCGGCCGGCGAATCGCGTCAACGTGAAACATCCAATCATCGCTGAATGGGAGGAGTGCATCATTCAGGTGACGTGAGAGCGCATTGATCTCCTCGGGCGTAGCAGCGCTCAAGTCCGGTCCTCGATACCGCCATCCGGCGACGAGCGACCCATCCTTCTGAAGCACGACGCCATCGTCGACCATAAATCCCCAGTTTAGCAAATCGCTCAGTCCTTGCGATTCCGTTCGGTGTTCGCGCACGTGCGCCACGCCGCCCGCCGCCGCCGCACCTCCGATGCCGCCAAGCAGCAGCGAAAGAAGATCCATCACGTACTCCGAGGAATCGACGCAGTCGCCTTGGGTGTGGACCCCGTTGCAGCCCCATGTGGCGGGTAGAAGTCGCGCCCACGCAAGCTCCGGATGTAGAGCATCGTCATCTGTGAGTCCTGACTCGCTACCCATACCATGATCGAGTGCACCACCGTCACGTAGAACACCGCGAGCGCGATGGTCGCCACGTGCAAACCAATGCCGAAAATGAGTGCGAACGCGGTCGATACCTCCAAGAGAACCACAGGCGGCTCCGCGCCGGCGAATAGAACGGGTCGAAACAGGGAGGAGTGCACCACGTGCGCCTTCACGTATGACTCGCCGCTAGACCTCTCTGCCGATTGCATGACGCTGGTCAAACCGTCGCACCAACAAACGCCAACGCCGCGACGATGTTCGCGGCCCCGATCATGACGGCGATGCCAACGATCGCTTGTCCAAAGCGTTTGGCTCCCTCTTCATGTCGAGTGAACGCCCAAAGCGCACCACCGACGACAAATGCGAGGGCTCCGATGATGCGCGCCGTCGGTCCACTCAGGTTGTCGAGGAGACTCTGCAGCGGTCCGGTCCATGGCATGACGGCGCCGCCACCGACGGGGGCGGCAAGTGCAATGTCTGGTACCACGAGCGCGATCGTGAGAAGGGCGGTGGTGATCGAGGCAACCCGAATGACTTGACTCCTATTACCGAGTGTCATGTATACGCTCCTGTTTGCTCGAGATTGTTCGGGCTGTGGCGCACGAGTAGCGTGCCGTTTGCATCGATCCCCTCGACGGTTGCGAGATCGGTTACTCGCCTTCCACCGTTCCCTCCCTGAATCACGATGACCGTGTCGATCGCTTCCGCGATGAGGTATTTCTGAGATGGGACGTTGGCACGCTGGGCAAGTCGGTCGAGGCGAAGGAGCGCACCCTCTGCCGACGATGCGTGCACCGTCGATACTCCCCCCGGATGTCCCGTGGCCCATGCGTCAAGCAAATCGAGCGCTTCAGGCCCACGCACTTCGCCGACGACGATCCGATTCGGGCTCGTTCGAAGGGCACTTCGTACGAGCTGTGTGAGGGAGACTCCAGGACCTGTCCGAAGCGACAAGTGGTCGCGGGCAGCGCACTGGAGCTCAACCGTATCCTCGAGCACAACAATGCGCTCTCGCGGAAACAGCTCCGTGACTTCGAGCAGCACTGCATTGGCGAGCGTCGTCTTGCCGCTATTTGTGCCGCCGGCAATGACAATATTGGAGTGCCCGAGCACGGCACGCCGGAGCTCACCGCGATGTGCTTCGGAGATGACGCCACTCGTAACGTACGCATCCAGGGAATAGATCGCCGATGCTGGTTTGCGGATGTTGAACGTTGGCGCTGCGGTGATGGGCGCGACGAAGCCCTGCAGGCGACTCCCTCGAAATTCTGCTATCGGAAGTTCCGCCTCGAGTGAAGCGTTCTGAGCGCAGAGAGTGACACCAAGACTGGATGCGACGGCGTTGAGAAACATTTCAACGCGATGTGCGCCAATATACTCCCCGCTTTTCGCCCGCCCCTGAGATCGTGTATCGAATCGGACTTCTCCGTCAATGTTGACGTAGATCTCCGTTACATCGTCGTCGGTAAGCGCTCGGACAACAGTCGCCCCGAGATGCCGCGACATCATTTCGCAGTAACGATCTCCGGGCGCTGCCCGCTGCAGACTTGTGATGCCCACCTCTACCTCTCGCGGCGATGATCATTTTGGTGCGTGCCCTTCAACGACCATACTTCCTCAACGCCTTCTTCGTTCTGCGACGCACGTTGCTCACGCGACCGATGCGAACCACTCGGTTGGGTCAACGCGTCATGTGATGCGGAGCGATACTGGCTCAATTCTTCGCGAAGGATCGCCCGAGCCCGGAGCAAACGCGTTCGCACCGTTACCTGCCTGACGCCCTGTATCGCTGCAATTTCGGCGTAGCTCTGTCCGCGGAGCAGCGCATGGATGACGTCCCGAAGTTCGTTCGGTAGCGATTTCGTGCTGACGACACGAATCGCATCGAGGAATTCGTGGTGCTCCGCCTTGTCGTCCGCTCGAAGGGCCGACTCGATTCTATCGATTGCATCGCCATAGATGAATCGCTGAGCGTCCCTCGCGAAACGACGTTGCGCGGTTCGCAACAGATTCTGCGCAACCGTTGCAACAAAGGCGCTTGCGCGGATTGACTCGATCCTCGGCAGCGCTCTCACGACACGGAGGAGCGCGAGCTGCGCAAGATCATCCGCTTCGTCAGGGGCAATGCGACGCGTGAAATACTCGAGGAGTCGCGGTCGTATGACCCGCAGTAACGTCTCCACCGCCCTGCCCCCGTCGCGTTGTGCGGCGCTCACGAGTCGTCCCAGTTCTTCTGCATTTAGACAAACGATTCTTTGCGGCCTCATCGGCGCACTCCGGTCGAGGGTGCGAGCACTCTTGCTTGTACGACTGTAGGGTTGTGCGTCAGCGAATCGTCATCGCGCGCGATTCCGGGGCTCAGTACGTTGGCGTCGATAGATGAATGGCCGGCTTCGCGGAAAGCGATCGCTGATCCCTCACGCGTCGTTGCGCTCGTGCGCGCCCTCCTCGCCTAGCGTTGAGCGGTGGCATTCGCACTGACGCGCGTGTTGCTCGTTCACAAACGCTAGTACTTACGTTTCGCGCGACGCGTTCGCGCGTGGCAGACTAGCGCTCGGGATGGTCTTCTCGGCCGAGCAATGCATCGAGAACCGCTCCCTTCAGTCGTGCCGCAATGAGGAATTGCGGTGACGTGAGCATCGACTGCAATCGACGGAATTCTGCTGGGGACAGGCGTTCCAGCGCACTGACAATGCGTCGCTCGAGATCCGAACGATCGGGGGCATTCGCCACGGCACGCCGCACCG
>Ga0075521_10000016_pt1 | contig 29186 bp, 28 predicted proteins | sample NGEPerD_FD_74785 | JGI IMG/M metagenome (GOLD analysis project Ga0075521, IMG submission 74785) | Arctic peat soil microbial communities from the Barrow Environmental Observatory site, Barrow, Alaska, USA - NGEE PermafrostAB12-D | ecosystem: Environmental > Terrestrial > Soil > Wetlands > Peat ...
GCTGCCGTCGCGGGCAGCGCGCCTGAGAGATGAATGGCGACGAACCATATCGCGAATGTCGCGATCGAGAGCGAGATCACGACGGGGACGAAGATCTCGCTCACGCGATCCGCGAGCGTCTGGATCGGCGCGCGCGAGCTCTGCGCGTCGCGCATGAGGCGCACGATGCGCGCGAGCGTGCTGTCGGCGCCGAGCGTAGTCGCGCGGTAGCGGAAGACGCCCGTGCGATTGATGGTGGCGCCGATCACTCGATCGCCCGCGCTCTTCTCCACCGGCATCGACTCGCCGGTGAGCATCGACTCGTCGATCGCGCTCGCGCCCGACACGATCTCGCCATCCACCGGAATGCGCTCGCCTGCGCGCACGAGTAGCACGTCGCCCGGGATCACCGATGCGACGGGCACGTCGACCTCCTGCTCGCCCCGCACCACGCGCGCCGATACGGGCTGCAGCTCGACGAGTGACCGCAGCGCGCTGGACGTGCTTCGTTTCGCGCGCGCCTCGAAGACGTTCCCCGTGAGCACGAGCGCGATGATAATGATCACCGCCTCGTAGTACAGATTCGGCGCGACACCGTGGCTCACGAAAAATCCTGGCGCGAAGGTCGCGACCACCGAATACAGAAACGCCGCGCCAGTGCCGGCGGCGATGAGCGTGTCCATGTCGGCCGAGTGATGCTTCAGCGCATTCCACGCGTTGACGTAGAAGTGCCGGCCGGCCCACGCCATTACGGATGCGGTGAGCACGAGCAAGAGGTACGGAAGCGCGCGCGTGAACGCCGCAGAGCGCATGGTGAGCATCGGCACGAGCATCGCGAGCGCACCGATGACGAAGCTCACGATCGCCTTCGACGTCATCACGCGCAGCTCGGTGCGCTGTGAGCGATCGCGCGCCTCCTGCTCGAGAAATGGCGACGTGTCGGCGGCGGGGAGCTCGGCGCCGTAGCCAGTGTCGCGAACGGCGGCGACGATGCGGTCCGCATTCGTGACCGCCGGATCGAAGGTGACCGCCGCGCTCTCCATCATCAGATTCACCGACGCGTTCGAGACGCCGGGCTCGCGCGCGAGCGCGCTCTGCACGCGCGCCTGACAGGCGGCGCACGTCATCCCGCTAACGGGAATCCGAATCGACTCGCGCGCGGCGATGGGTGTGTCGATCATGTCCGGCCTAGTGCTCGTGGCGCATCTTCGCGTGGCCGCGCGACGCGATGAAGAAGTACCAGTTCACCACGCCAATCGCCGCCGCCGCTCCGGCGATCACGACCCAGTCTGCGAGCGTCATCGCGCCACCGCGCTCGCAGCGCGCGCCGGATATCCAGCGGCGCTCACCGCGCCCGCGATCTTCTCCGCGCTCGTCTGCGCCGCGTCGTACGACACCGATGCCGCGCCGATCGACACTGCGTCCACGTGCACGCCAGGCGCTCCCGCGAGCGCCTGCTTCACGCGCGCCACGCAATGCCCGCAGCTCATGCCATCGATGGCCAGCGTCAACTTCTCCATTGTGCTCCTCCGCACCCGTGATGACTCATATACCCCCCACCCGTATAAATATCGATACCCCCTCACCCTATGTCAACCCTCGCTTTCCCTCGATCGAATTAGATGACTCAGTCATCAATCTCGAAAAGCCTCGCAAAGCCACTGTTGACGTGGCATCTGAAGACGCATACCGTATCCCCTTACGCCGTAGCGCTCTACCTCTTCCGGGGAGGAGTCTGTGGGTACTTGGATCGTTGGTTTGGCCATCGTAATAGCAGGAGGCGCGGCCATCGTCGCGCTCCGGCGACGGCCCGCTGCACGTCACGCATCCGCCGCCGCCGATCGCCACCATGTTCGTGTCGAGGACAACACTCTCCACGTCATCGATCACGGCGAGGGACGCCCCGTCGTCGTTCTTCAGGGCGACGACGGCGACGCCTCCGACTTCATGGCGCCGCTCCTCGCCCGCGTCGAATATGACTTTCGCGCGCTCCTGATCGATCGCCCCGGCTGCGGCGGCAGCGCCCGCACGCGACACGACACATCGCTCGATTCGCAAACCCGCGTCATCCGCCTCGCCCTGCGCGAGCTCGGCGTCGAGCAGCCGCTGCTCGTCGCGCACTCGTGGAGCGCGGTCGCGGCGCTCGCACTCGCGCTGCGCTACCCCGACGACTTCGCCGGCCTCGTCCTCGTCAATCCGCTCTGCTACGCGGACGCCTCGATCCGTGCGACCGATCCACACATCCGCGTCGTCAGCCGCCTCGGCTCTCTCGTCGCTCCGATGGTCGGCCGCCCCGCGCACGACGCCGCCCTCCGCGCGAAATTCTCCCCCGAGCCGGTGCCCTTCGCCGACACGCTCGCACCGCTTCGCGAAGCCGCCACCATCCGCCGCCCGAGCGAGCGCCGCCGCCTCGCGCGCAACACCGCGTCGCTCCGCGCCGCCGCCGGCCTCGTCACGCGCTACGGCGACATCGAGATGCCCGTCGTGATCGTCGTCGGCGACGGCGATCGTGTCGCCTCGCCCTCGCGCCACGCGTACCGGCTGCACAACCAGGTGCACCACTCGCATCTCGTCGTCCTCCCGCGCGCGGGGCACATGATCCAGCTCACGCGCCCCGACTCCGTGATGGAGACCATCCATCAAGGCTGGTCGCTGGCGCACGAACGGGCCGAGGCGGAGCGGTAAGGCGTTGCGCGCCTGGGAACGCGTTATCTTTCGCCCATGCAGATAGACATTACTCCAGTCAAATCCGAGGGGCTCGAGCGGCTCCTCGAAGTCTCCGTCCCCCTCCCCGAAGTGCAGGAGGCGGAGGATCGCGCCGCGAAGCGCTACGCGAGCCAGGTGCGTCTCCCGGGCTTTCGTCCGGGCAAGGCACCCGCCGGCATGGTGCGGAAGAAGTTCGCCGCGGCGATACGCCAGGAAGCCATCGAAGGGCTCGTGCAGGCGGCGTTCAAGGAAGTCATCGATCGCGAGAAGCTCGACCTCGCGACGCAGCCGCACATCCACGACCTCAAGGCCGAGGATGGTCAGCCGCTGACCTTTCAGCTGCACCTCGAGATTCGTCCGTCGATCGAGCTCCCCCACACGTCGGGCTTCAAGGTGACGCGCACGGCGAAGCCCGTGAGCGACGAGCAGCTCCGCGAGCAGGTCGAAACGCTGCGCGACCAGCGCGCCACCTGGTCACCGGTCACCGAGCGCCCGCAGCCGGGAGATCAGGTGACGGTGCTGCTCGCGACCGCCGAAGACGACGGCTCCATGCCCGAGGGCAAGGAGTATCGTCTTGTACTCGGCGGCGAGCAGGCGATTCCGGGCATCGAAGAGCTGATCATGGAGACGACGCCCGGGCAGTCGACCGAGCGCCCCGTAAAGTGGCCCGAGGACTTCCCGGACGAGGCGGAGCGTGGCAAAACGAAGAAGGTGCGCGTCTCTCTTACGGACGTGAAGCGCAAGTCGCTCCCCGATCTCGATGACGCGTTCGCGCGCGAGGTCGGCGACTTCGATTCACTCGACGCATTGCACAGCACCGTGCGCGAAGATCTCACGAAGCACGCGGAGCACGAGGCGGATTCGGAAGTGCGCCAGAAGCTCATCGACGAGCTGCTGGCGGCGAATCCCTTCGACGTTCCGCCGAGCTGGGTGAATCAGCTCGTGCAGGCGTATGGAGAGGCGTACCAGATTCCGGATGCCGAGAAGGAGAAGTTCGGCTCCGAGTTTCGTCCCATGGCCGTGCGGCAGGTTCGTCGCGATCTCGTGATCGAGACGATCGCCGCACGCGAAGGACTCGCGGCCACCGAAGCCGACATCGATGAGCGTGTGGCGGACGTGGCAAGGAAGCGCGGCGCGGAGCCCGGACAGGTCTACGCGTCGTTGCAGAAGGCTGGGCGACTCAAGGAGCTCGAGCGGAGCATCACCGAGGATAAAGTGTTCGGCTGGCTGAGTGAGAAGAACCTGATAGAGCAGGCGTAGCTCCGGAGCACTCCGGAACGACGCACCCATTTCTCCAAGAACGGGAAACGCAGATGTCCATCTATCCCCCGTACGTCATCGAGCGGTCCAGTCGCGGCGAGCGCACGTACGACATCTTCTCGCGGCTCCTCATGGACCGCATCATTTTCCTCGGCACGCCGATCAACGATGATGTCGCCAACATCATCATTGCCCAGCTGCTCTTCCTCGATGCGGACAACCCGGAGCGCGACATCAACATCTACATCAACTCCCCGGGCGGCAGCGTCAGCGCGGGGATGGCGATCTACGACACGATGCAGTTCCTGAACGCGCCGATCCGCACGATCTGCATGGGAATGGCGGCGAGCATGGGTGCGTTCCTGCTCGCGGCGGGCGGACCCGGCAAGCGCATGGCGCTGCCGCACGCGCGCATCATGATCCACCAGCCGTCCGGCGGCGCGCAGGGCACCGCGGCCGACATCGAGATTCAGGCGCGCGAGATTCTCTATCTGCGCGCGAAGATGAACGAACTGATGGCGAAGCACACGGGTCGCGCGGTGGAACAAATTGAACGCGACATCGATCGGGATCGCTTCATGAGCGCAGAGGAAGCGAAGGAATACGGGATCATCGATGCGGTGATCGCGCAGGAACGTGCACTTGTTGCCACGGAGAAGAAGGCTGTCTTGTGAAATGATTCACAAGGCTGTCAAGTCGCTTGACCGGCCCGCGGGAGGCGTGTTAACTAATAGCGCCTCCCCGGGCCAAGCTCCCACCCCGGCGCCCGAACACCCGCTCCCCCTCGCTTTCGCGGATGCCAATGTCTCACGATAAACACCTGCGTTGTTCTTTCTGCGGCAAGTCCAAGGACTCCGTGCGGAAGTTCATCTCGGGCCCTTCTGTTTACATCTGCAACGAGTGCATCTCCCTTTGCAACGAGATTCTCGCAGAGGATGAGGAGAGAGAGGTAGCGGAGGCGATCACGCAGGTCCCCACTCCGCAAGAAATCAAGGATGTGCTGGACCAGTACGTGATCGGTCAGGAGCGCGCGAAGAAGGCGCTCGCAGTCGCAGTCTACAATCACTACAAGCGCATCAACTGCACCACCGGGCGCGACGATGACGTCGAGCTCGACAAGTCGAACATTCTGCTCATGGGCCCCACCGGCGTCGGCAAGACGCTCCTGGCCCAGACGCTCGCGCGCATTCTCGACGTTCCGTTCACGATCGCCGACGCGACCACCCTCACCGAAGCCGGATATGTCGGTGAAGACGTCGAGAACATCCTCGTGCGCCTGCTTCAGGCCGGCGAGTTCAACGTCGCCGAGTGCGAGCGCGGGATCGTGTACATCGACGAGATCGACAAGATCGCGCGCAAGAGCGAGAACCCGAGCATCACGCGCGATGTATCCGGCGAAGGCGTGCAGCAGGCGCTCCTCAAGATTCTCGAGGGCACCGTCGCCTCGGTTCCGCCGCAGGGCGGCCGCAAGCACCCGCAGCAGGAATACATCCAGATCAACACGAAGGACATTCTCTTCATCTGCGGCGGCGCCTTCGACGGCCTCGAGAAGATCATCGAGGCGCGCACCGGTCGCCGGCAGATCGGCTTCACGAAGGAAGAGCTGGCGAATGGCAAGGCGACGGATCTCGCGAAAAACCCGTTCGCAGACGTCGAGCCGGACGATCTCCTTCGTTACGGGCTCATCCCCGAGCTGGTGGGTCGCCTTCCCGTAACGGTCGCCCTCGAGGCGCTCGACGCGGACTCGCTCGTGCGCATCCTCAAGGAACCGAAGAACGCGCTCACGAAGCAGTACACGAAGCTCTTCGAGCTCGAAGAGGTGAAGATCACCTTCGACGAAGCGGCGCTCCGTGGCGTTGCCCAGCGCGCGCTCAAGCGCGGCACGGGCGCGCGCGGTCTTCGCGCGATTCTCGAGGAGCTCATGACGGACGTCATGTTCGATATCCCGAGTCGCGACGACATCACGGAAGTGAAGATCACGGAGTCCTGCGTGCTCAACGGCACTCCGCCGCTCCTCGAGATCTCGGCCAAGCGCCAGAAGAAGGAAGCCTGACCGAAGTACCTTGAATTCAAGAGAAAATGGGGACGCCAGATCGGTGTCCCCATTTTACATCCCGGCGTGTAGTCACTACGCGACGATCATTGCACCATGTCGTGCGCGCCCACGCTCGCGATGTCGCGCTGCACATCGGCGTTCCTCGGATCGAGATGCGGCCACTCGGCCACGTCATCCGGCACGAAGGCGCCCGCCATCGACGCCATCCCGCCCTGCTTGAGCATCTGCCCCGTCGGGTTGTAGTAGACGGCCACGATGCGATAGCGATGATTCGCGACGAGCGGCAGCCCTTCCTCGTGGAAGCCGAAGACGCGCTTGCCGAGCGAGATGAGGTGGCCATCCGACGTGAGCTTCGTGTCGAGCTTCACGAGCACCTTCCCGTTCTCAGCGTCCTCGAGGCGCACCGAGCGCGCGTAGTCGTGCACGTGGCCGCCGAGCGCGAGGAGGGAGCCGTTGAGCGGCATGATGAACTCGGAGCGCTGCTCGGAGCGGCCGGGCTTGAGATCCCACGCCGACGTGCCGCCGATGACGGAATTTGCGTCGGCGAAGAAGGGCATGACGACGATCGGATTCGCCTTCCCCGCGGCGATCCACGGGAGCGTGACGATCACGTACGCGTGCTCGACGGTGTGACCGTCGACATCGTGGAAGGCGGAGTAGAGGCCGAGGGTGTCGCCGCGCGTGAGCGGGACGCCGACGTTGCCGGGGAGCGAGACGCGCGGCGTTTCCTTCCCCGCGGCCATGAGGCGCTCGACCATGGGATAGAGCAGCTCGCGGCGGCTGTAGTTCGCGAGGCCGACGTGGTGCACCATTCCCTGCGCGAGCGCCTTGCCGCCAACAGCATCGCCGTCGCAGAGCTGCACGCTATAGCCGCGCACCCAGCCGGTGGCGGGCCACGCGACGCGCAGCACGGGGGTGTCCATCATCATCATGTCATCGGATTCGTGGGCCATCGCCGCAATCCGAAAGGGGCCGGCCACTATTCGAATCTCGTGTCGCGCGCTGTCCTGCTGCACGACTGAGGAGGGCGCCGACGCGCCGGGCATCGCCATCCCCGGCATCGCATCGGCGGGCGGCGGAACGCTCGCGGTCAGCGCTGCGCCGGTGGGACAAGGGCGCTCGGTCGCCTGAGCCGCGACACGTGTTGTTACGAGCAGGAGAAGCAGCGGAACGAGTCGGCGCATGCACACCTCGTGGAGCGAGAATCACGACCATACGGTGAAGGCCGGTCGACCCTCGTCCATGACGCAGCTACAAGATGCACGCGGGAGCGCGAAAATGTAGCCATTCGTGCATTTGAGCCGGCGAAAAAAACCGTCCTATGGAATCGCTACTGATCGGAGCTGTCGTCCTTCGGCACCTCGAGCTGCACGATGGCGAAGTGCGTCGCATCCGTGCGCGATGCGTCGATTGCCACGATTCTGTAAAAGGTCGGCGTGCCGCTGCGCAGCTCGCGATGCGAGCGCTCGTCTGCGTCGATGTGCGCGTGGTGGCCATGGGAATCGGAGCAGGTGAGACCGCTCTGCGCCACCTTCACCGCGCCGACCGCCATGCCGTGCTCGCACTCGAGGACCTCGCCGTAACGCGCGAGTGGCTTCCGGTAGAAGTCGAGCACCTGATCCGGCGAGTCGTTCGTGATGTACTTGGTGGCCATCAAGCGGAAGTGAAAGCTGCCGAAGGAAAGGCCCATGTCGACTGCGGAGTCGCTCTTCGTCTCCTTGTACGGCCGCGCATTGGGGTAGATCGGCAGCCCCATGGTGGTGGCGTTGACGTTCTCGTTGGCGTGGAGCTCGATGTTGAGATTGGTGCCTTGAGCCATGGATGCGGAGGCGCCGCCGTACAGGAGCGTCGCGATGGCGAGCATGGGCACGGTGACGCGGAGGAGATGAAGGCGCGAGAACATGGCGATTGCTCCGGCTAAGGTGCGAGGGGAACGCGCCGGCGGCGCGACTTGCCCGTGTCACCTTCCATGTTCCAGCGTACGAGCCGGGCCACGATTGGTTTCACCTGTGGGCGAGCCGGCGATTCAGCGTTGGCGAGGTATATTGAAGGGATGCCGATCACACTGACGCGCGACGAGGAAAGCTTCGAGCTCGACGAGAGACTTCCCGTGCTCCCGCTCCGCGACGTCGTGATCTTCCCGTACATGGTGATCCCGCTACTCGTGGGCCGGGCGGCATCGCTCGCGGCTGTTGAGGCCGCGCTCGCTGGCGACCGGTGGATCTTTCTCGTCGCGCAGCGAACGGCGGACACGCAGGATCCGGCAGCGGCCGATCTCTTCCGTGTGGGCGTTGCGGGGCGTGTGCTGCAGGTCGCGCGCTTGCCGAACGGCACGACCAAGGTGCTCGTTGAAGGCGTCGCGCGCGCGAAGGTCACGCGCTACGCGCCAACCGAAAAGGTGTTACGGGCCATAGTAACGCCGTTCGCGCTCGACGAGCCCGCCGGCGGCGCCGACGAGCGCGCGATGGCGCGCCGCGTCGTGACGCTCTTCGAAGAGTACGTCGCGCTGCATCGCAGGCTCCCCGCGGAAGTGGTGGCGCTCGTGCAGGGGACGGAGGCGCGCGAGAAGCAGGCGTTCGCGATCGCCGCGCACATGCTCGTGCGGCTCGATCAGCGTCAGGAATATCTGCAGTCCTCGAACATCGGCGCGCTCTTCTCGCAGCTCGCGGACACGCTCACCTCCGAGATCGAGATTCTGCGCCTCGAGCGCAAGATCGAAGGAGAGGTGCGCGGCTCGCTCTTTCAGAATCAGCGCGAGTTCTATCTGCAGGAGCAGCTCAAGGCGATCCACCGCGAGCTCGGACAGGAGGAGGGTGACGGGTTCGAGGAGCTGACCGTCGCGATCGAGAAGAAGCAGCTGCCGCCCGCTGTGCGCGAGCGCGTCGATCGCGAGATGCGGAAGCTGCGCCGCACGGCGCCGCTCTCCCCGGAATCGACGGTCGCGCGCAACTATCTCGACTGGATCGTCGCGCTTCCATGGACCGAGCGCAGCGACGACGTCGTCGACGTCGCGCACGCGCAGCTCGTGCTCGATGAGGATCACTTCGGTCTCACCGATGTGAAAGACCGCATCCTCGACTACATCGCGGTGCTCGCGCTCGTCGGCAAGCTCGAGGGCCCCATCCTCTGCCTCGTCGGCGCTCCGGGCGTCGGCAAGACATCGCTCGGCCGATCGATCGCGCGCGCGCTTGGTCGCACCTTCGTGCGCATGTCGCTCGGCGGCGTGCGCGACGAGGCGGAGATTCGCGGGCATCGGCGCACGTACATCGGGTCGCTGCCGGGGCGCGTGATTCAGGCGATGCGGCGCGCCGAGGTGGTGAATCCGGTGATTCTGCTGGACGAGGTCGACAAGATGGGGCAGGACTGGCGGGGCGATCCGTCGAGTGCGCTGCTCGAGGTTCTGGATCCCGAGCAGAATACGGCGTTCAACGATCACTACCTCGAGGTCGACTACGATCTCTCGCAGGTGCTGTTCGTGACGACGGCGAACTCGCTCGCACAGATTCCGGAGCCGCTGCGCGACCGGATGGAGATCATTCGTCTGCCTGGCTACGTCGATCACGAGAAGCACGCGATTGCGCGCCAGTTTCTCGTGCCGCGGCAACTCATCGCGCACGGGCTCGATCCAAAGCTCGTGACGATCGACGCCGATGTGATTCCCGCGGTGACGCGACTGTACACGCGCGAGGCCGGGGTGCGCGATCTCGAGCGGCGCATCGCGCGAATCGCGCGCAAACTCGCGCGGCGCGCGGCGGCCGCGAAGCAGGTGACGCCCGAGCCGCAGCATGTGGCGCTCGCGGATCTGAAGGCGCTGCTCGGCGTGCCGCCGTACGAGGCGGAGGAGCAGACGCTCGACGACAAGATCGGCGTCGCCACCGGGCTCGCGTATACATCGGTGGGAGGCGACCTGCTCGAGATCGAAGTGGCCGTGGTGCGCGGGCGTGGGCGGCTGCAGCTCACCGGCACGCTCGGCGATGTGCTCAAGGAATCGGCGAACGCTGCTCTCACGTACGCGCGGTCGCGCGCGAGCATGCTCGGCATCGATCCGGAGTTTCCGAAGACGCGCGACATTCACGTGCATCTGCCCGCGGGCGCGACGCCGAAGGATGGCCCATCGGCAGGGATCGCGATCGCGACGGCGGTGGTGAGCGCGCTCACGGGAGCACCGGTGCGCGGCGACACGGCGATGACCGGCGAGATCACGCTGCGCGGACGCGTGCTGCCGATCGGTGGGCTCAAGGAAAAGCTCGTGGCCGCGAGGCGCGCGGGGATCACGCACATTATCATCCCCGAGGGAAACGCGCGCGAGATCGAGGAGATCCCCGAAGACATTCGCGACGGACTGATCTTCCATCCGGTGTCGACGATGGATCAGGTGCTCGCGCACGCGCTTCGCCCCGCGAGCGCCGTGGCGCAGGCGGAGATTGCGGCGGTGGTCACGCATTGAAGGGCGTGGCGAAGAAGGCGGAGTCGAAGGCCGGGGCTATCGCCGCGGCCAGACCGGGCACTGGCAAGGCAGACCCCCTGGTCATCCGCGACATCGAGTTCCTTGGCGGGATGGCGTCGCCCACGGGGTGGCGTCCGCCGGATCTCACCTTGCCCGAGGTCGCGTTCAGCGGGCGATCGAATGTCGGCAAGTCGTCGCTGCTCAATGCGCTCGTGCGTCGCAAGGCACTTGCGCGCGTGAGCAAGACGCCGGGGAAGACGCGCGAGATCAACTTCTTTCGCGTCAACCATCAGTTCGTGCTCGCGGATCTTCCGGGGTACGGTTTCGCGCGCGTCGCGAAGACGACGCGTGAGGTGTGGCGCCCGCTCATCGAGGGATATCTTCGCATCAGCGCGCCGCTGCGCGGCGTGGTGCAGCTGATCGACTCGCGCCATCCGCCCACGCCCGACGATCTCCTGATGCTCGAGTTTCTCGCGGAGATCGGTGCGCCGACGGTGGTGGTGCTGACGAAGATCGACAAGCTGCGCACCACGGAGCTCAAGCAGCGCATCATCTCGCTGACGAGCGCGCTGGGGCTCGAGGAGGCGCAGGTGATTCCGTTCAGCACCGTTGCCAAGGTGGGGCGCGATGAGCTTGCCGAGGCGGTGGTGGAGCTCGTGGGGGAGCCGAGCTGGCGGGCGGCGGCGTTGCCGGACGTCGCTCCGGACGAGGCGCCGCCGCCTGAGGTGTAAGAGCGGAGCGGCGTTTGTAGCTTTGGATGGGGCGCCATTCGATCCACCACTAACTCTCAGCCGTCCATGGCTATCTATCCGCTTCGCAAGCTGCCGTCGCAGTCAGGGCTTCCCGTCATCGATGCCTGGGTGGAGCAGCTCGAGCACGAGCTTGCCGCTCCGAGCGCAGACCGCGCCGAGATCTGCAGGCGCACACTCTGCGCGCTGACCTTCCCTGCGTACGCGAGCTCGTGGGAAACGGCGGTGAATGACGAATCGCTTCCTTTCCCCACGCGCGCGGCGCTCATGTCGCTCGACCCGCGCAACATCACGCTCGAGCCGGAGTACTACGCCGAGTGCGACGACGAGAAGTTCCAGCGCGTCAAGCCGTTGCTCTGGCTCTGGTACTCGTTCGATCGAACGGTAGTGGGCGGACAGAACGTCGAGGCGGGAGTGCGGCTTCGACGCATGCTCGCGAAGCACATCTTCAAGCGCTGCGGTGAGCGCTTCAAGGCGTTCCAGAATGTCGAGTTCTCCTTCGGCTACAACATGGAAGTCGGTGACGACGTGGTCGTGCATCGCAACGTGCTGCTCGATGATCGAGGCGGCTTGATTCTGGGGAACAAGGTGTCGATCTCCGACTACGCGAACATCTACTCGCACACGCATAGCATTGTCGACCAGCGCGACGTGACCGATGCGCAGACGCAGCTCGAGGACGGCGTGCGCATCACCTATCACGCGACGATCCTGGCGGGGGTGCACGTGGGGTGCGACGCGATGGTCGGCGCGATGGCGGTGGCGACGCGCGATGTGCGTCCGCACCATGTGTACGTCGGCATCCCCGCGAAGAGCGTGCGCGTGAAGCCGAGCGCGCCAACCCAGAACGACTGTCTCCCCACCGCTCGCGAGCGACGCAACTCGCAGTGAGCGACGAATGAGCGCGATGCGATGGCGCGCCGCTCTTGCGGTGCTGGCGCTCGGATGCATCGCGTGCCGCGGGCATGCGCAGGAGTCGCTCCAGATCACGATCCGGCGCAAGTCGGTCGAGCTGGCCATAGGCGACACGACGACGCTGCTTGCCGTGGTCACGGTGACGTCGCAGGAGACACCGACGACCGTGACGTGGACCAGCGATAACGGCAACATCGCGAGCGTCGACCGCTCGGGCTTCGTGCGCGCGCGAGCGGCTGGCGTCACGGGGATCACTGCGAGGGTGGGAACAGCGTTCGCTACGACGCAAGTGTCGGTGTTCCGGGAGCTTCCGCGGGCGGATGATCGTTCCGTGCCGGCGCGCGCGGCTCCGGCCGCGGCGCCTCCCGAGGCGCAGCCCGTGGCGCTGCAGTCGGCTCCGTCGAACGGGAAGCGCTCCGCGCAGTCGCCGCACTTCTCGCACATCAATCTCTTCTACACCGACTTCTACTCGCGCTACGCGTCGCCGTCGGACCAGCACGCGACGCTTACCTTCCTCGGCGCGCGCCTCGATGGGGTGATGAGCGGGCCGCGCGATCAGTGGAAGGCCGTCGACCCGACGATCCTCCACTTTCCGTACGCGCTCCAGTTCACGGTGCAGCAGCCGGGGCAGAAGGGCGCGGGCGACAACGTAGCGAGCGGCTACTTCACGGACATGCTGCAGTGGTACGGATCGCATCGCCAGTACGACATCGAGAACGCGTTCCTGCATCGCGGCGGCCACGACGCCGCGCATCGCGTGCAGGTGAAGATCTGGGACTCGCAGCGCTTCGCTATCAATCCAGGCGACGCGGGGCAGCGCGCGTATCAGGTCGATCGTCTGTCGCGGGTTGCGCAGGGCGAAGACGGAGTGTTCCTCGACGAGTTCGGCGGCGGCATGAGCGGCGTGTCGAAGCCGACCGATGAGTTCGCGACGCCCGCCACCTACATGACATCGGAAACGGAGCTGATAGCGAGAGTGCACGAGGCGATCAAGCCGCGCTTTCTGCTGATCAACATTGGCGAGTACTGGACGCCTGCGGACTCCGCGATCGTCGTCGCCGGCGGCGGCGCGCATCTCGAGCGCACGAACTTTCCATTCACCGATCGTCTTCCCGCGCGCTGGACGCAGATCGACAATCTGCTCGCGTTAAACGTGTACACGGAATTCGTCACCCTCTGGACGTACACTGACTGGATGCGCGCGCGAAGCTCCAACTTCAAGTCGTTCGCGGGCGGGATGTACTCATCGCAGATCGAGCGCGGACAGCTGATGCAGCTCGCGAGCTACTACATGGCGGTGCCCGCAGACCCGTCCCGTTACTCACTCGACATGCAGAACATGTGGGACGTGCGACCGGACACGGCCTGGATGGCCGCCGTCGAGGTGGACGTTGGTCATCCGCGCGAGGTGCGGCACTCGATCGCGAGCGGCACGGACGCTGCTGGACAGAAGTACCGCATCTACGCGCGCGACTTCGATCACGCGTACGTGGTCATCCGTCCGCAGAGCGACTGGCGGCCACAAATTTATGCCGACTCCACCGGCATCGTCGTTCCCCTCCCTGCGCCCATGCGTCCGCTGCGGCGCGACGGGTCGCTCGGCGCCGCCGTGCGCTCCGTGACGTTGCGCAATGTGGAGGCGGCCATCCTGTTCAAGTGACAGCGGAGCGTTACCTTCTTTCTCAGCATCCCGGCGGCAGGAATGCGCCTCAATGGTCCCTTCAATGTCGAGCACACCATGATTCGTAAGCTCTCCGTTCTCACTTCCCTGTCCGGCATCGTGCTGCTCGCGGCGTGCGGCGGATTCAAGTCGACATGGCCGTCGGTGGTCGGCGTCTCCGATCAGACGGTCGCCGTCACCGTCAACTGCATGGCCGAGCAGGCGAAGACGCTTGGCTATGACGTGCGCGTGGTGGATCACAAGCGTGGCGTCGAGGCGACGCGCAACGACACGAGCGACGCCCGCTACGTAAACGAGTTCCGCCGCTACGATGTGATCTCGGCGACGACGAAGCCCGAGAAGGGGAGCACGAGGATCGAGGTGCGCGCGGGCACGCGTTCGGACTATCAGACGCGCCGCGGCACCACGCCAACGGACGAGCCGGCGCGCGACGCGGCGAAGAAGGATGCGCAGACGATCGTGACGACGTGCGGCGGCGGCCCGAGTTGAGACTGCTATAGTATCGGCCAGAGATCGCGCGTGACGTCGAGCGAGAACGTCCACGAGCCGCGACGAAGCCCGCGCGCGACGTCGACGCGCACGATGTCGAAGAGCATCAGCGCCCCGATGCCCACCGACGGATACCACCCCGCCGGCATCCGCGAAAAGACCGGAGCACCGGCGGTGTAGAGCACCGTCGCGAACGGCGCGAGCGTAGCACTCGCGGGCGCCTGACCGTATGGCCCAAGCGACAATCCGAAGAAGGGCACGCGTGTGCGCCACTCGATGCGCGCCGTGCCTCCTTCGCGCCCCGCGAAGTGATGATAGTCGTAGCCGGGCCCGCTCACGGGGCCGCCGAGGTAGACAAGCTCCTGCGCCGGTGCACCGCTCGGCGCAACGAGTCCCGCCGCGGTGGTCTCGAGCACGAGCCGGCCGCCGCCCAGCGCGCGCTCGCCGTGCGCGGTGAGCATCGCGCGCGCGAACTGCGAGTTGTCGTTCGCTTCATCGTGGAGCGGCTGCGTGAATCCTCCGCGGAACTGCCCCGAGAACCGCGTCTCGAATCCCGCGAGCGTCACTGACTGCTGGCGGATGAAGCCGAGCGTCAGTCGCTCCTCGTGGAGCGGCCGCGCAGGAATGGTCGGCTCGAAGCGTCCCCACGCCGGGCTCGTGTGGATGCTCAGCGAGTCCTGCCGCTCGTATGCGCCCTCCACGCGCCATCGTAGCCCCGCGTGCGTCCCCAGCTCCGCCGCGATGCCCGCGCCGCGTATATCGTATAGGTCCGTCGCGTCGCTCCCGAACTCCTGCGCGGCGATGCTGTTCACTGCCGTCGACCGCTCGGAGACATCGCCGACGTCGCGATAGTCGCGCGCGGCAAAGAGCTCGATCCCCGTGCCGTCGCCGCGGCGCAGCGCCACACCCAGACGCCCTTTGAGCTCGCGGTCGGAGAGTCCGTAGCGCGCGCGCAGCGTCGTCACAATCCCCGCGCCCGCGCGAAGGCTCGCGCCGGCGCCGAGCGCGAGCCCCTCGACGCGATTCACGCGCACGAAGTCCGACGCCTTTCTCGCGGAGAGCGACGCGCCCTCGGCGCGCGATAGCGACTGCTGCTGCACGAGCGCGCGCGCTTCCTCCTGCACTTTGCGCACGTCGTCGTCGCTTGCGGCACGGACATCCACCGGGAGCGAATCGAGAATGCGGCCGTGCCACGTGTGAAGCGCGAGCTCGCGCGGAGATGCGGTGGCGATCTCCGGACCGGAGAAGATCGACGGCGAGATTCCGCGATTCGTCTCGTAGTCCGAGATCTCCCAGCGGCCGCGGATGATCCCGCGCGCAGGAAAGTCGAGCCACTTCCCCGTGCGGCGAATCTCGACCTCCTGATGCAGCGGTAGCCAGAAGCGCCCCTGGACGAGCGCATTCTCGAGCACGATCGAGATGTCCTCGAGCTCCTTGTCGAGGTACGCCGGGCGAGTGAAGGTGAACGCCATGCGCACGACATCGCCGGTAGCGCGATCGATGTAGAGCGCGCCCACGAGCCGAGGTTGCGCCGGATCCTTCGGGCGGACGCGCAGCTCGTACACCTGCACCGCTCGATCCGGAAGACGAATGCTCAGCGAGTCCGCGATCGCGAAGTCGTAGTTGCCGATCCCGTCTGCCGAGAGCGGGTGCGGCACATCGTGCACCTCATCGCCGTCGCCAATGCGGATGATGCTCGGAAAGTTGTTTTGAACGATGCCGAGGTGATCCTGGTGGTACGCGATGTTGGTGGGGAGCGCGAGCGTATCGCGTCGGCCGATGATGCGCTGCTTGCTGAGGTTGGGCGCTCGCCAGTACACTTCCAGCGCGAGCTCATCGGAGCGAACGACCTTCGGCGGATCGGGGAAGTTCTCACCGACCTGCGCGAGAAAGGTGAGGTAGCCGTGCGCGGTGGCGTGGTAGTCGCGCAGCGCGGTGTCGGCCAGCTGCTGCGCGCGACGATCGGTCGCACGCTCCACCAACTCTCTCGCGCGCGCGTCGTTCCATGCCTGCGCACGCACCGGCTGCGCGAGCGCGCAGCACAACGCGACCCAACACGCGGCCAGGATTGCCGCGAGGACTCTGCTCATGATTGGAAAATGTCATCGTACGTGCGGAGTGCGGCAAGCGACATGACGACGTTCGATCGCTTCAAGTCGCTCGCCGCGCGCGGCGGTCTCGTGCCGGTATGGCGCGATTGTCTGCTCGATGGCGAGACGCCGGTGTCCGCCTTTGCCAAGCTGCGTCGCGGGCCGTTTGCGTTTCTTCTCGAGTCCGCGCCTGCCGGTGGCGAGACGTGGGCGCGCTACACCTTCATGGGCACGGAGCCGCGCGGCGCGTGGCGCCTCACGGATGGCGTCGCCGAGGACTGGACGCCGGAGAAAGGCTGGCATGGCGCGCGCATGCCCGCGGATCCGCTCGCGGATCTCCAGCGTCTCGTCGCGCTGCACGAGCCTGTCGATGTGCCGGAGCTCGGCGCGTTCTGGAGCGGCGTGGTCGGCTTCTTCTCGTACGACATCGCGCGCCACATCGAGCGGCTGCCGAACGCGCCGCCGCGCGCGATCGCCGCGCCGGATGCGTTGTTCGTGTTCACGCACGCGCTCGTGATCATCGACGCGCTCCGTTCGCAGGCGCGCGTCGTCGTCGGCGTGCCGGTAGCGGCGGGCGCGAGCGACGCCGAGCTCCATCGCGCGCACGGCGACGCGCTGCGCGACATCGATGCGACGATCGCGCGACTCCGCGCGCCGGGGAGCCTCGCTCCGCTCGATCTCGATCGCTCGGCGCCGCCAGCCACGGGCACCTTCAAGTACTCGCGCGCGAAGTTCGAAGCGGATGTGGAACGCATCCGCGAATACATCTTCGCCGGCGACTGCTTCCAGGCGCTGCTCGCGCGCCGCATCGAGGTGCCGCTCGACTTCGAGCCCGCCGCGCTCTATCGCGCGCTGCGTGCGCTGAATCCGTCGCCGTACATGTACCACCTCGTGCTCGACGGCCTCGAGCTCGTCGGCAGCTCACCCGAGCTGCTCGTGCGCGTGCTCGGCGGGCGCGTTACGGTGCGCCCGATCGCGGGCACGCGCCCGCGCGGGCTCACTCCCGAAGATGATGAGCGCCTCGCGGCCGAGCTGCTCGTCGACGAGAAGGAGCGCGCCGAGCACGTGATGCTCGTCGACCTCGGTCGCAACGATGTGGGGCGGATAGCGAAGTACGGAACGGTCGAGGTCACCGATCTCATGGTGGTCGAGCGCTACAGCCATGTGTTCCACATCGTGAGCCAGGTCGAGGGGCAGCTGCAGGACGACGCCTCAGCCATCGACGTCTTCCGCGCGACGTTTCCCGCGGGCACGATGACGGGGGCGCCGAAGGTGCGCGCGATGCAGATCATCGACGAGCTGGAGCCCGAGCGCCGCGGCCCGTACGCGGGCGCGATTGGCTACATCGCGGCGGGCGACCGGCGCATGGATCTCGCGATCACCATCCGCACCTGCGTGATAGCGGACGGCGTCGCGTCGATCCAGGCGGGGGCCGGCATCGTGGCGGACTCGATCCCCGCGAACGAGTGGGAAGAGACCGAGAACAAGGCGCGCTCGATGCTCACCGCGATCGGTCAGGTGCGAAAGCGCTCGTAGCACGCTCGTCCCCCTCGCCGGGCGCCCCGGCGGCCCCGCATATTGCTGGCATGCCCTTTCGGATCGTCTCCACCAGCGGTGCGCAGTCATTCGAGCTGCAGGAAGGCTCGACGCTGTTGGTGGGGCGCGCGGCGTCGAGCGACATCCCGATATTCGATCCGACAATCTCGCGCCGCCACGCCAAGCTCAGCTCCACTTCGGCAGGCGTCGAGGTTTCCGATCTCGGCTCGAGTAACGGCACCTTCGTCAACGGCGAGCGCGTCGACAACGCGACAGTGGTCGTGGGCGATGAGCTCACATTCGGGAAGGTGCCCTTTCGCGTGATCGTGCAGGAGGCTGCTCCGCGGCCGCAGGACGAGCACACCCGCGCTGTTACGCCGCCCACAGGCGCCACCGTTCTCAAGCAGCGCGCGTACGACAGCCCGGACGGTCTGCTCTCCTCCGTGTTCCGCGCGGCGAATCTCGCCGAAGCGAAGGACGATCGATCCGGACTCGATGGCGCGGCGCGCACCGAGAAGAAGCTCGCGCTCCTGCTCGAGGTGTCGAAGGGGCTCTCGCGCGCGGTGGACGTCAACGCGCTGCTCGACAAGATTACGGAGCTCGTCTTCCAGATTCTCGACGTCGATCGCGTCGCGATCGAGCTCGTCGATGCCGATGGCGGCCGCGTGCCGACGATCTCGCGCGATCGCCAGGGCGTGATCACGGGGAAGGCGATTCCGCAATCGATCGCCCGAATGGTCGTCGACGAGAAGGTCGCTGTGCTCTCCGACAACGCGCCGCAGGATCAGCGCTTCGGCGGTCAGTCGATCCTGATGCAGAGCGTGCGCTCGGCGATGTGCGCGCCGTTGATCGGCACCGAAGACGTCGTGCAGGGCGTGCTGTACGTCGACAACATCACGACGACGCATCGCTTCAACGAGGAAGATCTCGAATTTCTCACGGCGTTCTCGAACATCGCTGCGGTCGCGCTCGAGAACAGCAAGTTCGCCGAGCGCATCAGGCACGAGACGATGGTGCGCGGCAACTTCGAACGATTTTTCGCGCCGAGGCTCGCGGCGCAGATCGCGGGCTCCGCGCACAAGCTCAAGCTGGGCGGCGACAAGAGCACGGTCGCGGTGTTGTTCAGCGACATCCGCGGCTTCACCGCGCTCTCGGAGACGATGAGGCCGGACGAGGTCGCGCGGCTGCTGAGCGAGTACTTCACAGTGATGGTCGAGATCGTGTTCAGGCACGGCGGCACGCTCGACAAGTTCATCGGCGACGCGGTCATGGCGCAGTGGGGCGCGCCGATCGGCGCGGCCGACGATGCGGATCGCGCGATGGACGCGGCGCTCGACATGATGCGCGAGCTCGAGACGCTCAACGAGCAGTGGGCGAGCGAGGGGCGCCCGCGATTGCAGATCGGGATCGGCTTGAGCTTCGGCGAGAGCTTCGCCGGCTACATCGGATCGGAGCGCCGCCTCGAGTACACCGTCATCGGCGACGTCGTGAACATCGCGAGCCGCCTCTGCTCGGAGGCCGGCGGAGGAGAGATCCTCGTAACGGATGCCATGCGCGCCGCGCTCGCCGAGGCGCCGTCGATGCACGAGCGCGGCACGATGGAGCTCAAGGGCAAGAGCCTGGCGATTCCGGTGTTTAGTGTGAGTACGTGACGGCGATGGCGGTACCCGCCGGCTACGTCGCGCTGACGGGGCATGGAGTCGAAGGCGCTGCGCTCACCGCACTCGAAGCTCCGCTGCGCGAGGCGCTCGCGGGCGGAACCTTCTACTCCTTCGCCGAGCATCACGCGGAGGCGCGGCCGTTGACCGGTCGCGGCATCGCCTACGCCGTTCCGCTCGCCACGGGCGATCGCGTCGTGGTGAGACGCTCGCGCCACGGCGGGCTGCTCGGCGCCATTCGCGACGATAGATTTCTCGGCGCAACGCGCGCGCCTCGAGAGCTCGAGCTGTCGATCACGCTGCGGCGACTGGGCGTTCCGACACCGGAGATCGTGGCGTACGCGACGTACCCCGCGGGCGCGATGTTCCGGCGCGCCGACGTCGTCACGCGCGAGGTGCCGAGGAGTCGCGATCTCGCCGCGGCGCTCGGCGCGCTCTCCCGCAGCGACTCGAAGCATTCGCTCATCGCTGCCACGGGGAAGCTGCTCGCGTCGCTGAGTATCGCCGGCGCGCGCCATCCCGATCTCAACATCAAGAATATTCTCATCGCCGACAACGGCTTCGGCGGCATCGAGGCGTATGCACTCGACGTCGATCGCGTGTGGCTCGACACGCCGGGCAGGCAGAGCGTACTCGCGGCGAATTTGCGCCGGCTCTCGCGATCCGCGGTGAAGTGGCGGCGCATCCAGGGGCTGCCGATCGAGGAGGCAGACCTGCTCGCGATCGAGAGCAGTGCGCTGGAGCTGATCGAACTCTCGCGATGACAGGCGGCAACGTGGAGCGCCGCATCTGCATCGTGATGATGAGCGCCATTGGCGACGCCGTTCATGTGCTCCCCGTGATCGCGGCGCTCAAGCGCGACGATCCCACCGCGAAGATCACGTGGATATTGCAGCCGGGCCCGGCGTCGCTCGTGCGCGGGCATCCGGACGTCGACGAGATACTTCTCGTCGACAAGGCGCGCGGCTGGAGTGGGATGCTCGATCTCCGCAGGGAACTATCGAAGCGCGACTTCGATCTCGTCATCGATCTGCAGGTCTACATCAAGGCGGGGCTCGTCACGTCCTTCGTGCGCGCGCCGGTGAAGCTCGGCTTCGACAGAGCCCGCGCGCGCGATCTCAACTGGCTCTTCACGAATCGGCAGATTCCGCCACACGCGCCGCAACACGTGCAGGATCAGTATCTCGAGTTTCTAGCTGCGCTCGAGGTGCCCGCCAAGCCGCTGGAGTGGAAGCTTGGGCCCTGGCCGGAGGAGAGCGCGTGGCGCGAGGAGCTAGTTGCCATACTTCCGCGCCCTTTTGCGACGCTGGTGATCGGCGCGACGCATTCGGAGAAGGAGTGGATCGCCGAGCGATGGGCCGAGGTGGCGGGCGCGCTGCGCAGCGACTTCGGCCTCGAGCCGGTGCTCGCCGGCGGGCGCTCGCCGCGCGAGCTCGAGACGGCGCGCCTGATCGAGGCCGCCGGCGCGCGCACGCACAGCACGCTCGGCGTTCCGCTTCGCCAGCTCGTGTCGATTCTCGACGCCTCCGAGCTCGTGATCTCGCTCGATACGGCACCGCTGCACATGTCGGTGGCGCTCGACCGCCCGGTGATCAGCCTGATGGGCTACAACAACCCGAAGCGCGTCGGTCCGTACAAGCGCTTTCACGATCTCATCGTCGACGCGTACGGCGATGCGGGGGAAGACTATCCGATCTCGCTCGCGCACCGGCTCGGTCGCATGCCGCGCATCACGGCGCGCGACGTGCTCGAGAAGGTCGAGCGGTGGCGCGCCCTCTACCGCTCGCGAGCCGCCAGCACGCGCTCGTAGACCGCGAGCGTGCGCTCGACGGTGTTGTCGATCGAGAAGAGCGGCGCTCGGCGAATGCCGTTCGCGCCCATCTTCTGCGCAAGATCGCGGTCGGTAACGAGCCGCACGATCGCGGCGCCGAGCGCTTCGGCATCGCCCACAGGTACGAGCAGTCCCGTTTCGTTGTTGACCACGGCCTCGGGTATTCCACCAGCAGCCGTCGCCGCGACTGGCTTCCCGAAGGACATCGCGTCGATCACGACGCCGCCTATTCCATCGTCGCTCGAGCTCAGCGCAACGACGTCCGCCACCGACATGAGCGAGTCGGCGTCGGTGCGATAGCCAGCGAGATGCACGCTGTCGCAGAGGCTGAGCAGCGAGATCTCGAGCTCGACCTCCGAGCGCAGCTCACCATCGCCGACCATGAGCCCCTGAATGTCGGGCACGCTCCGACGTGCAACATCCATGGCGCGAACGAAGGTCAACGGATCCTTGTGCCCGACCAGCGCCGCGACCATCACCACGAGCGGCGCGCCGGCATGCACGCCGAACTTCGTCAGCGTCTGCACGCTCGCAGGCAGGATGACGCGCGTGAGGTCGACGCCGCTGTAGGCGACGGTGATCCGCGCCGATTCGATCCCGCTCTTCACCAGCGAATCGGCCGTCGCCTGGCACACGGCGATCATCGCATCGGCGCGCGAGTACTTCCACAACGATGCCGGATTCCGCTTGAGCGGAAAGTTCACGCGACGGGTGAGCACCATGCGCGCGTGCGTCCCGAGAGTCGCGATCGCCGCGAGCGCGACCGCGTGCCCCGTGTGCGCGTGCACAATGTCCGCTTTCTCGCGCATGATCGTCCGCCGCAGCGAGAGCGCCGCGAAGAGATCCATCTCGCCAAGTGGCGAGAGCGCCATCGTCGGAATTCCCGCGGCGATCGCCTTCTCGGCGAGCGGCTCTCCGGGACGCACGGCGAGCACCGAGCGATGCCCGAGGCGCGCTAGGCGCTCCGCGAGCCAGAACGCCTGGCGCTCGCCGCCGCGCCACCCGCGCTCGGTGTCGACGTGCACGACGCGCAGCGCGCGAGGGCTCATCTCTTCACAGCGCGCGAATACGTGTCCGCGATCGCGCGCAGATCCTGGGCGACTCGCTGCCAGCTGTACTTTTCTTCGGCGATGCGCCTTCCAGCGGCGCCAAATTGCGCCGCGAGCTCGGGCGAGCGCAATATTCGCTGAACTGCCTCGGCAATGGATGCAGGATCGTACGGATTTGCTAGCAACCCGGTGACTCCGTCGACGACGGCTTCCGGCATCCCCCCTTCCCGTCCCGCTACCACCGGCAACGACGTCGCCGCGGCCTCGATGAGCGAAATGCCGAAGCCTTCCACGTGTCCGACGGCGACTCGGGACGCACCAACGTACAGTTCCGCCACGTTGTACAGTGAAGGAAGATCCGCATCGGTGACGTGACCAAGAAATCGTACAACGTCGTCCAGCCCGAGTTGAGTCGCTAGCGCGCGCAGAGTGGCTTCATGCTCACCAGTGCCGGCAATCGCGTATCGCAAGTCTGGCTCGCGCTCGCGCAAGAGCAGTAGTGCTCGCATCGCGTGATCCTGACCTTTGTGTTCGACGAGACGGCCAACGGTGAGCATCCAGCGCCCCTCCGTAAGTCCGTACTTCTTGCGAACGAAGGCTGTATCCAACCCGGCGCGGAATCGGTCGAGATCGGCGCCCAGAGGCACAGCGTGGACACGATCGGCTCGCTCGGGAATGCCAAGCTCTCCGAGCAGATCTATCGTCATCCTGCGAGTCCACTCGCTGTTCGTGACGAGGACGGCGGCCGAACCGAGCAGTGTTCGAGCGATCATGCGCTTGGCCAACCCGCGCCCTCGCGATCGCATTAGCAGTAATTCAGTTCCGTGCAGGAAGATCCCGTAGGGCACGCCAAGCCGAAGGCGCAGACTGAGGGCGACGTACGACGCCGGTTTCAGATTTCCGCACCAGGCGAAGGATACCTGATGGATCTTGGTGAGCTCAGCGGCACGTCGTGACCATGCGATCAACCCCGGGAAATTTCTAAGTCTTTCCCGTGCAATCGGTATTCGATCCAGTCGAATCGACTGCCTAGCGTCACTTTCTTCGTCGCCTGGCTCCCTTCCGAGCGAGACCAACATCGCGTCGCCACCGTAGTGAATGGCCAACTGGGACATCCAACTCGCGATGCCGTCGTACTGCGGAGGAAAATTTGAGGTCAGAAGCAGATGTGTGGTCATTGAGTTGCTGCGCGCTCGGCAAGTAATTCCCGATAGATGTTCATCGTTCGATCTACCGTGCGCTCGATCGCAAACATTGGTGCGCGAGCATGCGCGCCTGCGGAGAGAGTCTTCGAGAGCTCGGTGTCTTGCAGTACTTCGGCGATGGCGAGTCCGAGGGCCTCGGCGTCCCCTATCGGCACGAGCAGTCCGGATCGTTCATGTTCGATCACCTCTGGAACGCCGCCCACCGCGGTCGCGACGATCGGCTTTCCGAGCACCAGCGCATCGAGCAACACGCCTGGAGTTCCCTCCAGGCTTCGACTGCACAACACGACCACGCTTGCCGCTGACTCGAGCGACTCGGGATCGGTTCGGAAGCCAGTGAGGTGTACGATACCCTCGAGACCGAGTGATTGAATTTGCGCGGCAAGCGTGACTCGCAGTGGTCCGTCACCCACGAGAAGTGCGTGCAGATTCGGAACCTCACGGCGGGCGACAAGCATCGCTCGCACGAAGGTGGCCGGATCCTTCGCCGCACTGAGCGATGCGACCATTACCGCCAGCGGCACGCCAGCCGGCACGCCGAATGATTCGAGAAGCTGGGTGGTTGCAGGGAGCGCCGCCGGCATGAGCGGCACGCCACTTGGAACCACACGAATACGGGTGGGATCGACACCGACACGCAATAGCCCGTCCACGCCTGCGCGACTGACGGAGATTAGTCGCTCAGCGCGCGCGTATTTCCATCGCGTCGGCGCGTTCCCCCGCAGAGGAGTCGTGACGCGTCGCGCAAAGACGATTCGCGCCGGAGTGCCGGCTGCCGCCAGCGCCGCAAAGGACATCGTGTGTCCCGATTGCGCGTGTACGATCGAAACCCGCTCGCGGAGAATCAAGCGTCGAAGGCGCAGGACGGTCCACGGGCCCCATCCGGGAAAAAGAGGATCGATCCTAAAAACCTCAATGCCTGACGCCTGCGCTCGCGCCGCCAGCGGCACGCCGCTGCGCAGCGCGAAGATCGGGCGGCCACCGTGGCGGCGCAGCCCCTCGCCCATCCAGAGCAGCTGCCGCTGCCCGCCTCGCCACTCGGTGTTGATGTCCAGATAGAGAATCGTGAGCGGCGCGGGTGATCCCGTCACGCCTTGCCCTCGCCACGCGATACGCGGTAGGCGGGATCGTTGTACATCTTGAATTGGCGATAGACGCGCGGCACCACGCGTCCCGCCGCGATGTCCGCGAGGAGCGTCGCGAGCTCGGCGGCAAGATCGTCGCGCTGCTGCGTGAGCACTTCGAGCTTGTTGCGGCACTGGTCGCGAAATGCAGGCGCGGCATCCGTGCGCTCCATCTGCTCGCGCATGTGATAGCGCTTGAGCTCCATGATGCTCAGCTTGTCGGCGAGCCAGCCGACCGTCTCAGCCACCGGTGGCGTCTCCGTCGCGGTGCTCGCGCACGGTGCGCATCACCTCGCCGTCGATGCGCTCGATGAGATCGTTGCGGCGCTGATTGAGCGCATCGATGCTGCGCTTCGCGGTCGCGATTTGGTGATCGTCACCCGCGCGCGCCTTATCCTCCTCGTGCCAGAGCTCGACATTGGTGCGCGCGAGCTCGGCGATCAGCGCGCCGATCGATGGTTTATCGGACATGAGCACCGCTCGCAGGCATGCGCTTGGGCGCGTCGTCGAGAAGGGCTACGATCTCTCCCATCACCATGTCTACCGTCACTTTGGAAAAGAAGTCGTGTCCCGCTCGATGGAGTCGATTCTCGTCGCGAATGCGCACCGCGGGGCCGGGCGTTCGCAGGGCGATCGTCGTGGCGAGCCCCGGAGCGTAGTTCTGCGGCGTGGTAGGACCGTACACCGTCACGCGCGGCACGCCAAGAGCATCGGCCATGTGCGCCGGCCCCGTGTCGCCCGAAAGGAGCACGTCGCACCCCGCGAGAACGCTCAGAAAGCGGCGCATCTCGCGGTCGCGATCGTCGTCGAGGGCGGGAACGATCACCGCGCGCGGGCACTGTGCGCGCAGGCGACTCACGATCGCGGCCGGCGTTCCCGCCGCAAGCACGATCGGCGTGACGCCGCGATCGAGTAGCGCGTTGCCGAGCGCGGCGAAGCGCGCGACGGGCCAGTCGCGCGCGGGGCTGCTGGTCACGAGCGCGAAGGCAACGCGGTGTCCCACCGCCGGAGCACCGGCCGATCGCAGATCGGACTCGCCCTGGAGTCTTTCGCGCTCGGTCAGCTCGATGCGCGGGAGCGTGTCGCCCACCAGAATGCCGCCGAGCTCCAGCAGACGCCGGCGCCGGCGCACGACGTATTCCGGGGCGCCGTCTCGCGCGAGCGCGTGCGTGTACGCGAGCGGCGATGCACGAACCTTCCAGCCAACCCGCAGCGGTGCGCCCGAAGCTCGAGTGATCATCGCGGTGCGCATGCTCCCTTGAATGTCGAACACCGCGTCGTAGTGCGCCGCGCGCACCAGTCGCGATGTGCCGAGCGTTCCGTGGTCTTCGAGCACGATGCGCTTTCGAATCAGCGGATGTCCCGCAACGAGCGGTGCCGCGTGACGGCCAACCAGCATGTCGATCGATGCGTGCGGCAGTGCGCGATGCAGATCATCGAGCAGCGCCGTGGAGAGGACCACGTCGCCAAGCCGGCGCAATTGAATGAGGAGAATCCGTTCGATGCGTTGGGACATTCACGTTGCCGGTGACGGACGGAAATATACATTGCTGGTGAGCCCGGTGCACCGCGCGCCGCGCCTGTGAGCCACTACATTCCCGTTCGTGCCGCCACCCACTCGAAGTGCCGGTCGCCGCTACTGCATCGTCATGCTCAGCGCCGTCGGCGACGCGGTGCACGTTCTCCCCGTCGTCAATGCGATCAAGCGCGCTGACCCGCAGTCGCACATCACGTGGATTCTGCAGCCGGGTCCCGCGTCGCTCATCGACGGGAATCCCGCGGTGGACGAGATCGTGCGCTTCGACAGATCACGTGGCTGGCGCGCCTTCACGGACGTCCGGAACCTGTTTCGCGGACGCGAGTTCGACGTCGTGCTCGCAATGCAGGACTATCTCAAGGCCGGCATTCTCACCGCGATCGCTCCCGCGCCGATCAAGCTTGGCTACGATCGCGCGCGCGCTCGCGACGCGAACTGGCTGTTCACGAACGAGCGGATCCCGGCGCACGATCCGCAACACATCCAGGATGAGTATCTCGAGTTCGTGTCGGCGCTCGGGATCGAGCCGCAACCGGTGCGCTGGGACATCGGGCCGTGGGACGCCGAAAGGGAGTCGCAGCGCGCCTTTGTAAAGCAGTTCGACCGCCCGATCGTGTCGCTGGTCATCGGCACGAGTCGTCCGCAGAAGGATTGGTACGCGGAGCGCTGGGGCGAGCTCGCCGATGCGCTGAGTGGACGCTACGGGCTGCAGCCGGTGCTGGTTGGCGGACGCTCGGCGCGTGAGGAGGCGACGGAGATGGTGGTCCTCGAGCGCACACGCCACAAGCCGTTCTCGGCGCTCAACAGCGGCTTGCGCAGGCTCGTCTCCATTCTCGATGCGAGCGAGCTCGTGATCTCGCTCGACACGGGGCCGCTGCACATCGCCGTCGCGCTCGAGAAGCCCGTGATCTCGCTGCTCGGCTTCAGCAACCCGCTGCGCACCGGGCCGTATCGCGCGAGTCAGGAGTTGATCGTGAACGCGTACGGAGAGATGTGGAACGGCGCGCGCCTCGCGACCGACCGGCGCACGGATCGCATGCAGACGATCGGCGTTTGCGACGTGCTCGAGAAGGTGGCGCTCTGGAAGGAGCGCTACGCCGAGGGCCGAGCGAGGAGCGCGCCGAACTCGTAGCGCACGCCGATCTCCTGCAGCAGATCCACCATGCGCGCGAGCGGCAGCCCCATCACCGCGAAGTAATCGCCGTCGACGCGCTCGACGAGCGTCGCGCCGAAGCCCTGAATGCCGTACGCGCCCGCCTTATCCATCGGCTCGGCGGTCGCGATGTACGCGCCAATGCGCTCCTTGTCGAGCGTGCGGAAGGTGACGCGCACGGACTCGACGCCCGAGCGCATTTTCCCCTTGTAGGACACCGCCACCGCGGTGAGCACGACGTGCGTCTGCCCGCCGAGCATCGCGAGCATGCGCGCGGCGTCGGCTTCGTCGCGCGGCTTGCCGAGCACGAGACCATCGATCACGACTATGGTATCCGCGGAGATGACGATGGCGTCGGGATGTCGCGCCGCGATCGTCTCGCCCTTCTCGCGCGCGAGACGCTCGGCGTGCGGCGCGGCCTCTTCGCCGCCTTGATAGCTCTCGTCGATGTCCGCCGGTTGCACCTCGTGTGCGATGCCGACGAGATCGAGGAGCTCGCGGCGGCGCGGCGAGGCGGAGGCGAGAAGGACGTGCGGGCTGATCATCGCTCGAGCCAGATGGTGGTGGGTCCATCGTTCACGAGCTCGACCTCGCTCATCGCGCCGAACTCTCCGGTCTCGACCGTGCAGCCGCGCTCGCGCAGCATGCGCACGAACGAATTGTAGAGTGGCTCGGCGATCGGTCCGGGCGCGGCGGCGAGAAAGCTGGGGCGACGACCAGCACTTGCGTCGCCGTAGAGCGTGAACTGCGAGACGACGAGCAGCGAGCCGTTCACGTCGGAGAGTGCCAGATTCATTTTGCCGGCATCGTCGGCGAGGATGCGAAGGCCGGCGATCTTGTCCGCCATCCAGACGAGCTGCGGCTCGGTGTCGGTCTGCGTAAAGCCGACGAGAAGGCAGTAGCCGACGCCGATCCTGCCGACCACGCGCCCGTCGACGCGCACTTCTGCGCGGGACACGCGCTGGAGGAGGACTCGCACGAGGTGAATCTACGACTTTGGTGGTTCCCCGGGCAGCGAAGCACGCGAAACCGCCAATTCGCGCGGCTCGTAGGTATGGGCATCCCACGGCAGGGGTGAGAGAATGCTGGACACGACACTGGCGCTAGTCACGGGACTTCTCGCGGTTGCCTTTGCGACGGCGCTCGTTGGTGCCGCCCTTGGTGGGGCATGGATGCTCGGGCGCGGATGGCGTCGCGATCGCTCTCTCAACCAGAATCCCTCCGAGGATCTCGCCTCGCAGAAGATGGCCGAGATGATGACTCGGATCGAGGAGCTCACACTCGAGCTCGAGCGGGCCTCCGAGGGGCAGCGATACCTGGCGAAGATGCTCGCGGGGGGAGCGCGGATCGAGCCCGGTGTTGGCGCCGCAGCTCCGATGCGCGCGCAGGAGCGGGTGGTGACGCCGCACTGATCGGCGTCAGTCGCTTCGCAGCGCGATCAAGCGAAAGTATCTGCGCCGCCCTCACTCCACCGTCACCGACTTCGCCAGATTCCTCGGCTGATCCACATTCGCGCCACGCTTCACCGCGATGTAGTACGCCAGGAGCTGCAGCGGCACCGACGCGAGAATCGGCGTGAACATGTCGATCGTCTCCGGAATACGAATCTCGTAGTCCAGCTTCCCCGCCAGCGCTGGCTCCGCGCGGCTCGTCAGCGCGATCACGCGTCCGCCGCGCGCCTTCACCTCGTGAATGTTCGACACGATCTTGTCGAACACCGA
>Ga0075521_10000017_pt1 | contig 28454 bp, 22 predicted proteins | sample NGEPerD_FD_74785 | JGI IMG/M metagenome (GOLD analysis project Ga0075521, IMG submission 74785) | Arctic peat soil microbial communities from the Barrow Environmental Observatory site, Barrow, Alaska, USA - NGEE PermafrostAB12-D | ecosystem: Environmental > Terrestrial > Soil > Wetlands > Peat ...
GCGGCCCTCGGCCATGGCCTCCGCGAAATTCGCGAACAGCACGGTGAACCACAGCCAAATAGCAATCTGGAGTGTGAAACCCCAATCGCCGCGCTGCTGCATGAGATCCCGCACGAAGACGAGCGTCGTCAGCACGCTCCCGATCAACACCACGAACATGACCGGATTGCGCACCATGTGACGCGGGTCGAGCTTGACGAAAGAATCACCGAGCGCCTGGCGAACGATGGGCGCGTCGAACAGAGGTCTTTTTTGTGTGGCCATGGCTAATAGAGTTTCCCAGCGCCCATGAGGAAGTGTTCGACCACCGGGCCCAGGGCGAGCGCGGGGAAGAAAGTCAGAGCGCCAACGATGAGAATCACCCCGATGAGAAGCACGACGAAGAGCGGCGTCGTCACGGGGAACGTGCCAGCGGTCTCCGGTGCCTGCTTGCGCTCGGCGAGAAAGCCGGCCAGCGCGAACATCGGTACCTGCATCGCGAAGCGGCCGATCAGCGTCGCCAGCCCGAGCGTTGTGTTGTAGTAGTAGCTGCCGCCCGTCAGGCCCGCGAACGCGCTGCCGTTGTTCGCGGTCGTCGACGAGAACGCGTAGAGAATTTCCGAGAAGCCATGCGGGCCCGCGTTGTTCAGTCCTTTCAGGCCAGCGGGCAGGAGCACTGATGCGGCGGAGAAGAGCAGGATCGACGCGGGGAAGACGAGGACGTAGAGCATCGCCATCCGCACCTCGCGACTTTGAATCTTCTTGCCCAGATACTCCGGCGTGCGTCCGACCATCAGTCCCGCGATGAACACCGTGAGTACTACCATCATGATCATGCCGTACAGTCCTGCGCCTACACCGCCAAAGATGACTTCGCCGAGCTGCATATTCGCCATCGGCACGAGTCCGCCAATGGGGGTAAACGAGTCGTGCATGCTGTTCACGCATCCGCACGAAGCATCCGTGGTAATCGTCGCGTAGAGAGCGGAATTCGCGATGCCAAAGCGAACCTCCTTTCCTTCCATGTTGCCACCGGGATTCGTCTCGCTCGCCACGATATCGACGCCGCGCGCCGCGTGGATCGGGTTTCCGCGTGCCTCTGCCGGATAAGCCACAGCAACGCCGGCAAAAAAGAGCACGAACATCGCCGCCCAGATCGCCCAGCCGTGACGAACGTTCTTCACCATCCGGCCATACATGTTCACGAGCCCGGCGGGGATGATGAAGATCGCGAGAATTTGCAGGAAATTCGTCCAGGGTGTGGGATTCTCGAACGGATGCGCCGAGTTTGCATTGAAGAATCCGCCGCCGTTGGTGCCGAGCTGCTTGATTGCTTCCTGGCCGGCGACCGGACCCATCGCGAGGACCTGCTTTGCACCCTCGACCGTAGTCGCCGTGACGTACGCATGGAAGTTTTGTATCACTCCCTGCTGCACGAACAAGAGCGCCAGCACGATTGACATCGGGATGAACAGATAGAGCATGCCCCGCGTCAAATCGACCCAAAAGTTGCCGATTTTGCCGGCCGACTTGCGCGAGATGCCTCGCGCCAACGCCACCGCGGCAGCAACGCCGCCCGCAGCGGAGGCGAAATTGTGGAAGGCGAGCTGCGTCATCTGCGAGAAGTACGACATCATCGTCTCCCCGCTGTATGACTGCCAATTCGTGTTCGTGGTGAACGACGCCGCCGTTTCGAACGCCTGGCGATCAGGCACTGCGTCGCGGTGAGCCGGATTCAATGGCAAAATGTTCTGCAGGCGGAGCGCGACGTACGTGACGAGCAGCGATGCCGCGCTGAAGAGAAGGACGGCCGCTGCATACCGCGTCCAGTGCTGATCCTCCTCCGGGTCCACGCCACATATGCGATAGATGACGCGCTCGATTGGAGCGAGCCACCGCATCGACCCATCGTACACCTTGAGCAGATAGAGGCCCATCGGCTTCGTGACGGCAAGGAGCACCGCCGAGTAGAAGAGGATCTGGAGCCAGCCATTCGCGGTCATGTCAGAACTTCTCCGGGCGCAAGAGCGTGTAGAAGAGGTAGACGAGCAGCGCCACGCTCACGAGCGCGGCGACAATTGTTTCTGCACTCATGGCCGCTCCGTTTCGCTCGTCTCTTCCTGCCCGAGCGCGACACATCCTTTGATGTACGCCAGCATCAGTGCGAAGAAAGCCACCACGATTCCGACATAAATAACGTCACCCATTTGACACCTCCGTAAGCTCGACGAACAAGACTAGACGCACACGCGTTAAAGCCGCATTAACATTGCGGCATAGAGGAGTAAAAATGTTGTTAAGAGGTCGAGTGCTACCGAAGCGCCGACGACACGGCGCGATGCAGCGATGTCACTCGGCTAGCGGGGGTTGCTCGGCCGCGGGCAGCAGGAGCGAAAACACACTTCCCCCACCCGGACGAGCTTCGTACGTCACGTCGCCGCCTTGCGCGGTGGCGAGGCCGCGCGCGATCGCGAGCCCGAGCCCGACGCCGTGCGCGGCGCTCGCGACGCCCGCGACGCCCGCGACGCCTGCTGCACGATAGAAGGGCTGAAAGATCCGCTCCCGATCTTCGGCGCCGACTCCCGCGCCACGATCGGAAACCGAGATCACGAGTTGCGCACCCTCGCGATGCACGCCGATCTCGAGCGGGGTGCCGGGAGCACTGTACTTCGCCGCGTTCTCGATGAGGTTCACGAGCGCACGCACCGAGTGCACGAAGTCGAAGTGGCCGAGCAGCATGACGGTCGACTCGTCATCCGTGACGCGCACCGAGCGCGACTCGAGTATGCCGCGCGCAGCGGCGAGCGCCGCACCAATCAGGTCGTCGGCGCTTTCTATCTGCGGCACGAGCTGCAGCGCGCCGCCGGTGAGTCGCGAGTAGTCGAGCAAGTCGGTGATGAGCGACGTGAGGCGGTCCGCTTCCTCTTCGATCGAAATTGCGTTGGAGTCGCCGGGCGAGGCCCCTCGCTCGACGATCGCGTGCGCCAGCGCCTTCACAGTGGTGAGAGGCGTGCGCAGATCGTGCGACACGGCCGCGAGCAGCGCATTCTTGAGTCGATCCATGTCGCGCAGCGTTGCCGTGTGCGACGCATCAGCGGTAAGCTGCAGCCGCTCGACTCCCAACGCGGCGTAGTAGGAGAGCGCATTCAGAAAAGCACGCTGTCCCGGCGCCAGATCGACGTGCGGCTCGTTTGCGACTCGCAGCACGCCCACCGAGCGCCCCTGCACCGTGAGCGGGATCGCGATCGCGCGCGCATCGGCAATGTCACCCCAGGAAAGAAACCAGCCCGAATGTGACTCGTTGCGCGCTCCCGCGCCGGCGTCTTCCGCCGCGGCACCCACACTCACGGTGCCGTCCTTACGCTCGACCGCCATCTCTTTTCGGCCACCGACCCACGCGAGCAGGCCGCTCGCGCGCCCGACCGTCGATGCGGATCGGATCGCCTTCGGCGCAGCGGCATGCGCGAGCAGCTCGAGGTCTGCTTCCTTGCCACGATGGACATAGATGTCGCAGCTGTCCACCGAGAGCGTCGCCCGGATGACCTCCGCGATGGCCACGAGCGCCTCCACCGGATCGGCCGCATTGAGAGTCTCGGCTCCGAGCGTCGAAAAGCGCTCGACCTCCGACGTGCGCGCGCGCGCCTCCTCAGTGCGGCGCTGCGCATGCGCCAACAGCTGCGAAGCGACGACGCTGGTGACCAGGAACGATCCCAATACCAGCCAGTCCAGCGGATTGGTCAGGCCAAGCGTGTTGTACGGCGGAAGAAAGAGAAAGTCGAAGAGAAGGAACGCGCTCCCGGCCAGCGTCAATCCCAGCGCACTGCCATCGATGGAGCTTCCAATGAGCACAACGAGCAGATACAGCAGGGCGACATGCGCCTTGTCGAGATCTGCTCGAACGACGAGCATGGCACCCGTGAGCGCAGCAAGCACGACGAATGCGATTACCCAGCGCTGAATGCGCGTCGTCGAAGGGCCGACGCCTGCCGTCGATAGCGCGTCCATCTTCACGCCGGAAGCTCGAAACGGTAGCCGACACCCGGCTCGGTCAGAATCAGGCGGGGACGATATGAATCCCCCTCGAGCTTACGCCGCAGATGCGCGACGTAAACCCGCAGATACAGCTGCACGTCGCCCTCCGCCTGCCCCCACACCGCGTGGAAGAGTCGCTCGTGCGTTACAGGCTTCCCCGCGTTCGCGACGAGGACGCGCAGCAACCCCCACTCGGTGGGAGTGAGATGCACATCCGCTCCCGCGCTCGTCACGACGCGACGCGCGGTGTCGATCACGAGGTCGCCGATGACGATCGGTGCGTCGGTTCCCGGAACAGGCGCCATCTGCGACCGACGGACCGCCGCGCGCACACGCGCGCGCAGCTCCACGGTGCTGAACGGCTTCGTGACGTAGTCGTCCGCGCCCGCCTCGAGCAGGCTCGCCTTCTCCTGATCTTCGGTGCGCGCCGACAATACGAGAATCGGCACACTCGACCACGCACGAATGGTTCGGCAGACGTCGATCCCTTCCATGTCCGGAAGGCCGAGATCGATGATCACCACCGCCGGTCGCTTCTGCTCGGCGATCGAGATCGCATCGCGCCCGTTCGACGCCTCGAATATTGTGCCTACCTCTCGTTCGAGCGCCTGTCGCAGCGCGCTGCGAATCTTTGGCTCGTCATCCACGATCAGCACCGACGATAACCTCCGCGCGGCTTCCGCCTTCGAGTCGGATCGTTCAGGCATTCAAGGGCTCACCTCTTCGCGCCTATCGCGAACGTCCGTGATTGGAAGATCGGCAGCAAACTCGCTCCGGAGGGCAAAACGGTGACTTATTAACAAAAGATTCACGCCTCGCTCTAGAACCAGCGCCCCACACGAATGAACACCGTTCCGCGATGCATACTATTGTATCCGTACTCCGCGCGAATCGGCCCAACCGGTGTGTCGACGCCGAGTCCGGCCCGCGCACCTGCAATCCAGCCATCGCGCAGCACGAGATCGCCGCCCACCGCCGTCGCGCCCGCGGCGAGCTCCACGCGCGCGAGCAGCGGGCCAATCACGCGATAGGTGAACAACGTCGACGCGTACGACTCGCGATCGCCGCGGCGCTCGCCGATGTGCAGCCCCGGAAAGCCCTCGTCGCCGCCGAGAATGTACGAGAGCTGCGATGGGAGTCGATCGCCCCAGCCGTAGCGTAGTCGCGGCGTCACGTGCAGCTCGCCGATCGCGAGCGGCAATGTCATATCAGCGTTCACCCTGCTGAATACCGACGTCCACTGGGCGTTGAAGTCGACGAGATGGTTGCCCTGACGATCCACCTGATACGTTCCGGCAGCAAGCCCCGCCGCGTTCGCACGCGAGCGCGTCGAGTCGTGCCACGACGTGCCGATCGCACCGGCCTCGAACCACCAACGATTGTGATACTCGTGCTCGTAGCCGGCGAGCACATCGAGCTCGCGTGTGGCCATCGACGCGAGCGTGTTGCCATCGCGGTCGAAGCGCCGAATGTCTTCGTGGCTCAGCTGCACCGAGAGCAGCGGGTTGAAGAGCCTGCGATCGAGCAGCTGGTTGCCGCGCAGCTCGAGCTGGAGCGCATCGCGAAAGGTGCCGATGCGCGCGATCGCGCTTCCCTCCACCGGCGTTCCGAGCAGCCGATGATCGCTGTAGCCGAGCCACGCGCGGCCGCCGAGCTCCTGGTCGTAGGCGAGGCCGAGGCCGCCGGTGCGTGGCGGCTGGCGCTGCACGGTGAGGTCAAAGGAGACGGAGTCGTCGGCGCCGTGCGGATTCAGCCACACCGCGGCAAAACGCTCGGAGCTCGCGAGGCGACGCAGTCGTTCCGCGAGATCGTTCAGCTTCACGGTGTCCGAGTGCGCGAAGCCGAGCAGGCTGCGCAGCTCGGAGCGCGCGCCGTCGCTGCGCCCCTGCACGCGAAAGCCATCGAGATGCTGCGGCAGCGTGCGCGCGGCGATGGGCGCGGCGGTGCATCCGCTCCTGACGAGCGCCTTGCGCGCCGCCTGCCGCCCAACCTCAATGAGACGCTCGACACCATGGTCGGAGACCTCGAAGTCGGCGTAGCCGGTGAGATCGCCGCGCACGAGCGCATCACTGACGCCGAGTGAATCGGAGGGCTGATGAAAGAGGAAGGCGACGAGATGCGAGACGAGGTTGAGCGGCGCGTCGAGTCCGACGGAGTCCGCGACGCCGGCCGTCGCATCCGAGACGATGACACGCTTTGCGCCGAGCCGCCGCGCGACACTTACCGGCACGTTCGCAACGAGGCCGCCGTCGCCGAGCGTTTGCCCGTCGATCTTCTCGGGCGGGAAGATCAGTGGAATCGAGTAGCTCGCACGAAGTGCGCGCGCGAGATCGCCCTTGCCGATGACGACGAGGCTGCGATCGGCGAGATTCGTCGCGACCGCGCGAAAGGGGGTGGGGAGCGAGTCGAAGTTGCCGCGCGCCAGCAGATTGCCGCGCAGCGCGAGATTGTTCGTGATCGCATTCGCCTCGGCCGTGCTCGCGGCGGAGCGCTGGAGATTGAAGCCGCGCTCGCCCTGCTCCCAGTAGAGGAGCGGCTGCAGGAAGTCGAGCGAGCGCGGCGCGACCGGCTGGAAGGAGCGGAAGATGTCCGAGAGGGGCAGCGATCGCGCGAGCGAGTCGATCTGCTTGCCGCTGTATCCGCTCGCATAGAGCGCACCGACGATCGCACCCATGCTCGTGCCGACGACGAGGTCGGGGCGAATGCCGAGGCTGTCCATCACCTCGATGACTCCGATGTGCACGATCCCCTTGGCGCCGCCGCCCGAGAGCACGAGCGCGGTGCCCTGCTGCGTGCAGCTCTGTGCCGCGAGCGGCGAAGTGGAGAGCGCGACGCAGAGCGCCGCGCCGATCGCGACGCGCGCGCGGCTCGGGCTCGCCGGTCGCCGCACGCTAGCTCTCGTCGTCGTGTTTGCTCAGCTGCGCGGAGCCGATCGCATCCTGGCCGAACTTTCTGCGCACGCTGTCGACGGTACGCGCGACGGTGCGGTCGCGCTCCGTCTCGAGCGAGGCCGCGGCATCCGCGAAGAGCGCGAGCTGCGGCGGCTCGGGGTTCGTCGCGAGCCCCGAGAGCGCGACGCCGATGAGGCGCGCGGCCGTGCGGCGGCGCGTACGCAGCGAATGCAGGAGCTCGCGCGCCACTCCATAGATCACGCGATCGGAGACCACGGCCTCGGGAAGCGTGCGCCCCGCCTGCCGAATGGTGAAGTCCGCATCCTTGATCTTCACGCGAATCGTGCGCGCGGACAGCAGCTCGGCGCGCAGATCCGACGCGACGCGCGCAACGAGCGCAAACAGCTCGCGCTCGAGCGTCGCATCGTCGCTGATGTCGGTGGAGAATGTCTCCTCGCGACTCATGCTCTTCTGCTCGCCGTGCCCCTCCACTGCCCCGCTGTCGATGCCGCGAACGCGATCGTACAGCCACTGCCCTTCGCGATCGCCGAACCAGTGAATGAGCTCCGACAGCGGATGCTCGAGCACATCGGTCACCGTGCGCAGCCCCGCGCGCTCGAGCCGCGTGACGAACTTCGGGCCAACCATCGGAATCTCGGCCAGCAGAAAGCGCCTGAGAAAGGTCGCCTCATCGCCGGGCGCGACGATGTGCACCCCCGTCGCGTTGTTGTCGGGCTTCGGCTTCGCGACCTCCACCGCCATCTTCGCCACGAGCTTGTTCGTGCCGCCGCCGATGGAGATCGATAGCCCCGCTTCCGCACGCACCGCGTCGCGCATGCGATGCGCCGTGCGCTCGAATGGCTCGTGCTCGTAGAGCTGCTCGGTGCCTCCCATGTCGAGATACCACTCGTCGATGCTCGCGCCCTCGACCACCGGGGTGAAGCGCTGCAGCACACGCCGAATCTCAGCGCTCTTCCGCGAGCACGCGCCGCGCGGCACAGGAACGCACATCGCCTGCGGGCAGAGCTTGAGCGCCTGCGCAGTGGGCATGGCCGAGCGCACGCCGAATTTCCTGGTCTCGTACGATGCCGAGCAGACGACGCCGCGGCTCTCGCGCGATCCGCCGACGATCAGGAGCGTCGCCTTCCCCGCGCCCTCGGGATCGATGAGGCGCGCGACGGCGACGTAGAACGCGTCGGCGTCGGCGAGGAGGATACGGCGCGCGGTTGCGGACACGACTGAAAGATAGTTGGCTGTCCATCGTTACCCGCTGGTGACGCAATGGTGAGGAGCGCGAGGAACGGGGCTCGTACACTGTGGCATGTCTCTCGTTGAGCCGGCCGTAACGACATCAACGCGCATTCCGGGCGATCGGCCGCTCGCCGCCGTGTCACGATGGTGGCCGGTGATCGTGGTGGCAGTTCTCATCGCGCTGACATTGTCGACGCCCGTTGGCTCTCGCGCGGCCGACGAAAGCGCAGCGCGAGAGCTGACGCGCGCGCATGACCGGCTCGCGCTGCTCATGTCCGCCCGGGGCGCGAGCGCGGAAGAGATGGAGGCGGGAATCGAGCAGCTCGAGCGGTCGGTCGCGCCGCTCGTACGAGCGTTGCGCCGCGATCATCCAGAGCTCGCGGGCGCGATCGAGAGCGAGCTCCGTCAGGCGCGGGCCCAGCTCCATGACGGGAATCGGTCGCTCAGCGCCGATCGGTCCGAGTTCGACGTGGCGTATCTCGTGCCGCTCGCGCAGTCGCTGTCCGACGCGCGCGATGCGCTCGGAGACGCGTCGGGAGACACCCTTCCATGAGCGGCTCGCAATCAACGCGCTGGGAGGCCATCGACGCCGCGCGTGGCATCGCGATGTTCTTCGTGTGCTTCGCTCACTTCGGATCCGGCTACTTCGCGTCGATCGGTGAGCCGGCGCGCCAGACGCTCACCGATCGCATCGGCTTGGTCGCGTCGCCGACGTTCATGCTGATCAGCGGCATGATGCTCGGCATGCTCGCGAGCGCGCGATCGCCCGCGCGCTTCGCGCCCGTGCGCGACAAGCTGATCGATCGCGGCCTCTTTCTCCTGCTCGTCGCACACCCGGTGATTCTCATCGCACACCTGTCTTTCGACATGGGGCGGCTCGCGTGGCTGCGGTGGGGATTCATCACCGATGCGATCGGAATCGCGCTGATCGCAGGCCCAGCAATCGTCACGCGACTCTCGTCGCGCGCGCGACTGCTGCTGGCTGCGGCGATGTACGCCGCAAGCTGGTGGCTCGTGCTCGCGTGGCTCCCGGAGTCGCTCCCGGTTCGATTTCTCAAGGATACGTTCGTCGGGCCGATGGCACGCTCCACTCGGCTCTTCAACTTCCCGGTGCTGCCGTGGCTCGCTGTGTACATCGCGGGGTCATCGCTTGGCGAGATGCTGCAGCGACGGCGCGAGGCGGGCGCACGCTCCGCAATGCGCCTGCTGCTAGTCACCGGATCGACGATGTTGATGTGCGCAGCGGCGCTGCATCTGCTCCTGCCGCACTCGGTGAGCGACGCGTGGTCTCCCACCGGCGACATCTTCGATCGCGTGGCGGACCTCGCGTCGATCTTTCAGAAGCTGCCACCCGGCCCGATGTATCTGCTCGCGTTCGGCGGCATCGGGCTCATGATCACCGCCGGCGCGATCTGGATCGATGCACGCGGAATTGCGCCTCGCGCGCTCGCGGCCCTGGCGCTGATCGGAAAAAGCTCGCTGTTCGTGTTCGCCTTCCAGTACTACCTCTATTTCGTGCTCCTTCGCGCGCTTCACCTGCCGTCCATCCGCTGGTGGCCCGCGTACTACACCGTCTCGATGACGATCGTGTACGCCGCGTCTCGCGTTTGGATGCGGTACGATCTCAACCGCTACCTCACCGTCGGCTATGCGCGGTGGCGCGCGTCGCGAGCGCTCGCGATCCGGCAGCTCAGCGATGCGCTGGCGCAGCTCATTCAGGCTTCACATACGCCGACAGCGCCTCCGGATACGATTGTAGCAGCGTGGGCGGAGCTGCCACCTTCTCGTGAGCGAGCATCGACTTCAACTGCAGCGCGTTGATCCCCGCTTTCCCGAGATTGTGATTGTTCGTCAGCACGTACACATCCTCGGCGCGAATCGCGATCTCCTCGATGCGCCCGACCCACGGCGCGAGCTCCTCGGGCGAGTAGAGGTAGTCGTAGCGCTCGCGCACATTTGCGTCTTCACGAAACCAGTCGACGTAATTGCGCCCGTGCACGCGCACGTAACCCACCGGCGACGTCACCGCCGCATTCGGCTTGATGCTCTTCTTGAACAGCGGCTGGTCGATGTTCACGAACCCCACGCCGCGCTCGGCGAGCGACTCGTAGAAGTGCGGCACGTTCCACGACTCGTGTCGGATCTCGACGACGAGCGGAAAGTCGCCGAAGGCGCTGACGATGTCGCCGAGCCAGGTGCGGTTCTCTTCGGTGCGTTTGAAGGACCATGGGAACTGCACGAGCACGGCGCCGAGCTTTCCCGCGGCGTGCAATGGCTCGAGTGCGACTCGAACATCGTGCTCGTCGGCTCGCGTCCATGCGCTGTCACGCTCGTGCGTGAAGCGCTGCCAGAGCTTCACCGTGAAGCGGAAGTCGGGCGCGTGTGCGGTCTTCGCGAGCCATCCCTCTACTTTCGACGCGTCGGCGGGCGCGTAGAAGGTGGAGTTGATCTCGACGACATCGAAGTAGCGGGTGATGTACGTGAGGCGATCGACGCCGCGAAGCATCGGCTTGGGATAGAACACGCCATTCCAGTCCGCGTACGACCAGCCGGCGGTGCCGACGCGAATGCGTCCACGATGCTCAGCCATACCTTTCACGAGCGCGCGACGCTCTACGGAGTCGCGCGCGAAAAGCGAAGCGGCCGGCGCGCGGATCCGTAGAGCGAGAGCGTGCTCCCCTCGATCTCGAAGCGGTTCGCGGACTCGAGCGCTTCGAAATACTTGATCTCCTGCAGCGAGATCGCGGTCGCGCACGCCATGCGCGTCGCGCCGACCGCGCCAAAGCGAATCGATTCGCCGGAGATGTCCACCGTCGCGAAGTAGCGATTGCAGGAGCCGTTGCCCGTCACCTTCCCCTGTGCGCCGAAGTCGAGCGTCACGCGCACGTCGGCGATCGCGCGGTCGTCGTTCAGCTCTTCGAGCACCCACGACGATCCGGCTAGCTCACCCTTCGACGATGTGCCGCCGGCGCCAACGCCGGCGTCCGGATCGACGCGCGTGAGCATCAGCGCTACATCCGTCGGATTCCCCTGTGTGATCACGGCGCGCACGATGTCGGTGGTCCACAACAGCTTGTCGCCACTCCTGATCACCGCGCGGACGGTGTAGAGATGCTTCTTGTCGATTCTCCCCGCGTCATAGCGCAGCGTGAACGCCAGCGGCACCTGCTTCCCTTCGGACTTCACCGTCGTCTTCGCCACGACTGTCGCCGCCTTGTCCTGGATCGTCGCATCGATCAGCGAGATCTCGGCCGCGGCGTCCGGTGGGAGCGCGACGCGCTCGCGATAGGCGACGGTACCGGTGAGCGATGCGTCGCCGGATCCGTCGCTCGCCGACGAATGCGCCTGGTGCGCGCATGAGCTCAGCGCCACGGAAGCAATCATGCATGAAAGCAGGCGAAACGGGATTTTTGTCATCGCACCGAGCTCCTGATTGATCCGGCCCCTGCTCAGAAGCTTACATCGCCGTTCCTGCAGAGGTCCGTGAACCGCAGGTAGTACTTGGCTCAAATCACGGGTTCAGGCGTAACGTGTCGACGTTCACTCGCATCGCCGCCAGCGCGCTCATCACTCGCGCATTCACACGAGGCTGCACACGTCCACCAAGGCATGATCCCAGGAATTGCTCGGTGGCCCGGGTCACCGCGAGCGCCGTCTCGCTCTCGCCAAAGCCATGCCCCTCCTCTGCGGCGAGAAGATACGTCACGGGGATGCGACGACGAGCGAGTGCCACGGCGATTTGATCCGCCTGCGCCTTCGTCACTCGAGGGTCGTTCGCACCCTGGAAGATCAACAACGGCGCGCGCGCCGAATCCGCGCGAAAGAGCGGCGATCGCGCGAGCATATCCGCTCTGTCGTCAGCATTGCGCGGGTCACCGACGAACGGATACCAGGATCGCGGAAGGAACGGCCGCCACGATGGCGGAAACGACTCGAGAAGCGTGACGAGATTGCTCGTGCCCGCATAGTCGACACCGCACGCGAAGCTGTTGGGCGTGAACGTCAAGCCGACGAGCGTCGCGTAGCCGCCGTAGCTTCCGCCCATAATCGCCACACGTGACGTGTCGATCATTCCTGACCGCGCGAGGGAGGCTATTCCATCGAGCAGATCGGAGTGCATCGTCCCCGCGAACTGCTTCCTCGCCGCTCGAGCGAATTTCTTTCCCAAGCCGGTTGTGCCGCGATAGTTCACCTGGAGCACCGCGTAGCCGCGATTGGCGAGGAACTGCACATCGGATTGAAACCCCCAGCTATCTCTATCACCCCACGGGCCGCCATGCACCAACACCACGAGCGGCAGGGCGCGGGCAGGGAGCCCCGGAGGCAGCGTGACGTAGCCACCCACACGAAGACCATCACGAGCCGCGAACGACAGTGCCTTCATTTTCGCGAATCGATATCGACGAAGTCCCGGTCGTGGATCGTAGAACCTTCTGAGCGACTTCCGATGCCTCGAGTACAGATACGTTACCGCGGGCTTCGTCGGTGCATTGAGCGTCACCACCCACCGCGACCTGTCGCGCGTCCCGCCGCCGATCTCGATCACGCCCCCGCCCGCGCGACGTGCAGCTTCGACCAGTTGCGCCATATCCGGAGTTTTCGGATAGAGTCGCGCGGTGTCGCCAATGTAGCGAGTCAGAAGCAACTCCCCGGTATCATCGTCGAAGAGGATCTGGTCGATGTCCGCCTGGCCCAAAGGATCGCTGTCGACGACGATTTCCCTGCCGGTCGACAGATCCATGAGTATCAGGCGCGCGAGGTCAGTGCCTGCGTTGCTCGTCATGTAGATGCCGCCGTCGGACGCGAAGCGGAGCGGCGTGATCTTGTCTTCCACGGAATACGATCTCACCATCTGCCACATAGCCTTCTCGGATTCGCGCGCGAAAAGCTGGTAGTGGCCGGCCGAATCTACCGCGTACGCGACGCGCACCTGCCCGTGCTTGTCGGCCACATATCCAATGAAGGTGCCCGGATTCTCCGCGGCAGGCTCCAGCGCCCCAGTCGCGAGATCGACGCGACAGGCATCTGCGAGCGCGGGATCGCGCTTGTTCAGCGTGATGATCGCCGTCCCGGGCATCGCGCGCGGCAACGCGAGAACTTCGACTTCGATGTTCTTGAACGGCGTGAGGTCGCGAACCCGGCCCGTCGCGTCCGCGATATCGGCTGCGAAGAGATGATAGTTCTCGTCTCCGCCCCGATCCTGCAGCCAGAGAATTCGCTTTCCATCCGCAGACCACCAGTACGTGCCGATCGAACGCACGGAATCGCGCGTGACCGTGCGTTCTTCCTTCGATCCGGTCCGGCGCACGAAGACGTTCTGATGGCCTCGCCACTGCTTCATGTACGAAAGCCAGCGCCCGTCGGGGGAAATGCCGCCCCACTCTTCCGCCGGCGATTCGTAGAGCGCCTCGATCGGAATGAGCGGGGGAAGAGAGTCCGCACCAACCGCCTGCCGCGACGACATCAACGGATGATTCGCGGGAGCCTCTATCGCTCCCTGCAGCAGAGCCATTCCGTACATCATCCCCACCGCTCCCCTCACGCTCGAGCCAAACGCGAGCTGCATGGTCGCCTCACTATGGTGGAGTAACGGTCGGACAGCTGCGTCGTTCAAAAGGTTTGAAGGGGCGGGCGGCAGGCCGGAAGCCCCCACCTGCGCCATGAGGGGTCCGCCAGCTCGAGACTACGGCTCTCTGTAGCCGATGAATAGCCCCCAGAGCCATAGTCCCGGTTAAATTGGAAGCACCGGCACCTTGGGATTGTCCGCGAGCTCCCGATATTTGGAGGCCAGAAATGAACGAGAAGCAGATGCAGGCGCTGCTCAAGAAGACCGCAGCGAAGGCCGCAGCGAAGAAGATGCCCAACCGCCCGACCTACGATCCCGCGCTCGACGCCACGCGCGCCGATCGCCCCGAAGCGTCCGCCGACGCGACCGAGATCTTTCAGGAGATGAAGAAGCGCACCCACTAGGTCGCGTCCTCTGCCCGCTCACACCTCCAATCGATCTCCGTCCTTCGCCACAACCTCATAGAGCGCAGGCATCAGAAATACGGAGATCAGTAGTCGCGAGAACAGCCCGCCAACGATCACAATCGCGAACGGCCGCTGCGAGTCCGATCCCACTCCCGTCGACAGCGCCGCAGGGAGCAGTCCGAACGCCGCCACGAGCGCCGTCATCATGATCGGCCTCAATCGCAGCAGCGCGGCCACACGCGTCGCCTCCGCCATCGGCCGCCCCTCAATACGCAGCTCGTTCACGTACGAGATGTAGACGACCGCCGTCTGCACGCTCACGCCGAACAGCGCGAGGAAGCCGATCCCCGAGCTCACTGAGAACGGCGTGCCCGTGAGCTTGAGCGCGAGAATTCCGCCGATCGGCGCCGACAGCACCACGCCGAGCACCGTGATCCCCGGGAACTTGAAGTTGCTGTAGAGTGCGAACAGGATGAGAAAGATCAGCACGATCGTAATCGGCAACACCACCTGCAGCTGTCCGCGCGACGCCGAGTAGTCCTCGTACTCGCCACCCCAGCGCAGTCTGTACCCCGGTGGCATCCGCACCTTCTTCGCGACCTGCTCCTGCGCGTCCTTCACCGCGCCTGCGAGATCGCGACCGGTCACCGAGTACTGCACGCCGATGAAACGCGAGTTGTCCTGCCTGTAGATGAACGACGCGCCGTTCGCGAGCTGGATGTCCGCAAGCTCGCGCATCGGCAGCTGCTCCCCATCCGGTGCGAGCACGCGGATGTTCCCGATCGCATCTGGAGTCTCCCGATACTTTGGCTCGAGCCGCACGACGAGGTCGAACGTCCGCTCGCCCTGCGCCACCGTCGTCGCCGCGTTGCCGCCAACCGCCGCCTCGATCAGCGCGTTGATGTCCGCGACGTTGATCCCATACCGCGCAATCTTCGCGCGATCGATCTTCACCGTCAGGCTCGGCTGCCCCAGCTCCTGCACGAGCGTCACCTGCGTGATGCCACGCACCGAGTCGAGCACCTGCTTCACTTCCTTCCCCTTCGATTCCAGCGTCGCGAGATCCTCGCCGAAGAGCTTCACGTCGAGTGAGCTCTTGAGCCCCGTCTCCGCCTCGTTCACCGCATCCTCGGCCGGCTGCGTGTAGTTGAACGTGATCCCCGGAAACGCCGAGAGCTTCTTGTCGATCGCAGCGATCAGCTCGGGCTTGCTGTGAATGGAGCCATTCCACTCATCGTACGGCTTGAGCCCAACGTAGAACTCTGCGTTGAAGAATCCGGTGGGATCGGTGCCATCGTCGGGGCGCCCATGCTCATTCGCGACGGTCGTCACTTCGGGGAAGGATCGTAGAATCGCGCGAATCTGCGGCACGATGCGCGACGACTCCTCGAACGAGATCGTGTACGGCATCGTCGATCGCACCCAGAGCGCGCCCTCGTCGAGCTTCGGCATGAACTCGCCGCCGATCGTCGGGATCACCGCGAGCGCCAACACGAACAGCACTGTTGACGCGCCGATCACGCGCCACGGATAGGTCAGCGACCAGCTCAGCGCGCGTGCGTACCGATCGAGCATCCACTCGAACACCGGATTGCGTCGCTCGCGCACGGTTCCGCGCATCACCCAAATGCAGAGCACCGGCAGCAGCGTCAGCGTCAACACGAACGAGCCGATCACCGCGAAAATCGTCGTGTCCGCCATCGGCTGAAAGAGCTTCCCCGACGGGCCCGCAAGCGCATAGATGGGCAGGAAGCCCGCGATGATCACCGCCACCGCGAACAAGATCGGCCGATCCACCTCGGCCGCGGCATCCACGATCACCTCGCGCAGGTTGTAGTCGGTGCCGTGTCGCAGCGCGAGCTGTCGAAAGATGTTCTCCACCATCACCACGGCGCAGTCGACGATGATGCCGAAGTCGATTGCGCCGATCGAGAGAAGATTCGCCGGGATGTGCTTCAAGTCCAGGCAGATGAACGCGAACAGCAGCGACAGCGGAATCGTCACCGCTACGATCAGCCCCGCGCGAATGTCGTACAAAAAGAAGATCAGAATCACGATGACGATCACGATACCACGCAGCAGATTATCCTGCACCGTGCGCGTCGTCAGCGCGACGAGATCGCTGCGATCGTAGAACGGGCGCACCTTCACATCCTTCGGAAGGATCGAGTCGTTCAGCTCCGCCGTCTTCGCCTCCACGGCCTTGAGCACCGTCTGCGCCTGCTCGCCCTTCCGCAGCAGGATGACTCCCTCCACCGCATCGTCCACCGTCCCGATGCCGAACTGCCCCAACCTCGGCGCCGCACCGATCACGACCTTCCCAATGTCCTTCACGAGTACCGGCGTTCCGTTGTGCACCGCGACGACGACGTTGCCGATGTCTTCGAGCGTCTGCACGCGCCCGAGCCCGCGCACGTAGTAGAACTGGCCGCCCTCCGAATAGAAGCCGCCACCCGCGTTTCCGTTGTTCGCCGCGAGCGCCGTCGCCACCGTCGGCACCGAAAGCCCCGCGCCCGCAAGACGAATCGGGTCGAGCACGACCTGATATTGCATCGTCTCGCCGCCGAGCGATGACATGTCGGCAACGCCCGGCACGGACTTGTACTGCCGCGCAAGCAGCCATTCCTGAATGACCTTGAGCTCCATCGCCGAACGATCCTTGCTCTCGACGACGTAGCGGTAGACGAGCCCGGACGGTGAGAAGAGCGGAGCAACTGACGGCGTTACGCCATCGGGGAGAGCGAGATCGGGAAGCCGCTCGAATGCCTGCTGCCGCACGAAGTAGTTATCTGCTTTGTCTTCGAAGGTGAGCTTGACATCGGACAGTCCGTAGAGCGAGATCGATCGCATCACCTTGAGCCCCGGCAGCCCGTTCATCACGAGCTCGGTCGGCGCAGTGATCAGCTGCTCGACCTCTTCCGCCGCGTGCCCCGGCCACTGCGTCACGATCTCGACCATCGGCGGAGAGAGATCGGGATACGCATCCACCGGCAGCCGCTTGAGCGACCAGATGCCGACGCCGATCAAGAGCAGCGCGAGAAAGACGACGATCAGCCGCTGGTCGATCGATGCCTGAACGATTCGATTGACGAACGACCGCTTGAAGTGCTGCTGAACGTCGGGAACCGGCGTCTGTTCTTTCACAGGCTCGCTCATTGACTCTGCGCGAACTGAAGAAAGAGCCCGCCCACCTGGATCACTCGCTCGCCATCCTTGAGCCCCGCGCTGACCTCGTACTGATCGTTCACGCGGGAGCCCAGCGTCACCAGCCGTCGCTCGAACCCTCCCGCGGGTGATTGCACGAACACGAACGGGAGATTGTTCTCATCGCGCAGCACCGCGCTCACCGGGAGAAGAATTCCTTTCTTCTCCTTCGACGAATGGATCGTCGCCGTGACGTACATGTCGCGCTTGAGCAGATGCCCCGTGTTCGGCACCACCACGCGAACCTGCGTCGCCTTCGTCGCCGGATCCACCAGCGCCTGAACGTAGTCCACCGTGCCGGTGAGCGGCTTCGGCGACGCGCCCGTCACAATGTCGACCTTGTCGCCGTGCACCACACTCGCGAGATCGCTTTCGAACACGCTCGCCATCACCCACACCGTCGAGAGATCGGCCACCGTGAACGTCGGCGTCGTTCCCGCCTGCAGCAGTTGCCCCGGATTGATCAGCTTCTCCACCACCGTTCCCTCGATCGGCGCGCGAATCACGCCTTGCACCGCCGCCACCGCCTTGTTCTCGCGCAGCCCGCTGAGCGTCGACGAGTCGACACCCAGCGCCTCGAGCGCCTGCAGCGCCGCATCGCGATCCGCTTCGGCGCTCAACGCATCCGTCTGCGCCTGCTCCATGTCGCGGCGCGCAATTCCATCGTTCTTGAACAGCGCGGAGTCGAGCCCGGCAACGCGCCGCGTCTGCACCGCCGTCGCCTGCGCCTTTCGGAAATCCGACACCGCACTCGCAAAGTCCGGCGACGACACCGTCGCGAGCACAGCGCCCTTCTTCACCCACGCGCCCGGCTCCACGAGAATGCGCAGCACCGGCCCCGAGATCGGCGACAGCACCTGCGTCGAGATGTCGCCGTCGAAGGCGACGGTCCCCGTCGTCTGCACCTCAGGGCGGAACGACACCTCAGTCACCGGCGCGATCTTCAGATGCTCGAGCTGGTCGGGGGTGAGCGTCGTGGTCGCGATGCCGGGCGCCGCGCCCTTTGCGGACGTGCTATCCGACACCACCTTCGCCTCGCTCCTCCCGCCACACGCACCAAGCACGATGAGGGCGAGCGGAATCGACAGGCGGCCGACACTCGAAGCACTGCAGTCCTTATTCATGCGATTTCTCATCAGGCGTGGAGTCGAGCGGAGCGCCCGTCGCGCGCTCGAGATCGGCGACAGCATCATTGAGTGCGCCCAGCGCAGTCGTGTACTGGTTCTTTGCATCGAGCAGCGTTCGCTGCGCGTCGATCACCTCGAGCGCCGACGAGCCGCCGAGCCCATAGCTCGACGAGGCGATCCGGTACTGCTCCTCCGCGCTCGGCACCAGCCTCTCGCCAAGGAACTGCACCTGTCTGAGCGCCGTCGACGCCGTCGCGTACGAGTTGCGGAGATCCTGCCCCACCTGCGCGATCACATCGCGATACGACTCGGTGAGCTCGAGCTCGCGATGCTTCGCCTCCGCCACCTCGCCGCGCTGGTGCTGCCAGAAGAAAATCGGAAGATCGATGCCGATCGACGTCGTGTACGTCGGATCTTCGCCGTAGATGTTGTTGCGCGAGAGGCCGAGCGTGATGTCCGGCAGAAAGTATTGCTGCGCGAGCCGCTCGTTCGCCTTCGCACTCTCGCGCTGTCGCTGCAGCCCGCGCAGCTCGGGGCGCAAGAGCATCGCGAGCTTCTCCAATCGGTCGAAGTCCGTAGGCACCGCTGGCACGCCAAGCGTGTCTGCCGGCTCGATCGATGCGCCGAGCACGCGCCCGAGCAGCCGGTTGAGCCCCGCACGCGCATTCGCGATCCCGCGCTCGTTGGCGATGAGATCGTTCTCGGACTGCGCGACATCCACCTGCCCCTTGATGATGTCGAGCTTCGCCGCCGTCCCCGCGTTGAAGCGCGCCTCCGTCTTCTTCACGAAGTCCTCGGCCAGCGACTTCGTGACGAGCAGATCTTCGCGGTGCCGGAGCGCGACGAGCAGCGAGTCGTAGGCCTGCGCAGTTTGCGAGGCGACGAGCTGGCGTTGCTGGATGTAGAGCTCGTCGAAGTTTCCGAGGTCTCCCTTCGCTGCCTGTCCGCGCAAAATGATCTTGTTCGGGAACGGAATCGTGATCCCGATGCCGAGATCGGTTTCGTTCGAGCTGTGCGGCCGGGCGATGCCATTCGCGCCGAGCACCGCGGCGGAGACGGAGGGCTCGGGGAGCGCGTATCCCTCCGTCACACGCGCGCGCGCCTGCGCGATCTGCTCGCGCGCGACGGCGAGCGTCGGGTTGTGCGCGAGCGCCTCGGTGATGGCCTCGTTGCGATCGAGGCGGAGCGGCGCGGTGGTGCTGTCCTGCATCTGCGCACTGAGCCGCGTGGCCGGGCGCGATTGCGCGGCGAGCGGCGAGAACGCGCCCAGGAGTAGCAGCGAATGGCGTGCGAAAATCCGAATGATCATCCCTCTCCAGGCTCGTACGACGGCGGTCGCGCGAAGCACGACGATAACCGTGCATTCGGCGCCGCGATGAGTGCAGGCGTCGGTTACGAATCAGCTCTGGATCGGGATCAGCTCGGGCGGCACGCGCGTGCGCGCTCTACGTGGCGCAGCGGTGCGTCGTGATGCGTGAGGGGCCGCGGGGGCGGCCGCCGATCAGAGCTCGCGCTGAGCGGGAGGTGCTCGGGGAGGCGCGACGGAGAAGCGATCGAGCGTGATCGCGGGGAGCTCGACGCTTGCGACGACGCTCGCCGGATGCTCGGTGGGCAGCGCGACTCGCATGGTGAGCTCGGTGCGCCCGATGAGCTGCCGGGCAACGCACACCGCGCAATTCGCCTCATCGTGCGAATAGTGCGCAGTGGTTCCGTACGCCTCGACGTGCGACGGCGCACTCTTCCCCTCGTTCGCGTCCGCGAACGGCACGACGGCCACGATGTCGAACTGCGCGAGCGCGAACATCGCGAGCGCGAGCCAGAACCATTGTGGGCGGTGGTGATTCGGGCGAATTCGGGACGACATCCCGAAAGCTTGTCCACAGGATCGACAACTGTCGAGCCAGACGTGAGTTAGGGCCGCGTGGATGGCTCTAACTCATTATTTGGATGAAATATTTGTGGTGAAGCAAACGTGACGAAGTGACTTCATCCGCCATATCCGACCATTCGTGTGCGCTGAACTTCCATTCGTGCAGGGAGCTTTTGCCGCCACGCGCCGGTGAAGGTCGCGTCAATTAATGTGGCGGCGTCCCCCACCACACGCGCACGGATTCGCGCACGCGATGCATCTGCCTTCGAGATCTCACCGCCTGTCTGAAGAATCACCGACTGCGGGAGCGTATCGCTCGGTGTCGGTGCGCTGACGATAGCGCCTCACATCCACAGAGCTGACAACCGTCGGCGGAAGGCTGTCGCTCCACCATGCGACGTTTCCCGCCGACAGATCATAGATCTGCGCCGAATCCGCAGAGCTGCGTGTCGAGTCGGTTCTGCGGACGGCGGATTGCAGTGCGACCACCCCTTCCTCGACGGCGACAGATGTCGTAGCCGGCTGCCCGAGGTCCAGTCGGATCTTGAAACGTGCACCGGTAGTCGCGACGAATACATCACCGACGCGTACCGTAAACCAACGTCGCGAATCGAGCGCGACATCGAACTGAGCATTTCCGATAAGTCGGGCGCTCGCGACGAAGGCCGGACGCCCTTCGCGCGCCCCACCACGCGTGAACGCACTGACGCTCGTATCCAGGATGCTGTGCGTACCCAGCAAGATCCGAACGGCCTGTCCCGGGATGACCACCGGTCGCGGTGATCGCACGGTCGCGAGCACGCCTCTCCCAAATTCCATGCGTTGTCGACGCTCGTCGATCGGAATTGAGAGATCGGTTCCCGGACGTGGCCACTCGAATACCATCGCGACAACTGAAAGAATAATCGCGCAGAGTGTCCCGCCCAGAAGGACATATGCTCTCATGGTCCGAGAGTGTGCGATTGAGAACTCAGCGGCCCGAGTGTCTGCGCACTTCGCCGATAGATGAGCGCGAGCCAAGTGACGCCGGAGACAATCATGCCCACGCACAAGAGCTGTCCGGCGCTGAACGGGCCGAGAACCAGTCCGAGTTGCACGTCCGGTTCACGTGTAAACTCGATTCCGAAACGCAGGACACCATATCCCAGGAGAAACACCGCGGATGGGAGACCGGGATGGAACCAGCCATGCCTTCTGGCGCGCTGGTCCACCCGCCAGAGCAGGATCGAGAGCAGTACCCCTTCAGCCGCCGCTTCGTAGAGCTGCGACGGATGGCGCGGCGCGTGCAGTGGATCGCCCGGGAAGATCATCGCCCATGGCACGTCGGTTACGCGCCCGTACAGTTCTCCATTGATGAAATTGCCGACGCGGCCAAATGCGAGCCCCGGCGTGCCGGCAATGGCCATCGTATCGGTGACAGAAAGCACCGGAATGTGTTGACGCCGCGCGAACACGACGCAGGCGAGGGTCATCCCGATGACGGCGCCGTGAAACGACAGGCCTCCGTGCCAAACGCGAAGGAATTCGAATCCATCGGAGCGATAGTGATCTGGTTCGTAAACCACGGCGTAGAGGATCCGCGCGCCGACGAGCATGCCGACGACCAGGTGGCCGACTAGCGTATCCAGCTGCGCGTAGGTCATCGCCACGAGTCCTTTTCGTATGCGTACCCTGGCGAGATACACCCCGACCGCGTAGCCGAGGAAGTACATCACGCCGTACCAGCGTATCGCAATCGGCCCTACGCTGAAAATGACGGGGGAGATGTGTGGATACGGAATGGTCATCGCATGATCCCGCGCGGCGAGTCACGCATGAAAGGCCGTCGCACCAGCCGCGTCACAGGCGAAACAGCTGGTCGCGAAGCACGCGCGCTCGAATGCGGCTGACATCGATTTCCTGACCGTTCACCAACAGCACCGAGTATGTGCCGCCGGGCATTGAGCTCACGCGTTTGATGCCATCCACGTTCGCCAGCGCACCGCGTGAGAGCCGCACGAACTGGGCCGGATCGAGACGCGCCTCGAGATCCTTGAGTCGATAGGTCACCGTGTGCTGCTCGCCAGAAAGCAGCGTGAGGTGGAGTAACTCGCCATCGGCGACGACCGAACAGATCGTGGCAACGGACACGAGCACGATCTCGTCGCGCTTCCGGACGGGAATGCGACGGAGGAATTCCTTTGGTGATGACGCATCGAGAGCGTCCGCGACTCGCTGCAGTCGCATCGCCTCATCCACGCGGAAATCCGCGCTCTCGAGACGCTCGTGTGCTCGCATGAGCGTTCGGCGCAATTGTATCGGCTCGACCGGCTTCAACAAATAGTCTATCGCCGCGAGCTCGAACGCACGCACTGCGAATTCCTCGTACGCTGTCACGAACGCGACGAGCGGCAGGCGGTTCTTTCGCACGAGCTTGACCACGCCGAGTCCGTCGAGTTCGGGCATTTGGAGATCGAGAAACGCGAGATCAGGGTGAAGTCGCTCGATGATCTCAACGGCCTCCGTTCCCGTTGAGGCCTCGCCCAGTAACTCGACATCCCGACACTGTCGGAGAAGATCAGCGAGAAAGCGTCGCGCCGGTCGCTCATCGTCTGCAATGATCACGCGAAGCGTCGCTGCGGTCATGGATAGCTCTCGACCCGAGTACTGCGGGCGACACCGGAGACGCACGGCGCCCCTGCACGTCGGAAGCAAACTCCGTCGGACATCATGTCACTTCAGCCGTGGATCGCCTGAACACGTGTGCGAGCGAAACGCTCAGCCGAACGAGGCGTGGGACGTCCGGGCAGTTCGAAGCTACGACTCTGTCCACGGCGCGCGATGAATCTTCTACGAACGGTCGATTGTCACCCACGAACAGCTCGAAATCAGGAGTCGAGCGGCGCGCCGAGTGGGAAGACCCGCTCGCCATGGAACTGCGGCGCCGCAGGCGCTTCCCGCTACCTCACCTCCCCGACAGTTCGAGTCTAATTCAGGCGAAACACGCTGACTTGCGGATGCAGGCTTGCGGGGAGTTGCGCCCCGTCAGGCGAGGTGAACTGAATCGTCGATGTCGCGGTGCCGGGTGCCGTAGTCACTACATAGAATGACATCGTGCCCGGAACCATCGTCGAGATACTCGAACCAGTCAGCGCGACGGGGACTATCGGAAATGCGCGCGGCACTTGGGAATTGGGTCCCTCGGCAGTGAACAGCGCCTGGTAGATCGTTCGCAAGGTGCGTGACGCGAAGCGATTCCGGAGTGGAATCGAATTCTTCGGAATGCCAATGATGGAATCGGCGTAGAGCGACAGGCTGAAATCCCCGAACAGTGATTGAAACGACTCACCCGCCTGAGCGGCGATGTTCGCGGTTCCCGTGAGCGTACTTTGATCGAGCGACTTGTAGAAGGTTGCGCCTTTCTGGTCGCCCAGCCATCGCAACAGAAGCCAGTCGCCGCCCCGCCAGTTTAATCCACCGTCCGCGTCGGAGTGAAGCGTGAGCGTCGTCGTGTCGGTCTCGAGCAGATACGCGTAGGAAGTGTTGAGCAGATTGCCGATGAAGCCCTCGGACGAGTCGGGAAACAGCTGCGCGGGGTTCGATCGGCCGGTCGGCGGCGGAAATTTCTGCTCGTAGTACACCGACCCCAGCTCCTCGGCGACGATGCTCATCCCTTCGTCGAGCCATCCCTCTTCGCTACTCCCGTGATGGACCACCACATGCTGCGAGAACGAAATCAGATGTTGGAATTCGTGTAGAAAGGTCGCAGGCGTCACACTGGCGACCGATGCAACGCTGTGCGCGCAGCTCACCGTGCCGGTCGGGTCTGGCACGAGGCTATAGAAAATCTCACCCTGGTTCGAGTTCGAGCTCGTGCTCGACAAGTCGAATCCGTCGAAGAAGCCTGCGATGTAACCTTCGGTGCTACACTGCGCGGCGGGTGTCAGTGCGTTCACTCTCGGTGAGAGCAGCACGATCAATCGGCCGTTGCCATCGATATCTGACGGCGAACCGAACGAGTTCAAGTCAAGTGTGTAAAACGTCTGATCGAACAGTTGGCCGAAGGAATTGAGCTGCTGCGAGGTGAAGCCGTTCGCGGGCGCCAGCGTGTCGACATAGATGAGAATGTTCGATCCTACGAAGAGCAGCTGCGCGCTGACGGTGACATACGTCGTGTTGTTGGCGTTGAACGACGAGATCACGCGAAAATTGCGAACGCTCCCCGCGACAGGCACTCCCCCGGATAGCACGCCGGACTCGCCGCGCAAGTCACTGACCGCCCTCTTGGTTGCGTCGAAGGTCCACCGGTGGGCAGCGACAGCCCTGCGCTCGATCGAGCGCAACCGTGCATCAAATGACCGTTGCAGTTTGTTCCCGGAGGCGTGCATCGTCGGCACTGACGCACTCCCGATTCCCGCCGCGTCGGAAGATGCGATACGCTGCGCAACGTCGGCCGCGGTGCCGGTCGCCGCGAGTGTATAGCGCGTCGACGCGCTCGAGACGTTGCCCACCGCAAACTGCGGGACCACCAGATAGGTCGCTCCGTTGCCCGGCAGTTGCAAGCTCGTGCCGGCGGAGCAATCGAGCGTGACCGACGCGAGAACAGCGAGGGTGATAGCATCACCACCAGCGCACGCGTGTTCGCCAGGCGGCGAGACCCTGGTTGCGCTGTCGCTACAGCCACCGAGCGAACCCGCACCGAGCACGATGCCGAAAACGAGACGCGCAGGAAATGCCCGCAGACCCCGATGTCCTGAGTGGCAGAGAGCCATTGATGAGTTCTCGCGAGAAGAAGTAGAAGTCGCTCGACGCGACGATGCTGCGATTACGCTTTTCCCCCGACCGCAGAGTAGAAACGCGCAGCAACATGTGAGCCGAATCCGGATGACTTTTGCGGACTCCCATTCATGCCGCACTATCGACCGCTCACCTGCGCCTCTCGACCACTCGTTGCCAATCACGATTGCGCACCGGAGCCTGGATCAGTTGCGCTGTCTCCACGAATGGACAATGCGCTGGCTGATCGGTCGCGCATCCTTGTCGTGCGTTCGCGTCGTCAGCCTCGACCCCCACTCGCGCACCATCCGTTCACCGGAGTAATCGAACCGCTCATTGGCCTCTCCGGACAGCTCGCGAAAAAGTGCTGTGAGGCTTTTCATGGACAGGCGATCTTCGACGCTCCTCGTTATGGAGCACTCGGATGCGTGGTACCTGGCTCGATGGTCGCGTCTTCTCGCTCTTCCTCGTCGCCGCTCTGGCACTCGGCCCGCTATCGCCGCGCGTTGCACACGCGTCGGATTTTCTCGGTGGCGACATCTCCGGTGTGATTCGCGACTCCACGAGCGGAACGCCGCTCTCGAACGCGGAAGTCGGCGTGCGACAGGGCGGCCGCATCGTCGCCAATGCCTCGGCCGATCAGTTCGGCCACTTCGTGGTGCATGCCGTGCCGGCTGGGAGCTACGTCGTGGAGGTTCGACTCATCGGCTATCGCCCCGACAGCCAGTCGGTGTCGGTAGTCGATGGGTCGCGCCTCAACATGACCTTTGAGCTGGTTCCAGCTACGACGCAGCTCCAGGAGCTGACGGTCACCGCACAGGCTCCCATTGCGGTTGACACTCGCAGCGGCAACCAGGTCTACAAGCAGAACGACTATCACGGCGCGCCATCGAACACCACGTCGCAGATCTTGCAGCAGAGCATCGCCGGCGCGGCACGAGCCCCGACCGGCGAAGTCCACATTCGCGGTCAACACGCCGAGTATCAGTACTATATAGATGGCGTACCGGTGCCCTCGGGTATCTCAGGAAGTCTCAACGAGCTCTTTGACCCGTCGGTCGTCGATCGCATCGAATTTCAGACCGGCGGCTGGGACGCCGAGTTCGGGAACAAGAACGCCGCGGTCGTCGACGTGCGCACGCGAATCCCGACGGGTGGCTTTCACATGAACCTCGACGGCTACGGCGGCTCGTACCGAACGGACGGACAGGGACTCAACGTCAGCGACAACATCGGGAAGTGGGGCTTCTTTCTCTCGGGCTCGCGCCAGGAAACGGGCATGCGTCAGGAGCCCGTGCTCTTCGACACCACGACGCTGAAGCCGCTCAACTTCCACAACAGCGGCCAGGACTATTTCAGCTTCGGCAAGATCCAGTTCACGCCGTCCGATCGCGACGTGTTCGATCTCGAGGGCAACTGGTCGCGCACGCACTTCCTCGTGCCCTTCGACTCGACCCAGGGCTTCGTAGACGACCGGCAGACCGATGTCAACAGCTTTGCGAATCTCGGCTGGCGCCATCGCTTCGGCGATCTCGATTCCACAAGCACGTCGAGCGGTGAACTGTTCACCAGCTTCTACTATCGCCACGGAAGTCTCGCGTACGTGCCGAACCTGGACGATGAACCGGGCTTCTTCTTTTTCCCCGACACGACCACGGCGTTCAACATCAACGAGCAGCGCAACTTCGACACGTATGGAACGAAGCTTGACTTCCGCTGGCGCGCGAGTCACTCCCTCGAGCTCAAGACAGGAGTGCAGGCATCTGCCACCACCGGACGTGAGGACTTCAACTCGACAGATGCCTCGGGAAACGCGGGTCCGGGATCGAACTCGAATCTCAAGGGACACGACATCGGCGTCTACGTACAGGATGCATACACGCCGGTGGAATGGCTCGAGCTCCGCACGGGCGTTCGCTACGACACGCACGTCGCACCATTCGCCGGGAACCAGCATCAGGTCAGTCCGCGTGTGAAGCTGAGCTTCTTCCCCAACCTGTCGAACACAATCTATCTGTACTATGGACGACAGTTCATTCCGACGAACATCGAGGATCTGCGCGCGATCACGACCGTCTCCGAGGGCGGCGACACGACGTCGACCTCGCCAACGCTCCCTGAGCGGGATGACTTCTACGAAGTCGGCTACGTCCATCGCTTTCCAGCTGGAATCGTCTGGAAGCTCGACGGCTACCTGAAAAACAGCAGCCCAGGAATCGACGACAATACGATCGCGGGAACGGCGATCGTCACGTCGGTGAATCTCGACCAGGTACAGATCCGCGGCGTCGAGACGGTGCTCGAGGTGCGGCCCGGCGGTCCGCTCTCCGGCTATCTCAACTTCGCGATCAACCACGCCTACGGCCGCGGGCCGGTGACGGGTGGATTCTTTCCGACGGATGTGGCCGACGTTCCCGGCGGCTGGTTCGATCTCGATCACGACCAACGCATCTCCTCAGTCGCGTCGGTCGTGTATTCGAAGAGCCGCTTCTTCGCGAGCGCAACGGGCATCTATGGTACGGGACTCGCAAATGGCGCCGACATCACAAGCCCGATCGGCACCGGACTCTTCGACTTCAACAGGGACATCCACGTCGATCCGAGCTTCATCGCCAACGGTGCGCTCGGCTATAGCCTCCTGATCGGCAACACAGTCGTGCGCCCGCAGCTCTTCGTCGACAACATCTTCGACAAACGCTATCTGCTCAAGGGCGCCTTCTTCAGCGGTGCTTCCGTGGGCCGTCCGCGTACCATCGAGTTGCGCGTCGACCTCAGCATCTAGCCTTGACCTTCGCATGCGAACCACGAACACTTCTGCCCAGACGCACGCGTGCACACGCACGCCTCCAATTCACGAACTCGAGGAGAGGCAGAATGCGGCTGGGAATCATCGGTGCCGGGCACGCAGGTGGTACACTCGGAAGGCTGTGGGAGTCGCAGGGGCACGACGTCCGCTTCGGCGTTCGCGATCCAGGCACCGAATCAGGTGGCGGACTGAGCCACGATCGCATCGGAAGCGTCGCTGATGTTGCCGCCTTCGGCGATGTCATCGTCCTCGCCATTCCATACGCAGCAACCGCCGATGCGCTGAAAGCCGCTGGTCCGCTCGCCGGCAAAACCGTCATCGATTGCACCAATCCCCTGCTCCCCGCTCTCTCGGGTCTCGCCATCGGCACGACAACGTCTGCCGGCGAAGAAGTCGCGAAGCTGGTGCCCGCCGCGAAGGTGGTAAAGGCCTTTAACTCCATAGGTTACACGAACTTCGCAAACCCGATGTTCAAGGGCGAGAAGGCCTCGATGTTCTATTGCGGGGACGACGCGGGCGCGAAGCTCATCGTTGCTGAGCTCGGCAATCAACTGGGCTTCGACATG